>OGPP01001883.1_pt1 | contig 14189 bp, 8 predicted proteins | sample 1553021 | NCBI WGS metagenome assembly OGPP01 (sample SAMEA2580217, study PRJEB22360) | human gut metagenome | biome: human gut; feature: human-associated habitat; material: faeces | place: Denmark | collected 2008/2010
GACGCTCTTCCGATCTAAGGAGGGTGACTATGAAACCATTTGGTATGATACCATTTTTTATACCTCATGTAGGATGTCCTTATGTATGTACATTTTGTAACCAGTCCCGTATTACAGGCCAATCTGGTATTAGTCACCTAACACCGGATTATATAAAACAAACGATTACAGATTATGTGGGTAAAAAACGAAATGATAAGTTTTGGGAGGTCGCCTTTTATGGAGGCTCTTTTACAGCTATTCATCGCGATTTGCAACATACCTTATTAGCGCCAGCTTATGAGATGTTACAACAGGACATAATCGATGGCATACGTTGCTCTACACGGCCTGATGCTGTTGGGGATGAGGCTATCTCATTGTTACAATCCTATGGCGTAAAAACAGTAGAGCTTGGCGTACAGTCTATGAATGATAGTATTTTAGTCGATGCTAAGCGCGGTCATACAGCACAAGAGGTAGTAGATGCTGTTGCACGATTAAAGCAACGTGGAATGACTGTAGGTGTTCAGCTTTTACCAGGATTAAAAGGTGAAACTTGGGAAACCATTCTAGAAACCGCTATTGCTGTAGTTAAACTAGAACCAGATTTTGTACGAATCTATCCTGTTCTTGTTATAGAAAATACGGAACTAGCAGATCAATATAGATCTAGTGAATATGAGCCATTAAGTACTGAGCAAGCTATTACATATTGTGCATTCTTAAAGGAATGGTTTGAACAGCATAATATTGAAGTTATACGTACAGGATTACAAAGCACGGAAGAGCTCGATTCAGGCAATAGTTTGGTAGCAGGTCCCTATGAACCTGCTATGGGTGAGCTCGTTGTAAATGAACAATATAAACAACGTATTGAAAGATGTATTGATGAACATCTTTCTTTAGAATATTTATTAGGAAAGCAAAATGGTTACAATTTTTCTCATTTTGATTGTTACCATATCCATAAGGTAAAATGTAGATCTTATTCGGATAGTGGTGATATTTTGATGAAACATAGGATTGTAATTTCTTATCCTAGAAGTAGTACATCAAAGGTTCGAGGTCTCAAAAATCGCAATATTTTATACTTCCAAGAAACGTATCCTCAATTTAGCATAGATTGGTGTGAAGATAATACGAGAAATACTGTTTGTTGCTGTATTGATGGCCTACAATATATGTTATAATAAAAGATATGATTATTTGGGATTGTTAGTAGAAAGGAGGCAGTCATGCAATTACTTCGGTTAGAATTAAAGGGCTTTAAATCGTTTGCAGATAAGACGGTTGTAAAATTCTCACCAGGAATGACTGCCGTTATTGGACCTAACGGAAGTGGTAAAAGTAATATTACGGATGCTATGAAATGGGTTTTAGGGGAATCCAATGTCCGTAACTTACGTGGTCAAAAAGCAGAGGATATCATCTTCTCTGGTACGGAAAAACGTAAACCAATGAGTGCAGCTGAGGTTACACTTGTATTCGACAATAGTGACCATCAATTAGATGTAGATATGGCTGAGGTAGCTATTACACGTCGTATTTATCGTACTGGTGAAAGTGAATTTCTTATCAATAAGCGATCTTGTCGTTTAAAGGATATTCACCTTTTATTAGCTGATACAGGCCTTGGGAAAGATTCAATGGCTATTATCGGTCAGAACCGAATTGATGCTATTTTGAATTCAAAGCCTGAAGAGCGTCGTTTGATCTTTGAAGATGTAGCAGGTATTTCTCGTTTTAAAATCAATAAAGAAGATGCATTGCGTCGTATTGCTAGCACAGACCGAAATATGGAACGCGTACGCGACGTAATGGCTACCATCGAAGAGCAACTAGGACCTTTGTCTGAAAAGGCGGAAAAGACTAAAAAATATATGACCTTAAGTCGTACAAAGCGCGACTATGATGGGGCATTAGGCTTTCACAATTATAAGACCTCTGATCGTTTATTAACGCGTTTTGAAAATGATAATATTGCATTTAAGGATGAAGAGATTGAGCTTCAAACTGAATTGTCTAAATTGGAAGCGCGCCGTCATACCTTGCAATCCGCATCAACAAAAGAGCAAGAACAACTCAAGTTGTGGGAAGCTCAGTATACGGAAAAGCAACGTGATGAAGAACGTTTAGCAGGTCATTTACGTCTGTTAGACGAGCAGTTGAAGACAGCTCGTCGTGAATTAGATGAAACATCTATGCGTATTAGTGAGCTAGAGGCGACTCAAAAAGGTGAAGAACAACAATTACGTATTTTAAATCAATTGATTCAAGATGAAAGTGCTCAACTAGTAGAGAAAGAATCCAAACTAGAAGAGTTAGAGGCGAATTATAAAAAAGCTGTTGAAGATGTTAGCGCCGAGCAAGCTAAGTTCCAATCCTTGCAGTCTAATCGAGAAGCCTTTGAGCAACATCGATTAGAACTTGTGAGAGCTATTGAAACAGCAAAGGCTAGTATTCGTAGCTTAGAAGCTCGTAAGGAAGAGTCTACAAAACAATGTGAGGTTTTAAAGGCTGAAATAGGTCAAGTAGATAGTGAATTACAAGTAGCTCGCGGTGAATTTGACACATTAGGCCAACAGTTTAATGCTATTTCTGCACAACGACAAGCCCTCGTTGATGGCGGTAAAGAAGCAGCCTTACAAGTTCGTGAAGAACGCAAAGAATTACAAAAATTACGTACCCAAGAGCAACGTGTCAAAGGTCGTATCGAACTATTATCCCAATGGGAAGAACAACATGAAGGCTATTTAGAAGGTACTAAAAATATCCTAAATGGTAAAGGATCTTGGCGCGAACAGATTACGGGTGCTGTTGGTGATCTCTTTACGGTAGAAGATAAATATACGACGGCTATCGAAACGGCATTAGGTGGTAGTGTTAACCACGTTGTGACCACTACTGCTCGCGCTGCTGCGGAGGGTGTCAATTATTTGAAATCTATACAAGGTGGCCGCGTAACCTTCTTGCCGATGGATTCTGTAAAAGGAAAACCCTATGATACACCGGCTTTACATGAAAGTTGTGTAATCGGTACTGCTGTTGATTGTATTTCCTTTGATAATACATACGCTCATATTTTCCAATACTTATTGGGGCGCACCTTGGTAGTATCCTCCATGGATGATGCTATTGGTCTGCAAAAAAAATATAATCAACAATTGCGTATCGTTACGCTTACAGGGGAACAATTCCAACCTGGTGGCTCTTTAACTGGTGGTGCTACAAAGCGTAAGCGTGCCTCTGTATTGAGCCGTAAGGAAGAGGCGGTTAGCCTTGAACAAGAGCTATTGCAAATTGAAGAACAAATTCGTTCCTTAACAGCTAGCTTGGAAAACCTTGAAAAACGGGTTGACGAAGCTGAAAAAGAACGAGGTGCTCTTGATGAAAGCTACCAACATACGAACTTACTGTATGTGGCTAGCGAAACAAAGGTAGAAAATATTCAAAATCAAATGGATCGTAAGAAACGTGTTCTCTGTGAAGAAGAGCAACGTTTATTACAAATCGATATTGATTTAGCTAGTACAACGGCTAACTTGAAAGACCAAGAAACAGCATTGGCTTCTTTGCAAGAAGACCACGGTTTAGATGGCAATCAAGGGGCCTTAATGGAGCATTTAACTGTATTACAAAAGGTACAGCAAGAGGCTTATGAAGCTTTCACAGAGGCACGCCTCACCTGTGATACGTTGCGACAAACCATTAAGGAACGCGAAGCTCAGCGAGAACAACGTAATCAATCAATTGCTAACATTGTAGAGCGCTTAACACCGTTACGTAATTTGCTGATTAGCACTACAGAGCGCTGTGAAGTAGAACTACCAAAGGCTAAAGAATTGGCTGACCGGGAACTATCTGTGGCTACAGCAGAGGTAGAACGATTGCGCGCACTTCGCGATGAGGCTTATGATAAAACATCTACAGGACGTGAAGAGATGGAATCTATCCTTGGTGAGCAAGATCGATTGAACCAACGATATAAAGTCGTTCAAGGTCGACTCGTCGATATGGAAGGTAAGATTACACGTCATCGCATGGATTGTGAGCGTTTTGTAGAAGAACTACAAGAGTTAGGTTTTACCTTAGAAGATGCGCAGGCTCTTCGCATTGAAGGTTCTGTAAACGATTGGAAGGATGAGCAGGCCCGCTTGATGGCAGAAATTGCAGAACTAGGCCCAGTCAATCCGAACGCTGTTGAAGAATATGAAGAAACTAAAGAGCGTTATGATTTCTTATCCACACAGTTAGCAGATTTAGATACAGCGAAAGAGCAATTGCAAGCGGTTATTGCTGAAATGGATAAGGCTATGAGTACACAGTTATACGATGTATTAGATGTAGTAGGTCGTAGATTCCAAGAGGTATTTAGCCAACTATTTGGCGGTGGTACGGCGCAAATTGTATTGACTGATCCAGATAATATCTTAACTGGTGGTATCGATTTCTACATTCAGCCGCCAGGGAAGAAGCGTCAACAATTGACCTTGTTATCCGGTGGTGAGCGTGCCCTTACGGTTATTGCATTATTGTTCTCGTTCCTAGACTATCGTCCGGCGCCGTTCTGCGTGCTTGACGAAGTTGACGCAGCTCTTGATGAAGCCAATGTAGAACGATTTAGTTCTTACTTAAATCGGGTAAATAAAGAAACACAATTTATCGTAGTATCGCACCGTAAAAAGACGATGGAAGCTGCCGAAGTATTACAAGGGGTGACCATGGTTGAACGAGGCGTATCGCGATTATTAACAGTAGCATTTGAAGATGTGAAGGAGGATCTAGCATAATGGCATTTGGATTCTTTAATAGAATTAAAGACGGCTTGGAGAAAACTCGTAAGTCCTTTGTAAAAAACGTTGAAAGTATCGTTATCGGTTATGCTCAAATTGATGATGATTTCTTAGATGATTTAGAAGCAGTTATGCTCACTAGTGACCTTGGTCCTAAAACGACAGAATATTTGATGAAAGAAATTCGTCGTGGTGTAACAGAAGGTGTTATTAACAATACTGGTGATGTAATGCCGTTTATGGAAGACCGCATCACAGAAATGCTAGTTGACCAAGAGGATGAAATCACACTTCACCATCCATAGGTTATCTTAGTAGTAGGTGTTAACGGCGTTGGTAAAACTACGACTATCGCTAAATTGGCTAACTATTATACCAAGGAAGGTAAAAAGGTTATTATCGCTGCAGGTGATACATTCCGTGCCGCTGCGGCTGATCAATTGTCTATCTGGGCTGATCGCGTAGGTGTACCTATCGTTAAACATAAAGAAGGGGCTGACCCTGCAGCCGTTGTATACGATGCAATGGAAGCGGCAAAAGCTCGTAATGCAGACCTTGTTATCGTCGATACAGCAGGTCGTCTACATACCAAAGTTAATCTTATGGAAGAACTTAAAAAGATGGGCCGCGTAGCGAATAACCACGTAGAAGGGGCACCACATCAAACATTGCTCGTGTTAGACGGTACTACAGGTCAAAATGCAGTAAGCCAAGCTAAATTATTTGGTCAAGCAGTACCAGTAAATGGTATTGTTGTGACTAAGCTTGATGGCACAGCAAAAGGTGGCGTAGTTATCTCTATTAAAGAGGAATTAGGCGTACCTGTACGTTGGATCGGTGTCGGCGAAGGCATGGATGACTTGCGTCCATTTAATGCAAAAGAATTTGCTAATGCACTATTTAATAAAGGAATGATTCAAGGTGACAAATAAATATAACCGGGAATTCTTACTTGAATATGTAGAATCTGAAAATAAAAAAAATGAATGTAATGTTAGCCTAGAAAATATGAATAAGATTGTTAGCTTAATCGAGTATTTCGGCATTGAATTATATCGTCCTATTACGAGATTACTACTTTCAAACTGGGAAGAGATTACAGAACGTATTAATAACTATACTGAACTAGATTGGATGATGGCTGATGAAATCCAAAAGACTACGCCTACATTAGATCGTTTCTCCATTGCTATGCTCATTGAAGTATTAGAAGGTGAGGATACGTTGAACCAAGCAGAAAATGCAGGTCGTCGTCTATCTGAGGAAGAGCTCAAAGCTATCCGTAAACATCAGGATGAACAGTAATGAAACATAATACATATAATTACGAAGGGGGCCAACCATTTAAAGTGGAGGCGCCCTTTACGCCTACTGGGGACCAACCAACTGCCATACAATCTCTAACAGAAGGTATTGAACGCGGTGAATGGGCTCAGGTCTTGCTCGGTGCTACAGGTACAGGTAAGACATTTACGATGGCAAAGGTTATCGAGGCGGTACAGAAACCGACCTTGATTATTGCACACAATAAAACATTGGCTGCTCAATTATGTAGTGAGTTTAAAAGTTTCTTCCCTAATAATGCGGTAGAATACTTTGTGTCTTACTATGATTTCTATCAACCAGAAGCGTACATTCCTTCTAGCGATACATACATCGAGAAGGATGCGTCTATTAATGATGAAATCGATAAACTGCGACATAGCGCTACGATGAGTCTCTTTGAGCGCCGCGATGTGATTATTGTTGCCTCTGTTAGCTGTATTTACGGCTTAGGTGACCCTGAGGACTACTCTGAACTCGTGTTGTCCTTGCGCTTAGGTCAGACGAAATCTCGCGATGAAATTCTATCTAAACTAGTAGATATTCAATATACGAGAAATGATATGAACTTTATACGCGGTACCTTCCGTGTACAAGGGGATACTATCGAGATTTTCCCTGCTGCGTATAGTGAAAGAGCCATTCGAGTGGAACTCTTCGGCGACGAAATCGATCGCCTTGTAGAGGTAGATGCTTTGACTGGTGAAGTGATTGCAGAGCGTAAGCACGTTGCAGTCTATCCAGCATCTCACTATGTAACAACGAAAGATAAGATGCGTATTGCTGTAGAGCGTATTGAAGCTGAATTAGACGAACAATTAGCTAAGTTGAAAGCTGCTGACCGTCTATTGGAGGCTCAACGTCTTGAACAGCGTACTCGTTACGATATAGAAATGATGCAAGAAATGGGCTATTGCTCAGGCATCGAAAACTATTCCCGCCACATGTCTGAACGTAAGGCTGGAGAGGCTCCATACACATTGATAGACTATTTCCCAGATGACTTCCTAATCATGGTGGACGAGTCTCATGTAACCATTCCTCAAGTACGTGCCATGTACAATGGTGACCGTGCGCGTAAAGAATCACTGATCGAATATGGCTTCCGTCTGCCGTCTGCGCTTGATAATAGACCGCTTCAATTCGATGAGTTCGTGGAGCGTATCAATCAAATCGTTTATGTATCGGCAACGCCTGGTCCATACGAAATGGAAGTACAAACGAATGTGGCAGAGCAAATTATTCGTCCTACCGGTCTACTTGATCCATCCATTGAGATTCGTCCTATTAAGGGACAAATGGACGACTTGCTTGGTGAAATTCATAAGCGTGCTGCCAAGAATGAGCGTGTCCTCGTTACGACCTTAACAAAGAAAATGGCAGAGGATTTAACAGAGTTCTTGAAGGAAATGGGCGTCCGCGTTCGATACCTCCATTCGGATATCGTTACTATCGAGCGTGCCGAAATTATTCGTGACTTACGAGCTGGTGTATTCGATGTACTAGTTGGTATCAACTTGCTTCGTGAAGGTCTTGATATGCCAGAGGTTTCTTTAGTGGCTATCTTAGATGCGGATAAAGAAGGTTTCTTACGCTCCGATACAGCCATGATTCAAACTATTGGTCGTGCTGCTCGTAATGTGAATGGTCACGTTATCATGTACGCTGATCGTGTAACAGGTTCTATGCAGCGCGCCATCGATGAAACAGATCGTCGTCGTGCCGTGCAAGAGGCTTATAATATTGAACATAATATTACGCCTAAGTCTGTCTCTAAAGACGTCAAAGATCTTATTGAGTTGACGAAAATCGAAGAAGATATGGTCACCGATGGAAAGGACTTTTCACCGAAGAAGGGGAAAAAGAAATCCTCTACAACGGGTATGGACCATGGACACGAACCATATGCACAAGATATATCTAGTCCTAAGGTGGCAGATATAACGCCGGAAGAGTTATTCAATAAAATTGAAGAGCTTGATCGTCAAATGAAGGCCGCTGCAAAGCAGCTTGAATTTGAAAAGGCTGCAAAACTTCGTGATCAATTAGGGGAACTACGTCAACAATGGTCCGATATGCATAGTGCAGGTGAAAGCAAGTTAAAAAAACCTGCATCAACTAAAGGTAGAAAGCGGACTAGCTCAAAGAGTAATTAGATTGTAATAAAACACATAGATTATATAGACTATATGTGCGATAATATACATATATTATTTCATGTTAGTAAACAGAGAGATGATGCCGATTGGTATCATCTCTTTAAATAGGGAACATAATGAAAGAGCAATTGATTGTAAAAGGTGCGCGTCAGCATAACCTTAAAAATATAGATATATCCTTACCACGGGACCAGTTTATCGTGTTGACAGGCCTCAGTGGCTCTGGTAAATCGTCTTTAGCATTCGATACGATTTACGCAGAAGGGCAACGACGCTATGTAGAGTCTTTATCTGCTTATGCACGTCAATTCTTGGGACAAATGGATAAACCCGATGTAGACTATATTGAAGGTTTATCTCCAGCAATTTCTATCGACCAAAAGACTACAAGCCGTAACCCTCGTTCTACAGTTGGTACTGTAACGGAGATTTACGATTACTTGCGCCTATTATTTGCTCGCGTAGGTCATGCTCATTGTCCTGAATGTGGTAAGCCTATTACACAGCAAACAATACAACAAATGACAGACGATGTAATGAACTTCCCAGAAGGTACTAAGATTTTAGTATTAGCCCCTATGATTCAAGGGAAAAAAGGAGAGCATAAATCCGTCTTTGATCAACTTCGAAAAGAAGGTTTTGTTCGTGCCCGTGTAGATGGCGCTGTACGTACATTAGATGAAGATATTGTATTAGAAAAAAATAAAAAACACTCTATCGATATCGTAGTAGACCGTCTCGTTGTAAAAGAAGGTATTGAATCTCGCTTAGCAGACTCTATGGAGACCGCATCAAAATGGGCAGAAGGCATTGTAGTTATCCAAGAGGTAGATGGACCTGAACACATGTATAGCCAACACTTTGCATGTCCAGATTGCCATATTTCCTTACCGAAAATTGAGCCACGTATGTTCTCCTTTAACAGTCCATTTGGTGCCTGCCCAGCTTGTTTGGGAATTGGCTCTACCATGGAAGTAGACGAAGAACGCGTTATTCCAGATGGATCTATTACCTTTGCCGATGGTTGTGTACAAGCGTTGAGCTCTAACCCTAATGCATGGTTTATGCGCCAAGTAGAAGGTCTATTAAAAGCTAATGGATACTCTTTAGATTCTACCTATGATGAATTGCCAAAAGCATTACAGAAAAAAGTAATGTATGGCACTACAGATAAGGTTGCTTTCACGTACGAAAATATGCGCGGTGAAGTGAAGGAATTCTTTACTGAGTACGAAGGTATTTTACCGATGGTAAAACGCCGTCATAGTGAAGCCTCTACAGATTCTATGCGTGAAGAGTTTGAAAAATTTATGTCCATTAAGCCTTGTACTACATGCCATGGAGCTCGTCTTAAACCTGAAGTATTAGCTATAACCGTAGGGGATAAGAACATCAATGAAGTGACCCAATTGACCATTAAAGAAGCACTCGATTTCTTTGGTAAGTTACAGTTAACAGAGCGGGAACAAGTGATTGGGGCTCAAATTTTGAAGGAAATCAATGCTCGTCTTGGATTCCTCAATAATGTAGGCCTTGATTACCTTACTATGAACCGTAGTGCAGGTACTTTGTCTGGTGGTGAAGCGCAACGTATTCGTCTAGCTACGCAAATCGGCTCTGGTTTGGTAGGTGTATTGTACATCCTAGACGAACCATCCATAGGGCTACATCAACGAGATAATGATCGACTCATCGATACCTTAAAAGGCTTGCGTGATTTAGGTAATACCTTGCTCGTTGTAGAACATGACGAAGACACGATGCGTGCGGCTGACTATCTCGTGGACATTGGGCCCGGTGCAGGTGAGCATGGTGGTCAAATTATTGCCGCTGGTTCTGTTGACGAAGTTATGAAGGTAAAAGACTCTATTACTGGTCAATATTTGAGTGGTCGTAAATTTATCGCTCTTCCTGAAGAACGTCGTAAGCCAGGTAAAAATTGCATTGAAATTCGTGGTGCCAAGGAAAATAACTTACAAAATGTAAATGTAAAATTCCCTATTGGCTTATTCAATGTTGTTACTGGTGTCAGCGGTTCTGGTAAGTCTACCTTGATTAATGAAATTCTCTACAAAGGTTTAGCTAATCAATTATATCGCTCTAACCACAAAGTAGGGGCTCATAAAGAAATCCGCGGTCTAGAACATATCGATAAAATCATCAATATAGACCAAAGTCCTATTGGTCGTACACCTCGCTCTAATCCAGCTACCTATACTGGTGTATTCGATGCTATACGCGAGCTTTATAGCCAAACACCAGAGGCTAAGATGCGAGGCTACAAACAAGGTCGCTTTAGCTTTAACGTAAAAGGCGGTCGCTGTGAAGCTTGTCGTGGCGATGGTATCATCAAAATTGAAATGCACTTCTTGCCAGATGTGTACGTACCTTGTGAGGTTTGTAAGGGAGCCCGTTATAACCGTGAAACCTTAGAGGTTAAATACAAAGGCAAATCTATTGCAGATGTACTGGATATGACGGTAGATGATGCGGTTGAGTTCTTCAGCGCTATTCCGAAGATCAATCGTAAAATGGTTACCTTGCAAGAGGTAGGTTTAGGCTATATTCGTTTAGGTCAAGCCGCAACAACCTTATCTGGTGGTGAAGCACAACGGGTTAAATTAGCTACTGAATTAGCTCGTCGCAGCACAGGTAAAACATTGTACATCCTAGATGAACCGACTACAGGTCTTCACGCCGAAGATATTCGCAAGTTATTACACGTATTGCAACAACTCGTAGAGGGTGGTGATACCGTTGTCGTTATCGAGCATAATTTAGATGTGATTAAGATGGCAGACCACATTATAGACCTCGGGCCTGAAGGGGGTAATCGTGGTGGTACTATCGTAGCTACAGGAACACCTGAGGAAATCGTTAAGGTGAAAGAGAGCTATACCGGTAAATTCTTAGGTCCTGTATTAGAACAGACTAAGAAATTTATGAAAGCAGCTCAAAAGAAGAAATAATAGTGCGTACAAAGCTTAAAAATCTACGAGGAAAGGAGGACGTATGCCATCTGAAGAATTACTAGAGAAGGTCAGTCATTTGCCGACTACACCAGGCGTGTATTTATGGCGCGATCAATATAACCGTATCATCTATGTAGGTAAAGCCATTAATTTGCGCAACCGCGTACGTTCCTATGTGCGTAATGATGCGAACCGAGCGCCGAAGGTTGCGGCTATGATGAAGCGTGCCGTCGATGTGGAGATTATCCAAACAAAGACGGAGATGGAAGCTCTCATATTAGAGAACACGCTCATCAAGGAGCATGAACCTAAATACAATATTAGGCTTCGTGATGATAAAACGTATCCGTACGTTAAAATCTCAGTACAAGAGGATTACCCACGTGTATATATGACGCGCCGACTTGAACGCGATGGGGCCAAGTACTTTGGACCTTTTACAGATGTAACATCTGTACATGTAGTATTGAAATTAATACGCCAGTACTATCCACTCAGGACATGTAAGTCTATGAAGGTGGAGCGACCATGTTTGCAATATCATATGCACTACTGTGAAGCACCGTGCTTTAACAAGATTTCCGTATCGGATTATGGAAAGTATATCGATGAAATCATAGAACTCTTTGAAGGTAAGCCTATCCCTTTGCTGAAGGAAATTAAAGAGAAGATGGAGCTTGCTGCAGAAGACTTACGCTTTGAAGATGCAGCACGCTATCGAGATCAGCTAACTAGTATAGAAAAAATCCAAGAAAAACAGCGCATGGTTACACAGCGTGGCGACTTAGACGTGTTAGGTATTGCAGTGGATACCTCGATGGCTTGTGTACAGTTATTATTCATCCGTGGTGGCCGACTATTAGGCCGTGAGAACTACTTTGTACAACATGATGGAGATAGTCAAGAAACTATCATGACGGACTTTATCAAGCAATACTATGGAGATACAAACTTCATTCCAAAGGAATTATTATTACCTATGGATAGCACCGATAGAGACTTGTTAAAGGAATGGTTTACACAGCTTAAAGGCCAGAATGTAGACGTATCTGTGCCACAGCGTGGTTATAAGATGGACATGATTAAGATGGCTCATGAGAATGCAGAAACCTTCCTAGAAGAGCGTCGTCGTCAGTGGCAACACCAAATTGATAAGACTGGTGGGGCTGTTAAAAAACTAGCTGAAGTCCTAGACTTGCCGCGATTACCAGAGCGTATGGAATGTTTCGATATTTCCCATACACAAGGGGCCGAAACGGTGGCGTCTATGGTTGTCTTTGAAGGCGGTAAGCCTGCGAAGAAGGAGTATCGTCGTTTTAAATTGAAGACTACGCAAGGTAAGCCAGATGACTTCAAATCCATGGCGGAAATCATGGAACGACGCTATGGTAAGGAAACAGATTGGCCTATGCCTGACCTTATTATCATCGATGGTGGTAAAGGTCAGCTTAATGCAGCATTGCCGTTGATTCGCAGTGTAGGTGTTACAGATGTGCCTGTTATCTCTTTAGCTAAGCGTATTGAAGAGGTCTTTGTAGAAGGACAATCTGAAAGTATCATCTTAAGCCATCACACACCAGAGCTTCAATTGCTTCAACAAATACGTGATGAAGCCCATCGCTTTGCTATTACGTACCATCGTAAATTGCGGGGGAAACGTAATTTGGAATCCATTTTAGATCATATTGAAGGTATTGGCCCTAAGCGTCGAAAGGCATTATGGGCTCACTTCAATAGTTTAGAAGCTATGAAAGAGGCATCCATTGATGAGCTTTCAAAGGTGGACTCTATGAACTATAAAACGGCAGAAACACTATATAATTTCTTCCGCATGTCTAAGGTAGAAAAACAAGATATGTTGAAATAAAAAAGAGCATCTTATTTGAGATGCTCTTTTACTGTATAAGTATGTTATTTATTTTGGTTGACGCTGGATGTACCAAGTACGCCAAGTGAACAATACACCTGCTACTAGTACGCTAGCGAGTAACCCAATCCATACGCCAAATGGTCCGTAATTAGGATTATTAGCGAGAATATAGGCGGTTGGGAAGCATACGCCCCAATAGGATATGAGGGAGATATAAAGAACTACTTTTACATCTTTATAGGCTCTCAATATACCTTGTAAAGGGGTTCCAATGGCATCGATAGCAGAGAAGAATACACCGTATCCAAGGAAGCTGTAGATAAGCTTGTATACTTCATCATCATTTGTAAAGAGATCTGCAATAGCGTCCATATTAGTAAACGTAAATGTACAAATCATGATAGCCAATACAATGGCTAAGATGCGAGAAATATAAGAGTACTGGATAGCCTCTTGTTTACGACCTGCCCCAAGTTCATAAGCAACTGCAATGGTAGAGGCCATAGCGATACTAAGAGGTAAACAGTAGAATACATTTGTAAAGGAAATAACAGATTGATGAGCAGCTACGACGGCGGATCCAAAGTGAACCATCAAGAGGCCAGCGATACTAAAGATACTAGCTTCTAAGAAGATGGAAAAGCCAATAGGAATACCTATATGTAGCTGTTCGCGAATGTAGTGAAAACTTGGTTTACTGAAGTCTTTAAAGATACGATATCCCTTTAGCTTTGGATGCAATAGTAATACTAAGCTAAAGAGAATAAAGTTGGTCCAACAAGCACCGGCTATACCATAGCCAGCACCGACACCACCAATCTCTGGAAATCCGAAATGCCCAAAGATGAGTGAGTAGTTCAAAAATACGTTCACAATAAAGCTAGTAAATACGATGGCCATAGAATAATGTGTTAATCCATGACTGTCGACTATATTACGCAATGTATTAACCCAAAGTAGTGGGAATAGACCTATGGCAAATGCTTTCAGGTAACTAATACATACCTCAGCTGCAGCAGGTTCCAGATTTAATGCTGTCAGAAGAGGACGTAAACCTAAGAGACCAATTATTAAAATGATACATCCCAAG
>OGPP01001884.1_pt1 | contig 14187 bp, 10 predicted proteins | sample 1553021 | NCBI WGS metagenome assembly OGPP01 (sample SAMEA2580217, study PRJEB22360) | human gut metagenome | biome: human gut; feature: human-associated habitat; material: faeces | place: Denmark | collected 2008/2010
GTGCTGCTGGAAACAGACAAGCTGATCGACAGCCAGCTGGACGTGATCACGGTTTCGATTCGTGCGGCGTTCCGCGTGATGCTGAGTGAAGCCGTACATGTGCTGAGCCTGTAAGTTTGTGGAAGCATTGTGCAAAAAGTCCGCCTGACGGCTTTGCACACAAGCTGACAGTACGTTTTCCACACAGCAGTGTGGAAAACAGTGCAGCAGAACAGGAGGAATAGATCTATGGAAAATCAGGAACAGAATCCGTCCGGCACGGAACTGGAAGCCAAGCTGGAACAGCTGAATCGCTTTACGCGGCGTACCCTCACACAGGAGGAGGTATTCCTCTTTGATGTACGGCTCTGTGACAATGAAATTGATCGGGACGGGGAACGCTTTTCGCTGGAGGCTCTGGAGCAGCTGAAAGCTTTGTTTGTGGGGAAAACCGGCATTTTTGACCACGATCCCAAGGGTGAAAATCAGACTGCACGAATCTATGCTGCGGAACTGGTACAGGAGCCGGAGCCGGTGCTTTTGCCGGTTCTGCAGTTTTTTTGTTCTTAAATTTCTTCTCAAGTTCCGGAATAAATCTGAACAGAGAAATAATGAATGAAATAAAGATCAAAACAACGAATACAGTTCCCATTCCAAGAATGGTGTTCAGTCCCGCTTTTTTCAGAATCTCCGCAGTAGAATAATGTGCATTGATCGTCAAGCTGTCCATCTGCTGTTCTTCATCGAATGTAAATTCAATGTCTGCAGTCTTATTCTCATACTCTGCTTCTGTAGAAACTACGATTCCGGAGCTTGTCATCTCTGTCTCGAATTCTCCATAGCTTTTGAATGCTCCGCATTCTGCCTCTCCCGCTTTCCAGGCTTCAATCATGGAAAGGAAATTCTCAGAATCTACAGGAAGTCCTGTATTCAGAAGCATCAGATCCAGCTGCAGTTCGGACATCTCTTCATACTGGTCAAAAACTTCATCCGGTGTCTGACTGAAGCTGCTGACAATCGCCTCTGAATAAGCCACCATGGACTCTTTTTCATTACTTGTTGTCGTATCTGCCTCGCTGCCGCATCCTGAAACACCTAAGGTAAGAGCACAGGCAAGTACGATTAAACTTAATTTTTTCTTCACTTTGCCTCACCTCACTAAACCGTACCGTGTTTTTTTGCCGGACGATCCTCTCTCTTTGTGAACAGCATCTCAAATGCTCCGATCACATATTTTCTTGTATCGGCTGCATCAATGATTGCATCCACATATCCTCTTCTTGCCGCGGAAACCGGGCTGGACTGCAGCTCTTTGTATTCTGCTGCCTTTTCTTTCAATGTCTCTGCGTCTGCATCTGCATACATGATCTTTGCTGCCATAGAAGCATCCATCATTCCGATCTCAGCTGTCGGCCATGCGTATACCAGATCTGCCCCGATAGATTTGCTGTTCATCGCAATATATGCGCTTCCGTAAGCTTTTCCTACGATCACATTAACCTTTGGTACAGATGCATTCGCGAATGCGTAAGTCAGTTTTGCAACTGCACGTGCCATATCCTTCTCAGCTTCCAGAGTTGCTTCAAATCCTGTCACGTTTGTCAGGGATAATACCGGAATCGAGAAAGCATCACAGAAATTGATAAAATCTGCTGCTTTTTTACATCCGTCAACTGTCAGAACCTGTTCATAGGACTCTGCATTTCCTTCTGCATCATATACTTTGGAACGGTTTGCAACAGCTCCCACTGTCATTCCGTTCAGACGGATAAATCCTGTTACCATTTCTTTTGCATATTCTCTCTTGGTTTCAAAGAAAATATTGTTGTCAGAAATTGTGGCAAGTGCAATTCCTGTATCTTCCGCAGCATTGGCAAGATCTGCGCAGACACGGTTCAGGTCGTCTGTACATTCGTCATAGGATGCATCATCCTCAAAGTTTGCAGGGAGCATGCAGATCAGAGAACGGATCTGTCCTAAGATCTCTTCTTCTGTTCCTGTCACATCGACAAGCCCTGCTGTCTTGCTCTGATATTCAGCACTCGCTGTGTCACATTTGGAATCAATGTTTCCTTCCAGAGCATTTGGTGAATTAACGAACAATTTTCCTTCTTTATTTTCCATGAATGTGAAATCCGTCAGTCCCGGCACGACTGCAAGACCACCGCCACACATACCAAAAACAGCTGTGATCTGAGGGATCACACCGGATGCCATTGCCTGTTTAAAGTACAGGCTTCCAAATGCCTCCAGCGCGTCTGTCGCTTCCTGAAGACGAAGACCTGCACAGTCGATCAGACCGATGACCGGCGCTCCCATCTTCATTGCCATGTCATAGATGTTTGCAATCTTCTTTGCATGCATCTCGCCGATCGCACCTTTTAAAACAGATGCATCCTGGCTGTAGACATAGACAAGATTTCCGTCAATCACTCCATAGCCGGTAATGACCCCGTCAGCCGGAGTTTCTTTTTCCTGCAGGTTGAAATCTGTATTTCTTGCTGTAACTGCACCACCGATTTCAACAAAGCTGCCCTCATCAAGCACTGTGGCAATTCTTCTGCTTGCTGAGTTTTCTGTTGCATTGTTGCTCATATTCTAGCCCTCCATATTATAAAATGTGTTTAAATATAAACCAAAATTTTTGCCTATTCTAGTATATATTACTTAGCGAAAAAATTCAATTGAATTTCTGTTTTTTGTTATTTCTTTGCCATTTTCTTTTATTTTTTCCGAATTTTTATAAAAAAAGACATATTTCCTGACTTTGGAAATATGTCTTTTTTTTTACTTCTGATTACGGAATTGCACCGGAGTGACCTGATACATCTTTTTAAAGATCCGGTTGAAATGTTCTACGTTCTGATATCCCACAGTCTCTGCGATACTCTCTACAGTTGCATTGCCTTCCCTGAGCATCGTGCAGGCTTTTTTCATCCGGACATTTTTCAGGATGTCTCCGAATGTCATTCCTGATTTTTCCTTGATATATTTGGAAAGGTATGGTTTCGACAGGAAAAACTTTTCGGACAGCTCATCCAGTGTCACATGCTTATAGTTTGCATAGATATAATTCGTGATCTCCAAGAGTCTTGCATCCTTGCATTCCTGCTGATTTCGGAGTTCTTCGATCTTATTGACTGCCACCACCAGGGCTTCTACAGAAGCTTTGATGATATCGGCATCAATGCCGACTCCCCAGTAGCGCTTTTTATTGCAGATCACGCCCACATAAGCGACCGCTTTGGATGAAGACCCTTTTGTCATGGAATGTTCTTCATAAAATGCCAGCTCATAATCGATGTCAAAATAGTGCTTAATAGCATTGCTCACCGCATCCAGACGTCCATTTCCCATTCCGTTGATCACACGGTCGCTTCCCGCATGATGGATCGTCGCCTCCGCAAGGATTCCGTCTTCCTGTTTAAAGTGACATTCATCTACTGTAAAGATTGTTTTTACGTGAATATAATGATCTTCAAATATATGGTATACCCAGTCTGGCGTCAGTTCTTTATGCGCTTTATCCGACACATCCTTTACAAGATAGCCGACCTCTTCTCTCATTTTCTGCGGAAGGCTGATTCCAAAGCTCTGTTTTAAAATATAGTTGACTCCGCCTTTTCCGGACTGACTGTTGATACGGATCACATCGGTCTCGTAGCGGCGTCCCACATCTTTTGGATCCAGAGGAAGGTAAGGAACCGACCATGTCTGGCACTGCTTCTCTTCTCTCCATGCCATTCCTTTTGCGATCGCATCCTGGTGAGAACCGGAAAACGCGGTAAATACCAGTTCTCCGGCATATGGCTGTCTCGGAGAAACCTGCATTCTGGTAAGTCTCTCATAGGTCTCACTGATCTCACTCATGTTGGAAAAATCCAAGCCCGGATCCACTCCCTGTGAATACATATTCATAGCAACCGTGATAATATCCACATTTCCGGTCCGTTCGCCGTTTCCAAACAGCGTTCCCTCGATCCGGTCCGCTCCTGCCAGAATTCCAAGCTCTGCGTCACTGACGCCGGATCCTCTGTCGTTATGCGGATGAAGCGATAACAATACATGTTCTCTGTTATATAAGTGCTTGCTCATATATTCCACCTGACTTGCGAACACATGCGGCATCGCGTTTTCCACGGTTGTCGGAAGATTGATGATCACTTTTCGCTCCCTGGACGGCTCCCACACTCTGAGAACTGCATTGCACACTTCCAGCGCATAATCCACCTCGGTTCCCTGGAAACTTTCCGGGCTGTACTCAAACGTGAAATTCCCTTCTGTCTCCTTTGCCAGCTCATTCAGAAGAATGGCTCCGTCTACCGCAATTTTTTTGATTTCTTCTTTATTCTTTTTAAACACTTGTTCTCTCTGTGCGACAGAAGTTGAATTATACAGATGAATGACCGCATGCGGCGCTCCTTTGACCGCTTCAAAGGTCCGTTTGATAATATGCTCTCTCGCCTGTGTCAGAACCTGGATCGTTACATCCTCAGGGATCATATTCTGCTCGATCAATGTACGCAGAAATTGATATTCTGTCTCAGACGCTGCCGGAAATCCCACTTCGATCTGCTTGAAGCCGACATCCAGAAGCATCTGGAAGAATTCTATTTTTTCCTCCAGACTCATAGGCTCGATCAATGCCTGATTCCCATCCCGCAGATCCACGCTGCACCAGACGGGCGGTTTTTCAATATGGTCTTTCTTCACCCAGTCATAGCACGGCACCGGCGGCATAAAATAGCTTCTTTCATATTTTTCAAAATTCTTCATCGCAAGCACTCCTTATATTACATCAATTTACTTGTCTTTTTTTATTTCGTTTATACTATCATACTCTTCCATTCGATACCAGTGACATTTTTAATCACTTGCCTTGATTTATTTTAATATATTTTCTCTTTTAAGAAATATTTTGCTGCTATTTTCTTCCAGCACCATGAAAAATCAATTTTTCCCACAGACCTTTGGATTACTACCGGAAGTCTGGCAAGAGTTTCTCCGTTGACCCGATATTCTATCGTTCCCACTTCTGTCCCTTCCCGGACAGGAGCCGGTAATACTGCCGGAATGTTCCTTCTTACCTGAACAGATTCCCAGTCTGCCAGCAGAAACGAAAGATTTGACTGCTCTGACAGTGCTTCTGCATATGTATACGCCTCTTTCTGATTGGAATCCGGAATCCCATCCGTCACCCGGATTTTAAATTTTTGCCCGGCGCCTTTCATACTCTGATATTCAAAATGTTCCAGACCGTACTCCATCAGTTTTTTTGTATCCTCCCATTTATAGCTCCGATTGTTCGGCCAGCCACACGCCAGAAGTGCTACGATAAAGGTTCGCTTTTCTCTTTTTAATGCCCCCACGTAGCAATATCCTGCCTCCCCGGTAAATCCGGTTTTTCCGGATACAGCGCCTTCCATCATCGTAAGAAACGCGTTGTGATTGATGCAGGAATACGTCTGCGTCTGCTCCAGATCCGAAAACTGATAGGAAGACACGCCTGTAATTTCCAGAAATTCCTTCCGCTTTGGAGACTCCATCACACAATAGCGCATAATCCTTGCCAGTTCTTCTGCCGTGGTCCGATGGCTCCCGCCGTCATCTGCCCCGTCCAGACCATTGGGTGTGACAAAATGGGTATGGCTAAGTCCCAGTTCTCTTGCTTTCTGGTTCATCTCATCCGCAAACTGCTCCACGCTTCCAGCCAGATGTTCTGCCAGCATCACCGCTGTATCGTTATGTGATTCCAGCATCAGAGAATATAAAAGATCCTTAAGCTTAAATTTCTGTCCTTCCACTGTCCCCAGTCGGACTCTGGGCTGGGCTGCCGCATTGGCACTGACTGACACACTCTCATCCGGGTCTGCACGTTCCAATGCAAGAATGCAGGTCATGATCTTGGTTGTACTCGCCATAGGACGCTCTGTTTCGGCATTTTTTGCAAACAAAATACGCCCGCTGTCTGCATCCATCAAAACTGCCGACCGGGCGTATAACTGTCCTGGAGTATTCTCCCCGTATGCGATTTTTGTCTGTTCTTCCTCCGCATATACACACGAAACCGGAAACAGACCATTTACTGCAATCAGAAGACAAAAGCCCAGGATCAGCCCGACCCGATATGTTCGTCCTCTTTCCCTTCTTTTCTCATGCATTACTTTTCTATTCTCCAGACATTCTTTGCTATATCCTATGTCCGAAGATTTTTAATCAGAACTACAGGTTTAACTTTAACTGTACCTCATCCTCTGCTTCTTCTTTAAAATGTGCTACCTGCTCCGGATTCGGCGCAGGAAGTTCATCCAGAGAATGTACACTGAATCTGCGCAGAAACTCTTCTGTGGTTCCAAATAAAAGCGGTTTTCCCGGCGCATCCATACGCCCCACTTCCTCAACCAGATCATATTCTACCAGCTTGCTGACTGCATGATCCGATTTGACGCCACGGATTTTTTCGATTTCCAGTTTTGTAACCGGCTGCTTGTAGGCGATGATCGAAAGCGTTTCCAAAAGTACATCCGTAAGAACCTGTTTTTTCGGCTGCTTTGCTACCCGGATCAAATATTCATACATCTCTTTTTTCGTGCACATCTGAAACGAAGCTTCCAGTTCGATGATCCGGATTCCCCGATCTTCTTTCTCATACCGGTCCATCATCTGGCGGATTATTTTTTTTGTCGTTTCTTCGTCATGTCCGATCGCCTGTGCAAGTTTTTTCAGCTCCACAGAGCCTCCCATTGCAAACAAAATTGCTTCTATGGCTGCCTGCAGTTTTTTTTGCTCCATTCTTTCTCTTTCCTTCCTGTTTCTCCTGGCATGCTCTGTTATATCTGGGAATCGATCAGGATCTCCCCGCAGATTTTTTCCTGATAAACACGGATCATGCCCGTCTTCATCAGCTCCAGCACTGCCAGAAATGTCACCACAATATGCATCTTGCTTCTCTGTTTTTCAAGAAGCATACGAAAACTGAATTTTTTATGTGTCCTTGCATAAGTCTCCACATACAAAAGCTTGTCCGGAAGCGGTACTTCTTCTTTCTCGATCTTACCGAACTTACTCCGCACCGGATCGATCTTCTCTTCCTGCCTGCGCATCACTTCCCGGAAAATCTTCCTCAGCTGTACCAGCGTCACGTCCCCTAAAAGCTGATCCAGATCTACCGCAGGAACATAACTTTTCACCTCTTTGGGAATATCTGCCTCCCGGTAAAAATACTGGTCTGCATCTACCTGACGATCCCGCAGCTCGTAGGACATATATTTGTACATTTTATACTGTAAAAGCTGTTCTACCAGCTCTGCTCTCGGATCTTCCTCTTCGCCCTCTTCATTGATCTCTTTCGGGAGCAGCATCCGGCATTTGATATCCAGAAGTGTTGCCGCCATCACGAGAAATTCACTCATGACGTTTAAATCTTCCCGCTCCATCTGCCGGATATATTCCATATACTGGCTGGTGATCTCTACGATCGGAATGTCATAGATATCAATCTTATTTTTCTCGATCAAATGTAACAGCAGATCCAACGGACCTTCAAAAACCTGCAATTTTACCGGTATCCCCATCTGTTTTATTTCTCCCATCTACCGTCTGTTATTTCACACTGTGTTTCATTATACGGGAAATCCTTCAAATTCTCAACTGTCTTTTTCGCCCCGCAGATGAATCACGATCATCTCTGCCTCATTCAAAAAACGAAGATTGATCGTATGAGTGCCAAGCCCACGGCTTACAATGATCGTCTGCTCTCCTTCTGTTGTCATCTCCCCGGAATATTTCGGAAACGGAATCGCCTGAGGCGTGATCAGACCTCCGATTCCCGGCAGACGGATAATCCCGCCGTGAAGATGCCCGGAAAGCACCAGATCTGCTCCCCATTTTTTATATGCGTCAAAATAAACCGGATTGTGCGCCAGAAGAATCTCATAATCCGCAGCTTCTTTTTCAATACATGCTGTTACATCCTGCTCTGTGACCCGGTATTTTTTGAATTTTGTATAAGTTGCAAGGGGCAGTTCCAGAGCCGAAATCCGGATCCTGCAGTCATCCTCCTTAAGCAGGACACTGCTATTTTCCAGAAAATGCACGCCGCATTCTTCTAATTGCTTTTGATACGCCTGATAAACCTCCCCATAGACTTCCGGTTTTCTCTTCATCCGCTGCTCGTGATTTCCGCAGGCATAATAAACCGGAGCGATCGCAGGCAGTTTTGAAACAAATTTCAGAGCCGGAGCAACGGAACACCCTTTCTTTCCGACCAGCATATCCCCGCCGATCAGAATCAGATCCGGCCTCGCTTTGCAGATCGCATCCAGCAAACGTTCATTTCCGACTCCATATTCTTTATTGTGCAGATCGCTTAAAAACACGATCTTCTTTTCCTTTTTCAGCCCGTTCAGCCTGCGGGATACAACACCGTCCTCTGTCACCTTGAAATACTGCTGCTCCCGGTACGCTTCCAGCAGACAAAGAACTGCCGCCACTGTCAGAACAAAGACCACTAAGATCACTGCTTTCATGGCATTCTCCTTTTTGTCATTTTTTCTTCTTATCCTATCATTTTTTTGGATGCAGTTCAACATAAGGAAAGGTGCAGCACTTCGCTACACCCTGATTTTTTGCATCACTTTTTTCAGATAATCCAGAAATTCTGCTTTTTTACAGCTTTCTTTTGCCAGAATCTCCACTCTTCCGATTTCTTTTTCTCCCAGCTTATAGACAAGTTCGCCTACTTTCTGTCCTTTTTTCACCGGAGCTTTTACAGACTGCTTCATCTGTGTCTTCTTTGTCACCCCTGCCAGATTTGCTCCGCTTGTGTCCAGATAGCGGAACGTATCCGCATACTCACAGAGAATCTGCTCTTTGACACCACCCTGCACTTCGACCGGCTTTAACTTCGGCGGATCATTGTCTTCGTATACCTGGCATTTTCCGAATCCATAATTCAGAAGCTTCGTCGCATCCTGAAACCGCTGTTTCGAATTTTCTCCGCCCAGGATCACTGCGATCAGTTCCATCCCGTCTTTTTCAGCTGTGGCAGACACGCAGAATTTTGCTTCATCGGTGGAACCTGTCTTTAAACCTGTGGCATACGGATACTGCCGTACCAGTTTGTTCGTGTTGGACAATCCAAATTCAGAAGTCCCCTTTTTTGTGGTATGGGTGATCGTATCCATCCAGATCATGCAGTAATCATGAATCTTCGGATATTTTTCGATCAATTCTCTGGACATCAGAGCAATATCTCTTGCCGTTGTCAAATGTCCCTCGGTATCCAGTCCGTTACAGTTTTGAAACGTTGTATTTTTCATGCCGAGCCCTGCCGCCCGTTCATTCATCATCTTTACAAAAGCCTCTTCACTGCCCGCTATGTACTCTGCCATGGCGGTACAGGCATCATTGGCACTGGCTACGGAAATACATTTTAACATCGTATCCACACTCTGCGTTTCTCCGGGTTCTAAAAACACCTGAGAACCGCCCATGGACGCTGCATATTCCGAGGTTGACACCTCATCTTCCAACGCAATTTTTCCATCCTCCAGTGCATCAAAGATCAAAAGCATAGTCATGATCTTCGTGACACTGGCCGGCGCGCGTCTTGTATCTGCATCTTTTTCATACAACACAGCGCCTGTAGACGCTTCCATCAAAACGGCACTTGGTGCCTGTACTTCCACCTCTGCCTCTTGCTGCCCTTCTGTTTTCTGAGCTGCATCCGGCTCTTCTGCCAGAGTCTGAATCCCGGGCACAACAGCCACAGAGAGACTCAGTACTGCACTTAGTAACACTGCGAGAACACGTTTCATTTCGATTCTCCATTCCCTGATCTGGTCTGTTACTATTTATTATATCCACTTCGCTTTCTTATAATACCAGAAAAATGCCAGAGAACTTAAACTCCATGTCAGCGGATATACCCAGTATACCACCTGAATGCTGTGAGTGAGCGGAATCATCACGGAAAGGAAAGACACCCGGATCACGCACCAGCACATCATCATAATGATCATGGACACCATCGTCTTCCCCGCACCGCGCAGAATTGCTGCAATGGAATGTGAAAATGCAAGCAGACAGTAAAATAACGCTGCTGTTCTGGCTTTTTCCACACCAAACCGAATGATCTCAGGAGAAGAGTCAAATGCCGCGATCAGCTGTGGTGCCAGAAGAAATACCACGACACCAATCAGTTCTGCCAATATAACTGCTGCGAGAATTCCAAATCGCGCCCCTTTTTTCGTGCGCTCCTCCTGCTTTGCACCCAGATTCTGTCCTACAAATGTCGTCAGTGCCATAGTAAAGCTGTTGATGGGCAGAAAACCGAACCCTTCCACCTTTGTGTAGGCCCCATAGCCCGCCATTGCCATCTCTCCGAATGCATTGATATTGGACTGCACGATTACGTTTGCAAACGCAATGATAGAGTTCTGCACTCCGGAAGGCAGTCCGATCTTGATGATCTGGACAAGGATTCCTTTGTCAAAACGAATTTTTCGAATTTTCAATCCATAGCTTTCCTTTGTCCGCAGCAGCTGCCAGAAACAAAGGAGTGCACTCACGATCTGAGAGATCACGGTTGCAACCGCCGCACCTCCCACTCCTGTATGAAATCCTGTGATAAACAACAGATCCAACACCAGATTGATCACAGACGATACGATCAGATAATACAAAGGATGTCTGCTGTCTCCCACAGCCTGCAGAATTCCCACCAGGACATTGTACATCACAAATCCTAAAGATCCCGCAAAATAAATCTGAAGATATGTCACCGATTCTCTCATTACACTTTCGGGCGTATCCATCCACCGCAGGATCTGCGGAGAAAGTGCCACTCCCACGCCGGTCATCAAAACTCCCGCCACCAGACCAAATGCGACTGTGGTGTGTACCGCGCGCTGCAGATTTTTCTCATCTCCTGCACCAAAAAACCGGGCAACGATCACCCCCGCTCCCGCTGAGATTCCACTCAAAAATCCAATCAGCATAAAGATCAGACTTCCGGAGGAGCTGACTGCTGCCAGTGCACTGCTCCCCAGGAAATTTCCAACGATCAGAGAATCCACAGTGTTATATAATTGCTGAAATAAATTGCCCAGAAAAATCGGCATCGCAAAAAAAGTCATCTGTTTCCAGATCGAGCCGCTTGTCATAGGCGCTGCTGTCTTTGTCATAAAATCCCCCCTGTTGTTTCTTTCTTATCCTATCGCCTTTTATAAAATTACAAATAATTTTTCCAGTCCAAATTTGCCTTCATCCTGCAGCATCTGCTCCATTTTGCACTTGTTGAAATCCGAATGCTCCACTTCTCTTGCATACCGGCGTGCCGCCTCTGCAACATCCGAAAACTCCAGCGTTCCATTTTTCAAAAATACACCTTTTGCCAGCGCCCGGATCAAAATACAACCTGACACTGCAAATTTTAGTTTCCCATATGCCTGTTCATCGTAGACTGCCCCGCAAAAGTAAGTAAATACAAAATAAACCATCAGCTGTTCCATGATCTTCTCCGTAAACACAGATTCGAACTCTTTTCTTTGCTCTGCTGACAGCTCTGATTCCAACAACATATTTTTTGCTTCTTTGACATATCCCTTCCAGTCGTCTCTGAGCACTTCCAGATGATTCAGGATCACAAACAGATTGCCGCAAACCTCCTGCTGCGTTTTTTCCTCTGTATCCAGATTGTCCAGTTTTTCCTGAAACCAGGTCCAGACGCGTTCCTTCTCGTAACGCTTTAGAAGCCCATCAATCTCAAACAGGGCATTTTTGTCGATCCTCTCCTGCAGATCATGCGCCAGTGCCAGCACGATTGCCATTCTCAGCCGGACTGGATACTCCCGATTCTGAAGAATCTGAAAGATCAGAGTTCTCGCGTCTTCCAGTTTGGTAAACAAGAAGAAATCAAACTCCTCATAAGTTTCTTCCCGATCCGGATTTTCCGCCTCCAGAAAATGGACCGGCTCTTCGCAGCCCAAGATCAGGTTTGCTGCTTCCGGACAGGATAAAGACAGGGAAATCTCCCGCAGTCCTTCAAATTCTTCCACATGCCTCGGATACAGCCTGCAGGTCTTGCAGAACATCCCGGATCCGTTGCCTTCTATGTACAGATCACACAGATTTTCTTCATTGAGAAAGGCACAGCGCTTCTCATATTGGCGAAACGCGCCTTCCTCCCAGTCAATTTCATTGTGCAGGCGGCTGCCAAGCCGCCCTTTTGTCTGTCTGTATTTTTTCAGCGAAGCGGGATCGATCATAATCTGCCACCCTGCGCAGCAAGTATCCGGACAGTCCCCGCCGATACATACAAACTTCTTATAGTAGTGCGGAATGATATACTGCATGTTGTACTCCTTTTTTATGTCACTATTTTTCAGTCGAGAAACACATACTGTTTCAATCGTTCAAACGCTTCTTTCACACGACTGTGCGGCAGCGCCAGATTCATCCGGATATGGCACGCTCCGTGGAACGGACGACCATCCTGCCAGATCACGCCCACTTCCATGCCTGCCCTCTGCAGCTCCTCAATGGTCTGGTGATGCGCCTCGCACCAGTCTGTGCAGTCTAAAAAGAGCATGTACGTTCCCTGCGGTCTGGACACGGAAACACCCGGAAATTCTCGCCTGATAAACTCCATAGCATAGGAAATATTCGTATCCAGCACGGTGCGAAGCTCGTCCACCCACTCCATTCCTTCTTTCGAATATGCCGCGATCAGCGCATGCATGGACAACACATTCATAGAATTGTAATGGGTCATCTTCCCTTCCATACATACCCGGTCTCTCAAATACGAATTATAAATGATATGATACGAACCGATCAATCCTGCCAGATTAAATGTCTTGGACGGAGCGTAAAGCGCAATGGTTCTGTTTTTTGCATCCTCGGACACAGACTGTGTCGGAATATGCTGATATCCCGGAAGTGTCAGATCTGACCAGATTTCATCTGAAATCACATACACATCATGCTTCTGAAAGATTTCCATCGCCTTTTCAATCTCCCAGCACTCCCAGACACGTCCGGTCGGGTTGTGAGGCGAACAAAAAACTGCCGCATGGATCTTGTTTTGCACAATTTTTTCTTCCATATCTTCATAATCAATCCGCCAGATTCCTTCTTCATCCAACACCAGCGGATTCTGAACGATATTCCATCCATTGTCCTCAATACAATGTGTAAATCCGATATACGTCGGAGACTGCAGCAAAACAGAATCCCCATTAGAACACAGTACTTTCAAAGCAGAAACCACACCGCCGAGCACACCGTTCTCATAGCCGATGCACTCTTTTGTCAGATCGTTCACGCCATTACGTGTCTTCTGCCAGTTGATGATCCCGTCATAATATGCCTCCGACGGATCAAAATAACCGTATGCCGGATGCTTTGTCCTCTGGATGATCGCCTCCGGAATTGCCGGAAGCGCCGGGAAATTCATATCCGCTACCCACATCGGGATCAGATCAAACCCTTCCCAAATTTTCGCACCTGCGAAAAAATCATTGCCTGTATTGTTTCCGGCAGGCGCATCTACTGCGATGGCATCCTTTCCCCGCCGGTCCATAATCGTTGTAAAATCATACTGCATGATATCAAACCTCTTTTCCTGAAATCCGGCTCCCCACAAAAAGGGAAGGATGTTCCAAACTGGAGGCATCCTTCCATCCGGGTGCAACGAATCTTATTGTTTCTTCTATTCTAGCAAGTCAACGTGAGAAAATCAACACCCCTCTTTCGGTCCGGCAATCACCGCTGTCTATCGACCTCTTCCAGTTCATACGGCTGAAACAGTTTGATTGTTCCGTATTCTCCGTCAAATCCCGGAATCCGCTCTACCTCGCCGTTTCGCAGACGCTCAATTCCCTCTGCGATCAGAAATCCGGACTTTTGCCTGATTTCCTCCAACGGCACAGTTCTCAGAATCTCAAATTTCGGTCCGATCATCCGCAGCATCTGCTCATATTCTTTTTGTACCTTCTTACTTCGGGAAGAAACACCCACGCATGCCGAGATGACTTCCGGAAGTGGAACCAGACTTTCAAATCCATTGGCGCCTTCTTTTACAAAACCTTCCGCCCTGTCCGCCAGCTGTTCAATCCGATGAGAGACACCAATAGTGATTTTTCTTCCACACACCGGACATTTCCCCTGATATGTTTCTGTCTCCATCGGTGTCAGACAAAGATT
>OGPP01001887.1_pt1 | contig 14157 bp, 12 predicted proteins | sample 1553021 | NCBI WGS metagenome assembly OGPP01 (sample SAMEA2580217, study PRJEB22360) | human gut metagenome | biome: human gut; feature: human-associated habitat; material: faeces | place: Denmark | collected 2008/2010
TTTTAGCAGATTTCCGGCGTCCTAGAAGCCAGCCCCCGACGAAGCCGCAGACCAGCCAGCATCCCCTTCCCCGGCGTCCCTTCATCCACATACAAATACAAAAAAAGACACCACGTCACAAAAAAACGCAGTGCCTCTCTCATATTCAAGTTATTGCGAAAAAAGCATCAAGCAGAAGCCTGATCAGCCTTCTCAACCTCAGCAATCGCCTGCTTCCTCATAGGAATACGGCAATTCTTATTATTACCAAACTCAACAATAACATCTTCCTCAGTCATATCAATAACAACACCATAAAAACCACTGGTAGTAACAACACTGTCACCAACCTCCATGCTGTTCAACATAGTCTGAGTTCTCTTCTGCTCCTTCTTCTGCGGACGGATCATCATAAAATACATAATTCCAAACAGAACTACGATCCAGACAATACCAAGACCCGCGCTAAGTCCGCCAGCTGCCGCTGTAGATGATGCGATCATTTCAAATTCCTCCTGCTAAAAACAAATAATCTGCGGTACCCCCGCCGTTACTGACCTCTAAAAGTGTCACTTCGTACTATCATACACAAAAACCAAAAAACCTTCAAGAGTTTTCTTATAAAATCAAAGTAATTTACACAAATTTTATAAATAAAACTTACCGGTTCCCGTTGATCCTGCCTTCCTCAAAGCCTTCCAGACGCATCTTCTTATAAGCCGCAAAATTCCCTGCATCCAGCGCATCTCTGATCTCTTCCATCATATGATTATAGAAATACAGATTATGCAGAACACAAAGCCTCATGCCAAGCATCTCCTTCGCCTTCAGAAGATGACGGATATACGCTCTGCTGTAATGACGGCAGGTCGGGCACTGGCACTCCTCATCGATCGGTTTGGAATCCAGCTCATACTTTGCATTAAAAAGATTCATCTTGCCATGGTTGGTATACACGTGACCATGACGGCCGTTACGGCTGGGATATACACAGTCAAAAAAGTCAATACCACGCTCAACCCCCTCCAGGATATTGGCCGGGGTACCAACCCCCATAAGATACGTCGGCTTGTTCTGCGGCAAATGCGGAACCACCTCATCCAGGATCCGGTACATCTCCTCATGACTTTCACCAACTGCAAGGCCGCCCACTGCATAGCCGTCCAGATCCATCTCCGCGATAGCCTGGGCATGCTCAATACGGATATCTTCATAAACAGCCCCCTGGTTAATGCCAAAAAGAAGCTGATTCTTGTTAATGGTATCCGGCAGACTGTTCAGACGAGCCATCTCATCCTTGCATCTTTTAAGCCAGCGTGTTGTACGCGCTACCGATTTCTGTACATAATCCCTGTCTGCCACACTGCTTGGGCACTCATCAAAGGCCATTGCAATGGTAGAGGCCAGATTTGACTGGATCTGCATGCTCTGCTCCGGTCCCATAAAAATCTTATGACCATCGATATGAGAGTTAAAATACACGCCCTCTTCCTTGATCTTGCGAAGCTTCGCCAGCGAAAACACCTGGAATCCGCCGGAATCGGTAAGGATTGGTCTGTCCCAGTTCATAAATTCATGAAGACCTCCCAGCTGCTTTACCACCTTGTCGCCAGGGCGCACATGAAGATGATAGGTATTGGACAGCTCTACCTGTGTACCGATCTCATGAAGATCCACAGTGGAAACTGCACCTTTAATTGCTGCAATTGTTCCTACATTCATAAAAACAGGAGTCTGGATCGTTCCGTGGACCGTCTTAAACTCGCCCCTTTTCGCTCTTCCTTCTGTTGTGATCAGTTTATATTCTGCCATTTCATTTCCCTTCTAAAAACATTTTAAAGTTGTCCCTGCCCGGCATCTGCGTTACAGGTACAGCCATAACCAGCTGCCGATGCAGATATCTTTCAAAACTTTTAGTCAATATCATAACACATTTTTTTCTTTACGGCTACTGATTGTTAAACTTTTACATTGCCATTTTTTAAACGATATCGTATAATATAGGATATTCGCTTAAAAATCCTTTATAATAAGAAGAAACAACTCCCATCTGACAGAAATGTCAGAGTCGGGAAACCCCTGTATAGATACAACGAGGAGGAAATCAATTTTTTATGAAGAAACACACACTTGGAATTGACATTGGTTCCACCACTGTTAAGATTGCGATCTTAGACGAAAACGATACGCTTGTCTTCTCCGACTATGAGAGACATTTTGCAAATATCCAGGAAACCCTTGCAGATCTTCTTCAGAAAGCTGAGGATCAGCTTGGTGAACTGACACTCTGTCCGGTCATTACAGGTTCCGGCGGACTGACACTTGCCAATCATCTGGAAGTACCTTTTGTACAGGAGGTTATCGCCGTATCCACTTCCCTGCAGAAGCTGGCACCAAAGACGGATGTTGCTATCGAGCTTGGAGGCGAGGATGCCAAGATCATCTATTTCGAAAACGGAAATGTAGAGCAGCGTATGAATGGCATCTGTGCCGGCGGTACCGGTTCCTTCATTGACCAGATGGCATCTCTGCTCCAGACCGATGCACCAGGTCTTAATGAATACGCCAAACATTACAAGGCACTTTATCCCATTGCGGCACGCTGCGGTGTTTTCGCAAAAACAGATATCCAGCCACTGATCAACGACGGAGCAACTAAGGAAGACCTTTCTGCCTCCATTTTCCAGGCAGTTGTCAACCAGACCATTTCCGGTCTTGCCTGCGGTAAACCGATCCGCGGACACGTTGCCTTCCTTGGCGGGCCTCTTCACTTCCTTTCTGAGCTGAAGACTGCTTTTATCCGAACCCTGAAGCTGGATGATGAACATATTATCGCACCGGACAACTCTCATCTGTTCGCAGCCATCGGCTCCGCCCTGAATGCAAAGCAGGATGTTACCGTTTCCCTGACTGAACTGAAGGAACGCATGCGGACTACCATCAAGCTGGATTTTGAGGTAGAACGTATGGAGCCGCTTTTTGCCACAGAGGACGACTACCAGGCTTTCCATGACCGTCAGAGTGCCTACAGGGTAAAAACCGGAGATCTTTCCACCTATAAGGGAAAATGCTTCCTGGGGATCGACGCCGGTTCTACCACAACAAAAACCGCGCTGGTAAGCGAAGATGGAACTCTTCTTTATTCCTTCTACAGCAGTAACAACGGAAACCCGCTGAAAACCACCATCAACTCCATCAAGGAGATTTACAGCCTTCTTCCGGAAGATGCAGAAATTGCTTTTTCCTGCTCCACCGGTTACGGCGAGGCCCTGATCAAAGCGGCTCTTCTTCTTGATGAAGGTGAGGTTGAGACTGTTTCCCATTACTATGCAGCTGCTTTCTTTGATCCGGAAGTAGACTGCATCCTGGATATCGGCGGTCAGGATATGAAATGCATCAAGATCCGTAACCAGACGGTAGACAGTGTACAGCTTAACGAGGCATGTTCCTCCGGTTGTGGTTCCTTTATCGAGACTTTCGCAAAATCCCTGAACTACACCGTACAGGACTTTGCAAAAGCAGCTCTTTTTGCAAAACATCCTATTGATCTTGGAACACGCTGTACTGTATTTATGAACTCCAAGGTTAAGCAGGCACAGAAAGAAGGCGCCGAAGTTTCCGATATCTCCGCTGGTCTTGCCTACTCCGTTATCAAAAACGCCCTCTACAAGGTTATCAAGGTTTCCGATGCTTCCGAGCTTGGCAAGCATATCGTTGTACAGGGTGGTACCTTCTATAATGACGCAGTTCTCCGCAGCTTTGAGAAGATTGCCAACTGCCAGGCCATCCGTCCGGATATCGCCGGGATCATGGGTGCCTTCGGTGCTGCTCTGATCGCAAGGGAGCGCTATCAGGAGGGTGAAAAAACCTCCATGCTTTCCATCGATCAGATCAACAGCCTCCAGTACACCACCTCCATGGCAAACTGCCGCGGATGTACCAACAACTGTCGTCTGACCATCAACAAATTCTCCGGCGGCCGTAAATACATCAGTGGAAACCGCTGTGAGCGCGGACTTGGAAAGGAAAAGAACAAGGATCATATCCCGAACCTTTTCGATTACAAATATAAAAGGATTTTTTCCTATGAACCACTTTCCGCAGATAAGGCTACCCGTGGACAGGTTGGTATCCCACGTGTTCTGAATATGTTTGAGAATTACCCGTTCTGGTATACCTTCTTCACAGAGCTGAAATACCAGGTGGTGCTTTCTCCTACTTCCACACGTAAGATCTACGAGCTGGGTATCGAATCCATCCCAAGTGAATCCGAATGCTACCCGGCCAAGCTTGCTCACGGACATGTCACATGGCTGATCCGTAACGGTGTGAAGTTTATCTTCTACCCATGCATCCCTTACGAACGCAACGAGTTCCCGGATGCGGTCAACCATTATAACTGCCCGATCGTTACTTCCTATGCGGAAAATATCAAGAACAATGTGGACGAGCTCAATGATCCATCCATCACTTTCCGCAACCCGTTCCTGGCATTTACTTCCGAGGATATCCTGACAAACCGCCTTGTGGAAGAATTCCAGGATATTCCTGCTGCCGAGGTCAAAGCTGCTGCCCACAAGGCCTGGGAAGAACTTGCAGCCGTACATACGGATATCCAGAAAAAGGGTGAGGAAACCCTGCAGTACTTGAAAGAAACCGGCCGCCGCGGAATCGTTCTTGCAGGCCGTCCATACCATATTGACCCGGAAATCCACCACGGTATCCCGGATATGATCAACAGCTACGGAATCGCCGTATTTACCGAAGACTCCGTTGCACACCTTGGACATCTTGAGCGTCCCATCCGTGTCAACGACCAGTGGATGTATCACTCCCGTCTCTACTCTGCCGCAAATTTTGTAAAAACAAGAGAGGATCTGGATCTGATCCAGCTGAATTCCTTCGGATGCGGACTTGATGCCGTTACCACCGATGAGGTTTATGAGATCCTGGATGGAAGTGACAAGATCTACACCTGCCTGAAGATCGATGAGGTCAACAACCTGGGTGCGGCAAGGATCCGTATCCGTTCCCTGATCGCTGCTATCCGTGCAAAACAGGCACAGAATAAAAAAAGGAACATCAAGCCGGCTTCCATTGAGAAGATATCCTTTACCAAGCAGATGCGTAAGGAGTACACCATTCTCTGCCCGCAGATGTCTCCATTCCACTTCGGAATCTTTGAGGCTGCTTTTAAAGCATCCGGCTATAACCTGGAAGTCCTCCCCAACGACAACAAGCATGCTGTTGATGTGGGCCTTAAATATGTAAACAACGATGCCTGCTATCCGTCCCTGATGGTTGTGGGACAGATCATGGATGCTCTTCTTTCCGGCAAATATGACCTGAACAAAACTGCAGTCATCATGTCTCAGACAGGCGGCGGCTGCCGTGCCTCCAACTATATCGCATTCATCCGCCGTGCTCTGAAAAAAGCCGGCATGGAACAGATTCCGGTTATCTCCCTCAACTTAAGCGGACTGGAGAGCAACCCTGGCTTTAAGCTGACACTGCCGCTGATCAGGCGTATCGTTTACGGTGCCGTATTCGGTGATATCCTGATGAAATGCGTATATCGCATGCGTCCTTACGAGCTGGAAAAGGGTATCGTAAACCGTAAGCACAAGATCTGGGAGCAGCGCGTCATTGCCTTCGTAACAGGCAGCAGCGTCAGCCATGGTACCTTCAAAAAAATGTGCCGTGAGATGGTCCATGATTTTGATACGATCCCGATCTCCGATGAGAAAAAGCCTCGCGTTGGTATCGTAGGTGAGATCCTTGTCAAGTTCCTGCCTGCTGCCAACAACCACCTGGCAGATCTTCTGGAGGCTGAAGGGGCTGAACCGGTTGTTCCGGATCTTATCGACTTTATCTGCTACTGCTTCTACAACCAGAATTTCAAGGTTGAAAAGCTTGGATTCAAGAAATCCAAGGCAACCATCGCAAATCTTGGTCTCAGAGCCATCGACTGGCTGAGAAAAACAGCAAATGAGGCCCTGGAGCAGAGCCGCCACTTTACACCGGCCGCAGATATCCGTGATCTTGCAAAAATGGCTGCACCCATCGTTTCTGCCGGAAATCAGACCGGTGAAGGATGGTTCCTGACCGGAGAGATGATGGAACTCATCCACGGCGGTGTCCCGAACATCGTCTGCATCCAGCCTTTTGGATGCCTGCCGAACCACATCGTAGGAAAAGGTGTCATCAAGGAAGTTCGCCGTGAGCATCCGGAAGCCAACATTGTTGCCATCGACTACGATCCAGGTGCCAGCGAAGTAAATCAGCTGAACAGGATCAAGCTTATGCTTTCCACAGCACAGAAGAATCTGCATAAAGACGATAAAAAAGACGCATAACAAGAAATGCAGGTTACAAACATCTTTTTCCCAAAAAACAAATTCAAAGCTGCACAGCCGCAGGATCCCTGCCGGCTGTGCAGCTCTTTTTATTTCAGATATGATTCCTGTCAGACAGATTTTTTCTCTGATCCATCACTCTTCACAGGAGGCTTTGCACGGAGCATCAAAGCTCGGGTTAAAGGCATAGAAATTTTTGGCATCCAGCTGCTCCTGCACGGATCTCAGTGCTTCACCGAAACGCTGGAAATGGACTACCTCTCTTGCCCGAAGGAAACGGATGGGATCTGCAACCTCCGGGATATTTTTCACCACCCGGAGGATATTATCGTAGGTGGAGCGTGCCTTCTGTTCTGCCGCCAGATCTTCAAACAGATCCGTGATCGGATCACCCTTACTCTGGAATTCGCAGGCATTAAAGGGCACTCCACCTGCAGCCTGCGGCCAGATTCCCACCGTGTGGTCAATATAATACGGCCCAAGTCCGCTGTTCTCGATTTCTTCCATAGAAAGATCCTTTGTCAGCTGATGGACAATGGTGGACACGATTTCCAAATGTGCCAGTTCTTCTGTTCCCACATCATTGAGCACTGCCGCGACCATCCGGTTCGGTGCGGTAAAACGCTGGGAAAGATACCGCATGGAAGCTCCTATTTCTCCGTCCGGCCCACCTGAGTACAATAACAGATAATTTAACTTTCCGAATGATGATACAATCTGTCCGGCAGTGGGTACCTGCCGGACTTTTTCTACAATAGGAAGTTATTTTGTGTTGGCTTTTATGTGTTCGATCACTCTTTTCCAGGAATCAATACCGCAGGTTCCACTTACCTTTACGCCTGTGTTTTTCTGGAAAACTTTCAGGGATGTTTCTGTATCGTCTCCGAAATTGCCATCCACAGTAACACCAAGTACAGACTGCAGCACAGAAACTGCAACGCCGGAATTCCCTTTCCGGATGATTGGAAGCTGGGTCTCAAACTTTCCCGTCAGAACTACTGCCTTTTTTGAAGTCTGTACCGGATACACTGCTTTTCCGTTCCAGTCATAGATGGTGTAGCCCTGTTTCCACTCTTTCTTTGCATTCTCAAGGCTCTTGTATGCTCCGATCTGGCTCTTGCTATCAGCCCAGGACTTTCTTGTGCGATAGTACTTATCTACCGTCGGTGTGGCGGTCTTAGCTCCGATCAGCTGCTTGAACCGGTTCCAGTCACCTTTTGCTCGAATTGCTGACGGGCAGTTCTTTGCACATACATCATAATGCTGCACAACTCTGTCTGCCGGGATTCCCAGCTGTTTCATAAGCTGTTTGCACACCTGGACTGTATTCTGGAAAGCTTTCTCATAGTTATAGCCTGCCTGGACGCACATCTCGATCCCTACTGAATTTCTGTTGTTGACAGTACCAAACAGCCGACCACCGTAGTTAACCCCTACGTGCCATGCGCCACGGTTATATGGAAGCGCCTGATACGCCTCTGTGTCATCCACATATACATGTGCGGAATAGCCTTTAAAGTTGCCATCATGCTGAGCCTTAGCATGCGCTTTCGCATTTGCACCCTTGGCATAGTTATCTGTGTTGTGAATTACGATATATGCCGGTGTCTGGCCTGCATAGCTGTTATTGTTACTGATAAGACTTGTGTTGATATTCATGGTTGTACTCTCCTTTTCTGTTTTTGATGTCTTATTTGATGCCTTAATGGATAATATGCTATTCAGAATATTAATGATCTTCTGGCCGTAATTCCGGCCGGATGCCCACCCCTGACCTTTTGGATTCTCCTGAATGCCCAGATGCTCCACGTGCTCTGCACAGCCTCTGTTGACGTATGTATAGCGCGGATCCACGCAACGATTCTTTAGCCGGCCTGTGGATGCGTAGGCCTGCAGGTGCTGGATCTGCGCCCGGATGCCCTCTGCCGGGGTCTTGAAGCTGCTGCCTTTCATTCCGGTTTTTGTAACACCCAGGCCGCAGAAGTTATTCTGGCTCAGAGTTACCGCAGTTCCGGAGAACGTAAAGTTTCCGGTTTCCAGGCAGGACTGAGCAAAAGCTATATCTCCTCTTACTCCTTCCTGTGTTCCCTCTGTAATATAAAGTGGAATCATCTTGATGACCGAATCGGACACCTTTGGATTCGCTCTTTTGATGTATGCCTGCATCTGTGTTACGGATGCCTGGGCCTTTCCCATTATCTTTAACATGTGCTTCTTCCTTTCTGAATGAGAAAAGAGGACGATCATTCGCCCTCTTCTGCCTCTACTTCCGGAATACCCGCTACGCTGGTAAGAATACTTACCACTCCGGCCACAACTGCTGCCGATGCTACCATCTTCCAGTCTACTGCCGAGATAACACTTCCAGCACCGATCACGCCGACTGCGGTCTGCGCCATAGTCTTGACGGCTCTGATGCCCGCTTTTTTCAGCCATTTCATAGTGTCAACACTGGGTTTAAAAACACAATTCTTAAACATGTCCGTTCTCCTTTTCTTCTAAATCTGAAATCCGGTGGTTTGCTACTTTGATCTGTTCTTCCTGAACAACTACTTTCTGTTCCAGGGAATAGGTTCTCTCCACTACGTTGTTATGCTTGTCTACTCTTTTTGTGAGTTCTTCGAGTTTGTACTCCATCAATGCGCGTGTCTTTTCATTCTGGCTATGATTACTGATCAAGCACACCAGAAGAGTTACTGCCGCACTGATGCATGATGAGATGATTGTTTCCACTCTTTCTTCCTTTCTCCGGTGTTGCGCCGGCGCAATTTTAAGTATAAAAATAAGAGCCTTTCGGCTCCGCTCTGATTTTCATTTTTGTTTTCCCCCTTTAAGATATTCTTTTGTACAGGTTTTGTAAAAGTTTCAGCATGGCCGGAATGATCATACGTTCATTCCAGTTCTCAACAAGTCCTTCTTCGTTGTTATAAGCTCCAACTGGATAATATTTCGCAACATCTTCTGCATACATTCCCGGTACTGGTTTTCCATTCATTTGATCATCTTCAGCAAGATATCCTTCTTTGTAGTTAAACCATACAACTGGTATATCCAAAATTTTTTCCGCCTCATCCAACGTCATATTTGAGAGATGATTTTTGTACCTTTTCGATGAACTTGACAAATATGCCACTGTCATTCCATCCGATTTAAAAACTAAATGTCCACCACTGGATACGTGATCCAAATTCATCACCAGAACATCTCCACTGCTAGAGGCGCGGAATACTCCATCAATATTTATTATGGCGCCTAAAGCTTGTGTACTTCCATCGGATACTTCTTCGTCAATTATAATATAAGATTTTGATTCTTTTGCTGTTCCGATTCTTCCAAAATATGCAAATATATTTCCCGTTTTCATTCCGGTAGACGTTATGCTTGTTGCATGTCCTTTTTTGTCCTCTGTGGTTATAATTTTTCCGTTTTTAGCATCAAGTATGATTTGACCATTAGTTGATTTTAATAACGTGCTGTCTATCTTCCACCCGCCTATTTTTCCGGATATAGCTTCCATGGAACCATTTTTGTTAATCTTGAAGTATTTATTCGCGGTTACAAGACCATTAAAGTCGATTTTGGATGCGCTAATTTTCACGCCTTGCGCTGTCTGATTGATTTCTGACGATATCGAACCTTTAGATACCTTACTTGTAATATCTGTTTCTGTTTGTTCAACACGGGTTTCCAGTTTTTGTACAGTATTTGTATCTGCCTTTTTTGTCCATTCCGCGCTCGATGTAACTGTTGATACGATAGCGCTGTTAGTGATCTTCTGAGATGCTTCTGTTTTCCATGTTTGCAATTCGTTAACGGAATCTTTTGTGGCATAAGTAGATGATACTGTACTTTCGATACTCGTTGCCTTCTGGTCAATCATTGACTGTGTTTGCGTAACTGTGGCATATGACTTTAACAGCTCTTTTGCTGAAGCCTGTGCGGTATCAACAGCTGCCTGTTTTGCCGCAACTGCATAACCTTTTGCAGTTGCATCAGCAGATGCAAGTCTCTGCTGAACATCTGATCCTGTGGCGTAAGTCTGTGATATAGTTGAGGACAGGCCATCTATCTTGGCCTGGATAGTAGCATTCATCGCGGCTGTGGTACTATAGTTGTCCCGTAGATTTGTCTGCACCTGCGAAAGGTTTTGCGACATGCCATCCACACCTGATTTATACTCAGCAACTTTGGCATCGAGGTCTGTGTACTTTCCGCTGACAGCATCGTATTTGGACGTTATGTCTGTATAGGTCTGCTCAAGTCCATCAACAGTAAGCTTCACATCCGCAAGTTTGCTATACATAGTAACCTTGCTGTTCTGCAGTTCGAGGATTTCGCTTTCGCTGATCAGAACTTCAATCTTACCTTTTACTACAGAGAAATTTGTCTCGTTTGCCTGGAATCGCTTTAGAATCGCATCCGGTGCAAAAATATTCACTTCTTTCTGAAATCTCATTTTTTTCTCGCCTCCTTTCTGAGATAAAATAGTAAGGTCTTCATTGATATTCGAAATCTTTCAACATTTTCTGTAAATATTGAGCTTAATACTTACACCTATGCATCGTTTCTCATGTACGGAGCGACTTCACGATATAATGGATTTATGTACATTGTCTTTGTTGATGTTGCATCGGAAAAACGGACAGTAAATTTTATTAAAATTGCAGACTTTGTGGCAAGAAGGACTTTTTCGGGTACATACAGTGATGACACATCTACATTGACGATAAACGCCAGCGAAACCATATGGGGAGGCATTAAGATGCTGATGCTTAAATAGTAACCGGCTGACCGGTCTGGCAGTAAAAACTAACGAAACAGCAATTTTGCCTATTCATGTATATTCTTCCGCATTAATACTGGGCACTGTAAATTCAAATGTATTTGGATTCTATCTCGTATCAAGAGGAGAGACAGAAAGCATATATATTACACCTTTAACAAAAAATTCAAAATCAGATGATTTCACAATTACACCGATTGATGCGTATAAAGTGTCTATCCAAACCAAGATAAATACTGAAATGAAAGTTATTTATTAAAATAGTAAGCCCTTGACAGGTGAATTACATGGCGTAGATATCGAGGATTATCTAAGCAAGCTTGGGAGTACCAGTTATGGTTTGTTATATTTTTCCTACGATAATAAAAACGTTCCTGTTATTGACGGAATTGAGTGGAAATTTTTTTCGTTGATAATAATACGTAACCGTATCATTGCTTTTTCTCCAGCTAGCGCCCCTAATGCTATAATAACCAGGCAATTTGTTAATACCGCTTGGACTAACTGGATTTCAATAAAATAGTAACCGTGTTGCTGTTTACATTGGAAAAATAACAACAAGTAAAACAGGCGAAATTGCAACAAATAATTTTATCAGTGGATCGTCTATAAAAAATATTATTGCCGTAAAAATATTTGATTCTGCCGGGAGTAGAAATATACACACCGAACTATATTCGTACAAAACGTATGCTTTTGTCGTGGCAAAAAACGATGCTGGTGATCGATTGGTAAATACAGAACTCGATATTGTCGTGTTCTACATAAAATAGTAACCCCTTTCTGAGGTACGAAAAGACATTTGGCGATTCGCTTACTATCAAAAATGTACGCGCCGCCACTCATGGGCTGATCATAATCGAGAAATCAATGATTGTATTTTATCTCGGAGGTTCTGTCAGCATCGGATATACGGTGACTACATCATCTCTTCCAGAGGGCATCACTGTCAACAACTCAGATAGAACCGTGACAATAAAATCGACAAAAAATCAGATGATCACATGCTTTTATGCTTTTTTATAATTGCAGTTTTCTTCTATAAAATAGTAACCGTGCTTTTGGCACTTTGATAACTAGCGAAGGCCACGACTGTAACAATCTTGGTTTTGGAATTTTTTTGTTATTAAACCCCAAAAACGGGGTTACTGAGATTAACTGGCACGTAGTTATAAGTGCAAACAACAATGGAGCACAGACCGGTTTTCAAATTACCTATGATTTAACAGATGGTTCTAAAGCATATACCAGAACGCAAGCATCTGGAACATGGAGCAATTGGACTTCAATAAAATAGTAAGGCGCTCAGATCAATTGATAATGCCGTATCTGATTGGAATGCAATCACAAAAACAGGAATCTATTCTGGCACTGGAGCTGCCAAAAATGCGCCAATAGATAGTGGCAGTGTATGGATTGATGCCATTGTCCTTGCATCCAATGGAAATCCAAATTTTTTGAATTTGTTTGCATTCTCTACGACAGGAGTATTGTTCTGTCGTAGAATGGACAATAACGTATGGAGCAGATGGATTCAAATAAAATAGTAAGACGCCATCAAAACAGGTAAATTCTTTGGAAAACTACATGAAAAACGCTCCTGCGGGCGTGAATTTTTGTGATTGTCAAAATGCAATCGATAGTCCTAAGAAAAGTTCCATGTCGATATGTATGACATTTGTTAGCGAAGAGCACATTTGGGGGATGCAGTATTTCTTTTCGTATGAACAAATTCACTGGCGTACAATGGCTAATGGTATTGTGGATGAATGGAAGCGAATGATATAGAAATTTTCCTCTTCCCATTTAATTGATTTGTAAACAACACCTCCAGTATGGCAAAATGAGACCATAGGAGGTGCATTATTTTGACAAAAATCGAAAGTATACAATCAAAAATAATAGGAAGAATGCAGGACGTACTTACAAATGAACAGCTGCAGCGTCTTGAGAATGTTTTGGCAATAGAATTTCACGGGATAGAAGTACAGGAAGAGTGCACGCAGCTTGTCACGTCAGAGGTTCACTGGCAGAAAATCCTCAGGACCTTCATTGCCTCGAAGAGAATCGAGAACTGCAGTCCGGGAACACTGGAAAGGTATAATGACTGCGTGGTTAAGCTTGTTACGGCTCTAAATAAGAGATTGCAAGATATCACCACGAACGATATTCGGTACTATCTTGCGGTATACCAGGAACAGAGAAAGATATCAATGTCTTATCTTGATACGATCAGACGGTACCTGAGTAGCTTTTTCGCCTGGGTATCAGACGAAGGCTACATAAGCAGGAACCCTATGCGACGCCTTAAGAAGATTAAGGTACCAAGAATGATTAAGAAACCCTTTACGCAGGCTGAAATGGAGCATCTGCGCTGTAACGCGGAGTGCCAGCGAGACATAGCAATCATGGCGTTCCTGTACAGCACAGCAGCCAGAATCGGCGAAGTAGTACGACTGAACCGGAAAGATATTGACTGGGGAAATAAAGAAGTGATTATATACGGAGAAAAGGGCAAGAAAGAGAGAAGAGTATACCTGACGGATGACTGTGCATATCATCTGCATAAGTATCTGTTATCCAGAGATGATACAAACCCGGCCTTGTTCGTGAGCAATAAGCGGCCACATACCCGACTTGGGAAGCAGGCTATTCAATCTATGCTGCGAATATTAGGACAGAAGACGGAAATCCATGCTCATCCGCACAAATTCCGTCGCACATTACTGACGGATGCCGGAAACCGAGGAATTCCACTGCAAGAAATCCAGATGTACGCAGGTCATCAGAAACCAGATACGACGATGATGTACGTGACGGTGAGCGAGGAAAACGTCCGAGCATCATTCAGACGGTATATAGCCTGATTTGTTCTAAATAATATGATTTTTTGAAGCTGGCAGAAATGGCAGCCTTTTTGTTGTACCTAAAAAACTACAAAAAGACAATGGGAATCGGGAAGATGTTCAGAGAGACGATATTATACAAAATGGGAAGAGGAAAATTATTTTACGACAACCTTCCATTTTTCCTCATCGT
>OGPP01001897.1_pt1 | contig 14086 bp, 5 predicted proteins | sample 1553021 | NCBI WGS metagenome assembly OGPP01 (sample SAMEA2580217, study PRJEB22360) | human gut metagenome | biome: human gut; feature: human-associated habitat; material: faeces | place: Denmark | collected 2008/2010
GGGTAAGATCAAGTGTATAGCGAATGGTCTGTTCCGGGGCTGCATCCCCTGCTGCAACGCTTTGCTCCATTCTATGTCCTAATCCGTGATACTGATATACTGCCTTTTTGATTTGTCCATCTGTCATTACCATAGAGCTGTTCATCTGGTTAGCCGCATCGAATCCATATGCTCTCAAAACCTCTTCACCGCTTGTTACGGATAACAGATTTCCTCTGTGGTCATACGCATAATCTTTCGTTCCGTTTGCATTTGTTTCCTGCAACAGCTGATTTCTGGTGTTATAACGGTAAGTTGTCACCAGCCCTCCTGCTGTCTGATATTCAGTTTTACTGCTTCGGTTTCCGAATGCATCATAGCTGTATGTTCTTAATGTCTGTCCATTCTGCGCTACGGTGGTCAAACGGTTTAATGCATCATAACAATAAGAAAAACTTCCACTGTCCTCCGGCAATCCCGGTCTTTCCTTTTCTGCCATGACCTTATTTCCCATGACATCATAGGAATAGTGGCAGCGCTCTGTAAAATCTGCTCCTTTATGTAAGATTTCTTCAAGTTTTCCTGCCGCATTGTATCGGTAATCTGTATAATTTCTACCCGGCAGCTGCTTTCCAATGAGTCTTCCGGCTTCATCATAACTGTAACGAATTGTCTTCTCCCGCATTTCCCCAGAAAAGATTTTCATGGCTGACATCTGCATGGCTTCATTGTATTCATATACGGTCTTTTTTCCATCTGGATAAAGAACTGCCGTTCTCTCGCCCATGCTTCCCCATTCATATCCCACGGTTTTTCCATATGGATCTGTGACAGAGGCAATACGTCCTGCCTCATCCATAGCGATTTTTGTCGTGCCGAGCCAGTCTTTTACTTCCTCAAGCTGCCTTATGGCATTATAGGTTAAGGATACTTTTCTTCCATCCGCATAACAGATTTCCTCCACCTGACCATTTGTGCCATAATGGAAGGTAGTCTCATAACCATCTTTGTCTACTTTTGCCCTCATTTTTCCTGCCGGGTCATAAGTATAGCGTTCTATATCCCCTAAAGGGTCTGTCACGGTGGTCACATGACCTTCTTTATCCCAGGAATAGACTGTATTCTGTGGTTCTTCCCCATTGGTTCCTGTACAGCTTGTCTGTACCAGCTGTCCCATTGCATCATACTGATAAAATGTTTCATTTCCCAACGCATCTGTCACTTTTGCAAGATTGCCATTTGGAGTGTATTCATAACAGGTAACATTTCCCTTTTCATCTTCTGCTTTCGTTACACGTCCAAGTGCATCATAGGTAAAATATGCCACACCTCCTGCCGGATTTTCAATGGATGTGATACGGGCAAGACAGTCATAACTATAATGGTAACATTCTCCCGCCGTAGTGGTACGCTCTGTGAGGTTTCCCCTGACATCATATCCATAGTGTTCTCCTGCACCATCCGGGTAACGAACACTCTTTAATCTTCCACCTTTTTCGTATTCATAAACAGTACTGCTTCCATTCGGATAGCAGATACGCTCTGCTTTTCCAAGTTCATTGTAGAATACACTTGTCGTTGCACCAGCCGCATTTGTAACACTTGTTCTTCTTCCTAAATCATCATAAGTATAACTGGTCGTCTGTCCGGATGCATTCGTCTCTCTGACAAGATTTCCCTCTCTGTCATATTCATACACAGTCCTGGCTCCATCCGGTTCCAATACTTCTGTCAGACGGTTTACGGCATCATAAAAGTAACGGGTTGTATTTCCTTCCGGATCCGTCATTTCTGTGCGGTTTCCAGCCGCATCGTAGGCATATTTCACTACTCCTCCCATCGGGAGTATCTGTTTTACAAGATGATTGTCATCGTCATAAAAATATTCCTGCCTTCCATGATCCGGCGCCGTGACCGAACAGATGTTCCACATTTTATCATAAGTGAAATGTACCTGCTGTCCCTCTTTGTCTGTGTATGTTTCCACTTTTCCAAGTGGATTATAGATAAACTCTGCCGTATTACCATCAAAATCCCGGATTGCCGTGATTTTTCCACCTGCGTTATAAGTGTATGCTCTCTGATTACCCATAGCATCGGTTACTGTTGTGACACGGTCTGCTGCATCATAGGTATAACGTGTCACGTTCCTATTTGCATCTACTGTCTTAATCACACGATTTAAGGCATCATAACCATAAGTTGTCACATTTCCGGTTACATCCTTTAACTGTACGATGTTTCCGCTTTCATCATATCCAATCTCCAAAACGCTTCCATCTGCATAAGTGATTGTTTCCGGTCTTCCTGCCCCATTATTTATCACGGTAATTCTGTTTCCGTACAGATTTTCCGTGCCGATCAGATTACCTTTCCCATCATAATGGTTTTTCAGACGTTCTTTTCCGTTAATACTTACACTGATAAGATGACAATCTGCATCATAGGTATAGTTGACCCTGCGTTTTAGGGCATCCACGGTCTGTGTGAGGTTCCCACGGTTATCATACGCCATTCTCGTCGTTCTGCCAAGCCTGTCTGTCATGCTGATACACTGGTTTTTTTCATTATAGAGATAATGCTCTTTTGTCCCATCCTCATAAATAGTCTCTGTGTTACGGTATCGTTCATCATGCACATGAATGATCTTACTTCCATTGCGCTCCGTGAGTGTGACACGTCGGTTTTTATCATCATAAGCAAACTTCATCATTCCACCATCTGGAAATTGCTGATGAATAATACGAAATCTTCTGTCATAGGTATTCTTAACAGATGTGACATGACGGGCATTTTCCACTTCCGTGATTCTTCCATTTTCCCCATAGGCATAGCGGTATTCTGCACCGGATGCCGTTGTCACCTTTTCGAGTTTTCCTTCCCTGTATGCAAGCTGCACGATCCGTCCGGTGTGGTCGGCCACTTTTTCAAGCTGTCCTTCTTTATTATAAGAGTAGGTCAGGCTGCTCCCATTGTCTGCCTCCGCTTTTTCAAGTTTTCCATCTTCGAGATAGGAAAAAGATATGCCCCTTCCATTCCGGTCTTCTTTCCGGAGCATCTTTCCGTCCTGGTCAAACGATATGATCTCCGTGCCCGGATGTTCAAGCACGTATCCTGTTTCCGTTTCTTTTAAGGATTCGAGTGCTGTATTTCTTCCTGTCAGTTCCTCCCTGCCGTTTTCTGAAACTGTCCTGTCATAATGGTTGACCTGTCCGTCTGCCTGGCGCACCCTGACGGCTCCGTTCTCTTCTTTTTCGATGGCTGTCTGGTAATTATGCAAAAAGCAGTCTCCAAGCACACCGCTGCGGCGGTCCTTGGAATTATAATAACGGTGGAACGATAACGGTATCGCCCCTCCCACCTTTAAGTCTTCATGCTCATAGATGAAGTTTCCGGTGCTCAGGTTGACCGGGTCTTCGCTGTTCATGCAGCCCTCTGCCTCAGTTCCGAGCATTTTTTCCTCGACTGCCCTCTCAGCCGTCGCCCTGGCATTGCGTATGTTCTCGACATCTGCATCCAGAACACCCTTCATCCTTCCCATGTCCATGTTCCCTCCATTCGGGTCAATGGCACTGGCAAGGTCACTGATCAGTTTTATGATGTCATCCCCGCAGGCTGCCTCACTTCCTGCGATGCTGAGGTATTTGGTATCCACTGCCTGCACGTTCGAAAAGATCTCCCCGATCTGCTTTGCCGTGGTGTTATTTTTATCGAGTACTTTTTTATGGTAGGTGTCTACGTCATTGACATAGTTCTGGATGCTGAGCTGTCCGAGCCAGCTTTGTATGGTCAGTCCGGCATCTCCAAACCAGTCTTTTACCCTGTCCCAGGTACCGTCTGCCGTCACTTCGTCAACATACTTTAAAAGTTTTTGTTTTGCTTCATCCGAAAAATCTCTAAACATCTCTTTCCTCCCCATCTTGCTTTATCTAAATAAACATGTATGACACTTTTTCTATCCCATTTAACTGTGCAAGTTGTCTTGCAGTTAACAATGGGGTACTCACTTCATCAATATATTCCCTGATGGAAAACTCTGACTGTAATCCCGACTGAACATATTGGTTGTCTCTTGTTTCACTGTATTTGTTACAAATGACCATGTATTTTTCATGATCTCCGAAATCAAGGCACTCTGTGATATAGCGCATTTTGTTCGTTGAGACATCATCCTGTAACGTAATAAGCATCACTTTATCAGAATCCTGCAGAAGCTGGATTCTCCACCTGCTGTATCCGGCTTCCACATCCACAATGATAAAATCATAATCCCCACTGTCTTTGGCTGACTGTATTAATTTTCGATAGATCGTAAAATCAAGATTTCTTGCATCAAGCGTCGATGCAAACGGCGGTAAATATGTAAATCCTTCTTTCCGCAATGTAAAACGGACATCCTGATACATGTGCCCGGATTCATTTTTCATCGCCCGATATCCCTCATTGGGCATACCCGTCTTATTTTCAAGATAATAAGAAAAATCCTGCACAGACTCCGTATTTACATAGAGCACGCGCTTATGTTTTTCTGCCAGACATCTTGCAAGTCCGATAGATAAAGCCGTTTTTCCGGTTCCTCCGATCGCCGAATAGAAAGAAATGATCTGTGTCTTATGCACCTGTGAGCTTGTCAACCGGTCTCTGCTCTGATAGGTCAGTTCATTGAACAGTTCCCTGATTCCCAGATATTTATACACTCTGTTTACAGACAAATCCTCCGTACTCCCACTCTCATGTTCTTCTGCCAGCACACACAGATTGGAAATGTTATGTCTTTGAAGTCCTGCTGAATATAACGCCTCTGAGACAGCCAGAATTTCTACTGAGACAGGTGTCTCAAAACGTTGTTCAAAATAGACCGGATCAGATATGATTTCTAACTCTATCTGGTCATCAAACTCTTCCAAAAATTTTCTTTCCAGATTCTGCAGATACAGCTCATCTGTATCTGCAATAATGATTAATGGCTTACTCATTTTTTTATCCTCGTACTATAAATTCTGCATTTGCAATTCTCAGCTGACTTCTGTCTGAAATAGGCTCTGGCACATTTGGCTGTATTCTTTTTCCATTAACATAAGTACCATTGGAGCTTCCCATATCCACTACAAAATAGCTGCCATTCTGCCTTACGATTTTGCAATGAACTCTGCTGACCGCATTATTTCCTGTTATCACACCCTGAACTCTTTCTCTGCTTTTTCCTATCAGGAATTCATTTTCACAAACAACAAAGTGAAACTGCCCATCTATGGATTGTATTGATATCTGATTCATGTCCGGCATATCCACTATCTTTTTCTGCCCAATATTGGGATCTGCAGAAGTATTTTTTGTATTTCTATGCATTACAGGTTTTTCCGCCTGTATACGTGTACTAATGTCATGAAGTTTTAATGTTCCATCCTCCAACGCATCTATCACCTGACGCATTTTCGGATGATCCATCATTCCTATCCGTTCTATTTTCTGCACCAGCTGAGCCTTTATTTCATTGTCAAATTCATTTTTATTTTTATGAACACCCGTTATATTTACAGGCAAATAAATGATCTTCACATTATTCGTGCCAGACTCTACATATATATGGCTAAGGCGATTATCAATACATGCCATATTTAAAAATCCAAGATTTTCAATCTGAATTAAAGCTTCGAGCAGACTGCGAATCGCATTTAAGATCGTATCCATATCCGAAGATGCAATGTAATCCTCCAGTGATGTATATTCTCTTGTGAAATAAATTAGTTTTATTTTTCCATTATATTTGATTCTATGACACCTTAACAGGTTGGCATTTTCCTGATTCTGCATCACTTTATAGCCAACGTCATAAAAGATCTCATTATTTTCCAATAAGTAGGCAGTGTCTTCAGTGTCTTGAATTTCTGTCAATTTATCTGCAAAGTACTCGTCCATTTTTTCACTTCCTAATCAAAATAAAATGTAAATTCTTCATCTGCAATCTGAATACTGTCATGATCCGAAAGCTCATAAGAATTTTCAGCATCCAGCATTTCTCCATTCAGATATGTATGGTTCGTTGAACCTTTATCCATAAGATAATAAGTTCCATTTATACGCTCAATTACCGCATGTCTACGGCTGACCGCCTTATTATTCAATATCGTAAAATCATTCACACTCTCTTTTCCAATGGTAAAAATATTTTTTCTGATGGTCACGCTCTCTTCTGTGCTGATTCTCTCTAAGATTGGATATCTTTCCTCCTGCTGCAAAAGAGTTGTGTCTGCCTCGTCATCCTCCTGCTGTGTCAAAAGGGTTGTACCGCTTTCATCCTCCTCCACTAGTAATGTCGTTCCACCTTCATCGTTACTGTCACTGTGATAATGTCTTTCATAGGATGAACGGTCATTTGTGATGTAACCACTTTTTCCCGTCTCTGCTTTTACGATTTTCCGGAATGCCTGTGGACATTTTTCGCGGATATATCTCTCAATGTCCTCTATTTTATAATTCTTTGTATCATTGAGGAATACCCGGAATTCCTTCAGAAACTGCTCTGGCTCTTTGCCATATCTGCCTGCATACTGTACGGTATCTGCAAGAAACGCATAAACATTTCCGCTCGTAATTCTGCTATTGATCGGCTGATATACAAAGAACACTTCCCTGGTTCTTTCACATACAAACACCATTTCCGGCTGTAACATGAGATTATGCAGATACAACCCATTCATTTCAATTTTTTTAGTCATCTCAATTGTCTGCGCCACAAGCAGAAAAAACGTTTCTTCCTCCACACCCTTTTTCAGATATGATATAAGAGGTACCACATCTGGTGCTGTGTAGATAATCGTCTTTTTTCCTTCCTGTCTCGGTCTGAAACAGCCGCGGAAAATCTGTTGTTCAAAAATATTGATTTCCCGCTCATTAATCTGTTCCCCAAATGATAACTTACTTTTAATCGTAACTATATTTCCCTTTGATACTATGCGATACTTTGCCATATCTCTCAGTCCTTTTTTATTTTCTCTTACGTCTTATTTTGATACGTCCGCTTCGCAGTGCGATCGCTGCACCGACGCCACCGCCTGTTACTACTGCTGCACCCGCAATAGAACCTGCAAACAATGGCTTATTGTTATACCAACGGATGAATGTGTTGGTTGTTACAAGAATTCCATTTAAGACATAGTTTGTTTTATTGCCAGCTGCATCCACAGCCATAATCGTGACATCCTGTTTTTTCGTATTGTTTGGGATATTGAACTGATAGTTTTCACCATCCACTGTATAATCACATTTTTTATCACCAATATAAATCTCAACACTATCTAATACCAGGTTGTCGTTGACTGTCACATTTGCTGCTTTCTTATCCACTGGATACTGGGCATTGCTCTCAACATCAATTGGAATAACGACAGGAGCTGTTTTATCCACACCAAATGAGATTTCTGCTTCTTTGGATTCATCAATGTTCTCATTGACATTTCCTGCAATATCCTCTGAATACAGTGTTACAATGTAACGTCCATCCCCGGCAAAAAGAGACTTGTCGATGGTGTAATCATACTGATACCATTGTCCGTTTCCACCAGATTCCTGTACCTGATAATCGATACCTTCTTCTAATGTCCTCGGTGTTCCATTTGTATCTACTACTACTTTGATTTTGTCATGTTCCAGACTGTCTACGTTGACTTCTTGTAACTTGACATCAATCTCGTTCTGAATATAAGTTCCTTCAATATCCTTTAAGGTCTGATCAAACACGTAAACTGATCCAAAGCGATTTACGGAGAACGTAACTGTTGCATTGCTCTCATTTCCAGCCATATCGGTCAATGTGGCATTTATCGTATAGATGTCGTCATAGCTTTGCTCTTTCGGGAAGTTCTGGAATGTAAATGTCTCTCCATTTCCCTGATTCGTATAAGAGCCTTCCGGTGCCACACTTCCCTGATTTGCACCAACCAGTTCAATGTTCACACCATTGGTATCAAAGTTTGTATCTGACATTACGATCTGTGGAATAACATCTCCATTATTTGCCGAATAATCTTCGACACCAACAATTTCAATTTCCGGTTCAGTGAGATCCACATAGTATTCTTCCCCTGTATAGGTTTCAGCTATGTTTCCTGCCATGTCCGTGTATTCCACATTAAAATTGTATAAACCATCTGTACCACATGTAATGGTTGCGGTATGAACATCTCCATTTCCGGTAAATCCGCCAGACTGTGGGAATGAGATTCCTGCTCCGTTATCAGTTGCTGTTCCTGTTATCCTTACTCTGTTTTCAGAGAAATTATGTTCTTCAATCTGAATCGTCGCTGTACGCGCTGCTGCATAATAATTGCCATTTACTGCATTATTGTTGTCATAAGTAACCGTAATCACCGGACGGGTTTTATCGATAGTAAAATCATCTGCTTTTACTGTCTCTGCCTGATTTGCTGCCTTATCCTTTCCACTGACAGAAAGCGTATAATCACCATCTTCTGCAAATGTAATGGTTGCAGTACTTACACTCTGATCCGGGTTTTCCGTATTTTCGGTTGTCTGCCATGCTGTCAACTCAGGAATCACACCATCTGTATTGGTAATATCTGCCTTAAAATCTGCCGCCTCAAAGTTACGTTCTGTAACTGTAATGGTAGCAACTCTGTTCTCTTTGAACATGGTTGTATTTTCAGCATCCGGTGTCTCATTATCAAATGCAATTTTGATTTCCGGTTTTGTCTTATCAATACTGAATATCTGTTCGTCTTCTGATGTATTTCCTGCACGGTCTGTCATTTTGATATGCATTTTTATCTCATTGCTGTTATTTTTTACAGTGAATGACTTTTTCAGTTCTGTAACAAGGTTTTTGTCTTTCTTTGTCTGACTCCAGCCATCCGCATTTCCACTGGAAAATGCACCCTGATTACTGATCTCCACATTTCCTGACTGATTGTTTTCCTTATCATAAGGCGATTCCACTGTCCATTCCACAGAACGGATTCCCGAAAATGTATCTGTCACTGTAACATCTACCGTTACATCTTTTTCATACAGTTCATTTCCCTTTGCATCCTTGCTTGCAGCTGCCGCCTTGTTAAAATCAATATGTTTCTCACGGGCATGCTGCTCGGCTGTTTCAATGATCAGACTGCTCGGTGTCACATATCTTTCTTCGTGATTATTCAACATATCGTAAGCGCAGGCATAAATCTGTCCTTTAAATCCTGCCTGAACCACAAATGTCACTTTTCCTTCTGCATCTGCCTGTACAATCTGCTCACTGCTTTTTGTTCCATTGGCATCTACCGTATAATAGTGGATCTCCTTTACACCGGAATCCCCTTCTTTGGAGCCGTCCGTAGCCGTTACAGTCACCTTTGTATTTTCCACAAAATAATAACCATAATCCGTCTCTGTATAAGAAACACTTCCATCTGCTTCTTTATTTCCTGCTGCTTCCATATCAATGCTTAAAATTTCCGGAGCTGTAATATCCTTGTAGACACGCTGTGTTTTGGAATATTCATTTCCAGCATTGTCAATGGCTGTAATTACCATATCATAGCTGTTGGTGTCTGCATTAATGACAGCATCCTTCGTGTTGATCTCATAGCTTTCCGTAACCGTTTTCTGATCCGGATAAGAAACGTTCACTAACTCCTTGTTATTAACGGAGACTTTCACATTATAAATTCCAGAATCTTTATCTTCTACTTTAATTCTGACTCCAGTATCACTGTTGTTATAGATGATTCCATTTTTTCCAACATATCCTTCTGCAGATAAAACAGATGTAATGGTCGGTTTCACTGTTTCAATCATTAAATTGCTGTTTTTCACATTCGAATTTGCTGTCGTCACAAGTGTCTTTTCAGACTGGTTGCCAACGTTATCCGTAACTGTTGCACTAATTTTTTTATCTAAATATACTTTCTGTTCATTTAAAACAGTCTCTGCCGGGAGTTCAAATACCGCTGTATTATCGCTTCCGACTGCCTTTGTCTGATAAGCTTCTTCACCTACATATAATGTAATTTCGTTCAGTCCGGCTGACGGTACTTCTGAACCATCGTCACTGTGTAAATCATCTGCTGTTACAGTAACCTTGATCACACCATTTCCATAGTTACCAAAGGTAAAAATATTTAAAATTTTTAATGCATCTTTCTTTTCAATGTTAAATCTTGTAACATCCGGCTTATGTGTATCAAGACAGATTGTTTTTGTGTCAATTGTTTTATTTCCTGCGATGTCCGTATAGGTGGTGACAACTGTATTTTCGCCTTCCTGCACCTTCTGCAAATCGCTTGCTGAAAGTGTAAGTGAATCCTCCTGCACAATCTGATCACTACTTGTAATTCTTTCCACAAAGCTCTTTCTCTTCGAAGTAAGTTCATTTCCGTTTACGGTCAAAGTTCTCGCCGCAAGACCACTTCCGTTAGTCTGATCTTTTTGATCTGTAACCTCGCATACAATCGCTGGGATCTCTTTGTACCAATACTCTGTCTTTCCATCTTTTGTATTTTCATATTTACCATCTACCTGTGGCGTCACCTTTACTACAGGTGCATCTTTTTCCAGCATTAAATCATCCGATAAAATATCATTATGATTCTTAATTTCTGTTAATTTATATGCCTTACTCTCATTGCCTAATGCATCCACTGCTTTGATATGAACCTTTTTCAGGCTTGCAAATGTACCAGCTTCTTCCAATGGAACCGTAACTTCTATCGTTGCATCACTTGTTCCACTTACTTGTGTACTTACAGTTCCGGTATACACTTTTGTATCATCATCACTGTATACGCGAATTTCTTTCACACCAACTGCCGGATAATCCGCTTTGCCGTCTTTTACATTCACATCTTTCGCAGTAACGCTTACTCTAATGTTTGTATTGTAATAATTACCAAAATCGTATTTTTTTATTGTATCAGCAGGAATCAGAGACACTTCCTTAATTTCAGGGGCTGCACTGTCCCGATATACAGTAATAACTCCGGCTTCTGAACACTGTTTTGCTTTGTCAATGGCATAAATATAGATTTTATCAATGTTCTGATTTTTTGCTAATTGAATGCCACTTATTTCAAACTTTCCATTTTCATTTAATGCTGCTTCCTGTGCCCTATTCAACACATCATCCGGTGTAAGTTCTGTTTCTGACCAGACAACCTTTTTCAAATTTTCATCCACGGCTGTACCTGTGATATCCACTGTTGTGTCTGCTTCAGTTTTCCAAATTGTTTTCTCATCGTCACTCAGTTCAATTTTGGGTTTTGTTGTATCAATCACAATTTTCACAGACGGATTGAGACTTATTTGCTTTCTGCCAATAATTCCACCTTTATACACTGATGAAATGATAGTTGTTTTCGTTAAGTTGAGTTCCGTTTTGCCCAATCCCCATTGCGAAAGACTGATTTTAGCTCCATCCTTAAATTTTAAAATGGCTGATGATGAATAATAGTTTCCATCCTCATCCGCTGTTATTTGATTATTTCCACTATCTAACAGATTCAGACCTGCAAGAGCCAACGAATCTTTATTTTCATTTTGAATATCTTCAAATTCAGCAGTTACATTCTGGTCACCATTTACGTTTTCAATCTTATAGACTGCTGTTCCATCTTCATCCTCTGTTAAATTATTTTCCTGTATCGGCGTACCATTGACCGAAAATATTTTTACTGTTTTACCTTCATTTGGTTTTACAATGATTGCAACTTCTGCTCCAGAATCTACAATAATATTTTTTTCACTGGAACCATTAACCTCAACAATTCCTCCATCATCAGTTGTAACAGAAACTGTGTACGTATCAATTTCTGCTGTCACTTCTATACTATGTGCCTGTTTTATTCCTTCTGAAAATATATATTCTTTCTCTTTTAAGCTGTTATTTATTTCGTTTTCATTAAGCCTTTCATCATTGTCCACTCTAAAACTTGTAAGATGATACTTGTTGTCTGTAACAGCTGCTTTTATTTTGTACTCAGAATCTGTATATGGAACATTCCGGCTACCGTCTTCTCCACTCTCGGTTGTGATTTCAACTTTATCATTTTGTGCATCACTATTTAAAATTAGCTTTCCATTCTGACTAATTTTATAGGTGATTGTGAACTGTTTCTTTGCGAATGTGATTGTAAATGCATAATTTGCATCTAATGTTTTATCCTTAAATTCTTCATATACAAATGCACCGCTCGCATTTATATTCTTGTTCCACCAATTATCGTTGGTTTCTCCATCCGGTTTCCAATCTACAGTTTCTTTTTTCACTGTTACAGCAGTGATTTCATAACCTTGCTTTGGTGTTGCTGTTACTACATTATTTTTTACTGCTACATTTCCTGCATCACTTGTTGCTGAATTATCAGAAGTTTCTACATTTGCAGTAACTGAATATGGAACAGACTTTTCTTTAAGTGTAATTGTACCTAACTCAATCTTTTTTGTTTTTACCTGATCTTCTGTGACAGTTTTCTCTTCACTGGAATAACTGTCATATGTACCTTTATCCACATCTGCTGGCTCAACTTTAACCGTATACTTATTATCCGTATTTAATGTCCAATTACCAATAGAAATATTAAATTTTCCATCGTCTGTTGTAGTCGCTTCATTCGTTACAGGAGTCGAACCGCTTTGTGGGTATGTTACCGTCACCTTTGCACCTGCATATGGAGTTCCATTATTCGTATCTGTGTTTTCATCATCATTACCTGGAACCATCACCTGTCCTGTGATTGTGACTGCATCACTTTCATCTGTTGTAGTATCATCTGCTGATGCTCTGATACTTCCAAATGGTATCGTTGTTGCCATAATTAACGCAATCATTAACCATGCTGCAATTCTTTTTCCTTTTGTTCTCCAAAACATTTCCATTTTCTAAATTATCTCCTGCGTATGTATGATGATTTCGTTCAAGACCAGTTCATACCTTTTATCTGTGTTTCCTGCATTTTCAGTCAGCACAACTGTTTCATCTTCCTGTAATACAGTTGTAGTTTCTTCTAAAGCAGTTGTTTCCTCCTCAACCATCTGAAGCGGCATAGTGGCTTCTTCCCGCAGCAATGCTGTCTTTTCCTCATCTTTTTTCGGAAGAACCTCCGTTTTTTCCTCATTTTTCAATTCCACTGTTGTGCGTTCCATCAGACTGCTTTTCCTTGTTTCAGATGATTTGGCACTTCTTTTAGACAATGGATTTTTCTGTCTGTTATTTTCCTCTCGCATTGCCATAATCTGACGTTCTGCCGATTTACCGCTAAGATCATCTATGATTCCCCGTACATCCATTTTTAAAAAAAGATAAATGGATATCAGTGTTAAAACTCCTGCTAATGAAAATGCAATGATGGATATGAGTTGTAAAGTACCTGCATTCATGATGCTTTCACCTCCGTATCTTTTGCATATGCATTTTCCACTGCTGCCTCTGCATCCTGCAAACGCTTTAGAATATCATTTTTCATTTCTTCTGTTTTGTCTGTTGTCGTATCAACCTGCTCCGTACCAGCTTTTACCTGTTCCAGCAACGCTTTCATATCTTCCTGTGCTACGTCATCTGCCTTAAATTTTCTTGCATAAGTTTCCACAGCATTCATTGCCAGTTTGTATACTTCCAGATTTACAATTTCATTCTCATCCTGACTCTCAGATACGGTTGCTACGAGTTTTGTTATATTCTCCCAATATGGAAGATAGGTTCCTTTATCAGATGCTTCCTGCACATTCAGTGTGATATCGCGGTTAAACTGTCCTATATCACGGTACATTTCAGCCATCGTATAATAACTGCTGTCCTCACCGCCATAAGTACATGCCGCCTCAAACCACTGAATCGCACTTTTCATTCTGGTTATCTGATTGTCTGAATTTTCTGTTTTTCCATAATCGTAGTAATACCAGTATAATTTTCCTATCTCAAAAGCAAGATCCCCATAATCGCTATTCTGCTGTAAAACAGTCAAATTACTGTTTATTTTCTTTTTGAATAATTCCTCTTCTTCCAATGAAAAGACCGCGTCATCCTTAAATGCCTCGATTATTCCAAAATACGCTTCCGAATTGCCCGGCAGAATATCTATTGCTTTGGCATAATAATCGATTTTTTCCTCAT
>OGPP01001940.1_pt1 | contig 13764 bp, 8 predicted proteins | sample 1553021 | NCBI WGS metagenome assembly OGPP01 (sample SAMEA2580217, study PRJEB22360) | human gut metagenome | biome: human gut; feature: human-associated habitat; material: faeces | place: Denmark | collected 2008/2010
TATATTTGATGGTATATTCAGTCATTTTGATATGGCATTAAAACTTAATGCAAAATTAGGATTTTGGGGTCTTGTAATCTTAATCTGCTGGCAGCAGATAGGTTATATGATGATAGTTTACATAGCGGGTCTGCAGGCAATACCTGATTCATTAAAAGAAGCTGCTATGATTGATGGTGCAAACGCTTGGAAGAGACTTTTCCATGTAACTATTCCAAACATGATGCCATCGATAACAATATGTACATTCTTAACAATAACAAACTCATTCAAACTCTTTGACCAGAACCTTTCACTTACGGGTGGTGAGCCGCTTCATAAAACGGAGATGCTTGCATTGAATATTTATGATACATTCTATGGAAGAGTTGGATATGAAGGTGTAGGTCAGGCGAAGGCAGTTATCTTCTTCCTTGCAGTTATAGTTATCAGTATGTTACAGCTTAGACTTACAAGAAGTAAGGAGGTGCAGCAGTAATGAAAAAAGTAAAAGGAATTTTGGCTACATTATTATTTACGGTTATTTCAATTATATTTGTATCACCAATTATTGTTGTATTGATGAACTCTTTCAAGAAAAAGACATTTATCAATCTGGAGCCTTTTAAAATGCCGACATCAAAGAATTTTGTCGGATTGGAGAACTTTAAAGAGGCAATAACAAAATATGAATTTATTAAGGCTGTCGGTTGGACTGTATTTATTACGGTAGGCGGTGTAGTTCTTATTCTTGTGTGCTGTTCAATGTGTGCATGGTTTATCACAAGAGTACAGACAAAGATTACAAAAGCAATTTATCTTCTTTGTGTATTCTCAATGGTAATTCCATTCCAGATGGTAATGTTTACCTTATCAGGAACGGCAGATTCACTTGGACTTAATACACCATGGGGTCTTTTGATAATATATCTTGGATTTGGTGCAGGTCTTGCGGTATTTATGTTCTGCGGATTTGTAAAATCAATTCCTATTGAAGTTGAGGAGGCAGCTATGATTGACGGCTGCAGTCCTATAAGAACATTCTTCAGCGTTGTAGTACCAATGATGAAACCTACTCTTATATCTGTAGGAATACTTGAGGCAATGTGGATTTGGAACGATTTCCTTCTTCCATATCTTACACTTGATATAAAGAAATATAAGACAATATCAATTATCATTCAGTATATGAAGGGAAGTTACGGAAGAGTTGATATGGGTGCTATTATGGCTTGTCTTATCATGGCAGTTATCCCTGTTATAGTATTCTACTTATGCTGTCAGAAATATATCATCAAAGGTGTTGCAGCCGGAGCCGTCAAAGGTTAAAATACATTTTGCATGAAATATACTTTATCAGATGAAGTCATATGGTACTTTATCTGATAAAGGTGTTTTAGGGGCTAAAAAGTTCTTAAATATCATGAAATTAAAAAGTGAGGCAAATGTATGACTATAAAAGATATCGCCAGATTGTCGGGATATGGTATAGGGACTGTATCCAGGGTATTGAACAATCATTCTGATGTCAGTGACAAAGCAAGAAAAAAGATAATGGGAGTTATAGAAGAAAGTAATTTTCAGCCTAACAGTAATGCACGGCAGTTAAAGAGGCAGGCTGCGTCATCGCTTTCAATCATTGTAAAGGGAAATCAAAATATGCTGTTTGCAGATATTCTTGAGAAAATGCAAATGCTCCTTTCAAAAAATGGAGAAATTGCAGAAGTATCATATATAGATGAAGATGCAAACGAAGTGGAATGTGCACTTATGCTGTGTCGTGAAAGAAATCCTAAAGGAATTATATTTCTCGGCGGAAATCTTGATTATTTTGATGAATTTGAAGGAATAGATGTACCTTGTATTCTTGTCACAAATAGTGCCGGAAGTCTTAATATAAGTAATCTTTCATCATTTTATACAGATGATGAGGCAGCAGCATATAAAGTCGGCAGTTATTTTATAAAAAAAGGTCATAAAAAGATAGGTGTTGTAGGTGGAATATTGTCGGCAACACAGATAAGTTCTCTAAGATATGCGGGATGTATTCGGAGTTTTCAGGAAAATAATATACCATTTGATGAGAAAAAAGGTTATGTGCAATGTCGATTTTCTATGGAGGACGGATATCAGGCAATGAAAAAACTTTTAAAGAATATGCCGGATGTTACGGCAGTCATTGCACTGAGTGATACGATAGCAGTTGGTGCGATGCGTGCAATATGCGATGCAGGAAAAAAAGTGCCGGATGACATATCGGTCATAGGATTTGACGGGATAAGTCTTTCAAATTACTGTATTCCAAGACTTACGACTATAAAACAAGACACGGAAAAAATGGCGAGAGAGGGAGTAGAGCTTATGTTGCGACAGATACATTACCCGGATGAAGGACGGGATGTATCTATACCATTTAAACTTCTTGAAAGAGAAAGTGTAAGAAATTTATAAGTATTAAAGTACATCACAAAAAAATATATATGAAATTGACATTATGATGTTATTGGACTTTGCTTATATAACAGATAATGTTAGCCGACATATAGCGGGAGCGTGTCGGTATTGTTATAGCGTAAAAATCATCACTGCCTATAACAGTTTTATATTTCAAAAGTGTAAAAGGAGGAAAATATTTTGAGAAAAGCAGGAATTTTAATGCCTATCACATCATTGCCATCACCTTACGGTATTGGAACAATGGGAGAGGCAGCAAGAGAATTTGTCCGCTTTTTACATAAGGCAGGACAGTCATATTGGCAGATTTTACCAATATGTCCGACAAGTTATGGAGATTCGCCGTATCAGTCATTTTCATCATATGCAGGAAATCCGTATATGATAGATCTTGATGAACTTAGTGAAGCCGGACTTCTTGAAAAAGATGAGTATAAAAATATAGATTGGGGCAGCAACCCGGAGAAAGCAGATTATGGTTTGCTATACAACAAGAGATTTGGAGTTTTAAGGAAGGCTGCCAAGACTGCAGAAGAAAAATATCAGACAGAGCTTACAGAATTTAGAAAAGAAAATCATAAATGGCTTTCTGACTATGCTTTATTTATGGCAATAAAAGACGAGCAAAATGGAGTATCATGGCTTGAGTGGCCGGAAATTCTTAGAAAAAGAGATAACAAAGCTCTTGCAGTAGAAAGAGAAAAGTTAAAAGATGAGATAAAGTTTTGGGAATGTGTACAGTTTTTATTCTTTACACAGTGGAAAAAGTTAAAAGCTTATGCAAATGAAAATGGAATTAAAATAATTGGTGACATTCCTATTTATGTATCAAGTGACAGTGCAGATGTTTGGGCAAATCCCGAACAGTTTCAGCTTGATGATAATCTTATGCCGATAAGTGTGGCAGGATGTCCGCCTGATGGATTTTCAGCAGATGGTCAGCTTTGGGGTAATCCTTTGTTTAACTGGAAAGTCATGAAAGAACAGGATTATAACTGGTGGGTTGACAGAATAGCATATCAGACGCAGATATATGATATGCTTCGTATAGACCATTTTAGAGGGTTCGATGCATATTATTCTATCCCATATGGTGACAAAACTGCAAGAAACGGAGAATGGAAAGAAGGACCTGGAATAGATTTGTTCAATGTTATAAAAGAAAAACTTGGAGAACTTCCAATCATAGCAGAGGATCTCGGATTTTTGACGGATTCAGTAAGAAAGCTTCTTAAAGATACAGGATTTCCGGGAATGAAAGTTCTTGAGTTTGCATTTGACAGCAGGGATACGGAGTCAGGATATCTGCCTCATCTCTATCCTAAAAACTGTGTTGTATATGCAGGAACACATGATAATGAGACAATTCTTGGATGGATTGATGAAATATCAGAAGAAGATGCAGAATATGCGAAGAAATATATGCGTCTTTCAGAAGCAGAAGGATATCATTGGGGAATGATGCGTACGGCATGGGCAAGCGTTGCGGATACGGCAATTATGCAGATGCAGGACATCCTCGGACTTGGAAAAAATGCAAGAATGAACACACCGTCAACACTCAGTGATAAAAACTGGAGCTGGAGATGTCTGCCGGGAGTGTATAATGATACGCTGGCAGATGTACTTCATCAGGAGATGAAGCTGTATGGTAGAATTTAGGAAATTTACATTTCCCTCGTCATAGACGGCGTTATCCCATACTTATTTTTATAAAGCCTGTTAAAGTGCGACAGATTGTTGAAACCACAGTCACCGGCTATCTCAAGCACGGTGTCCTCAGTGGTGAGCAGTCTGGTTCGTGCTTTTATCAGGCGAAAATCATTAAGATATTTAATAAAACTTGTTCCCATATGATTTTTAAAAAACTTCATAAAATGTGACGGGCTGTAGTGACATATATCAGCTATCTTTTCAATCGGAATTTCTTCATTATAATGCTGTTCCATATAAGTAAGTATTTCTTTTATTTTATCCACCGATTTTTCCGATTTTTTATTAACTTCCGTTTTAGGCGGATGCCTTATCATAATGTGTATAAGTTCAAGCAGGCATGACTTGATGGCAAGCTGGTAGCCAAATTCTTTTTTATCACACAGAACATCCATAGTATTTATAATCTTCACAAAATGGGAATAAAAAGAATATCCCATATGCACATGAGTTACAATAGGAAAATCACCATTAAAAAAAGGAGTCAGATATTTGGACATGGTTATATCATTTGTCACAAAACTGAGAAGTTCCTTTTTAAAAATAATATTTTCGTACTCCAGTTTATCGCCGATAGCACAATCAATAGAATGAAGATTTTCAGGGAGAACCACAAGGATATCACCTGCCGATAGCTGATGCGTAGTAAGGTTAAGCGTAACTTTAGCCGAACCATGCTTGATAACAATAAGTTCCATATCATTGTGCCAGTGCAGGGGAACACTCGGAAAATCAATAGGGATAGAACATGGATAAGTATTAAATAAAAATTCCGCACTGGAATGGGTCTTTGTTTCATGGTATTTATTTTTTTCAATTTCATTCATATGTAAAACCTCCTAAAAGATAATTTGCACCATTTATGTACTTGTTACACGGTGACAACATAGCGAAAGCGTGCCGACGGTATTATTTGCTACAGATACACAATCATCACAGCACATAACAGTTTCGCGTCCGTAAAAAAATATCTCTAAATGATAGTATTGTATCATATCGTGCTAGGAAAAGACAAGAAGTACACTTACTAAAATGATATATTATAGTCACAAAGTTAAGAGAGTTGCCGCACATAAAAATGTGTCAGGTGACAGGAATTAAAAATTCACATTTTATTGTGAATAAGGATATGGATAAGAGATAGAGAATTTTATGTTACAAAGTAAACAACAATGCGTGTAAAATGGAGGATTATTATGGATATCAAAAACACTTTAGAGCAGAAGCTTGGAAAAAGTATTGCTGACAGCAGCAAACAGGAAATTTATGTTGCACTTTTAAATATCACGAAAGATATGTCAGAGGAAAAAGTGCAAAAGGACACAGGAAAGAAAGTTTATTATATTTCGGCAGAATTTTTAATAGGAAAACTTCTTTCTAACAATCTTATAAATCTCGGAATTTATGCTGATGTAAAGAAAGTCCTTGCTGACAACGGCATAAGTCTTGCAGAGATTGAGGAGATTGAGGCAGAGCCTTCACTTGGTAATGGTGGTCTTGGCCGTCTTGCAGCGTGCTTCCTTGATTCGATAGCAAGTCTTGGACTTAACGGTTCTGGTATTGGTCTTAACTACCATCTTGGATTATTCAAGCAGGTATTTGAGAATAATAAGCAGAAAGAGACTGCAAATCCATGGATTGAGGAGAATACATTCCTTAGAAAAACAGATGTGAGCTATCCTGTAAAATTTAAAGATTTTACTGTTCAGTCGAGAATGTATGAGATAGATGTAACAGGATATGACAACAGAACAAATAAACTTGAATTGTTTGACCTTGATACTGTAGATGATAGTATTGTAGGAGATGGAATTGATTTTGATAAGAAAGATATTGCGAAAAATCTTACATTATTCCTTTATCCTGATGACAGTGATGATGACGGAAGAAAACTCAGAATTTACCAGCAGTATTTCATGGTAAGCAATGGTGCAAAACTTATAATAGATGAGTGTAAGAAAAAGGGAAGTAACCTCCACGATTTATATAATTACGCAGTAATCCAGATAAATGATACACATCCTACAATGGTTATACCTGAGCTTATCCGTCTGCTTATGGAAGAGGGAATTGATATTGATGAGGCAATCGAGATTGTTTCAAAGACTTGTGCATATACAAACCACACAATTCTCGCAGAAGCACTTGAAAAATGGCCTATTTCATTCCTTAAGGAAGTTGTACCACAGCTTGTGCCTATCATAGAGGTGCTTGACGATAAAGTACGCCGCCGCTTTGATGATGAGAGCGTGGTTATCATTGACAAAAATGATACAGTACATATGGCTCATATCGACATTCATTACGGCTTCAGTGTAAACGGTGTAGCTGCACTTCACACGGAAATCCTTGAAAAATCAGAACTTAACAACTTCTATAAGATTTATCCTGAGAAGTTTAACAATAAAACAAACGGTATCACATTCAGAAGATGGCTTCTTCATTGCAATCCTGAACTTACAGACCAGCTCACAGAATGGATTGGTGACGGTTACAAAAAGGATGCAGAGGAACTTAAGAAACTTGAAAAATATCTTTCTGATAAGGATGCACTCGACACACTTCTTAAGATAAAAACTGATAACAAAGCAGATTTTGTTGATTATATAAAGAGAACTCAGAATATCACACTTAATCCTAATTCAATATTTGATATTCAGGTTAAGCGTCTGCATGAATACAAACGCCAGCAGTTAAATGCATTATTTGTGATTCATAAATATCTTGAGATTAAGAAAGGGAACATACCTGAGACACCAATCACAGTAATATTTGGTGCAAAAGCAGCTCCGGCATACATTATAGCAAAAGATATAATTCACCTTATCTTATGTTTGCAGGAGATTATCAACAATGATCCGGAAGTAAATAAATATCTCAATGTTGTTATGGTAGAAAACTACAATGTAACAATGGCAGAAAGACTTATTCCGGCGTGTGATATATCAGAGCAGATTTCACTTGCATCAAAAGAAGCAAGCGGAACAGGAAACATGAAATTCATGCTTAACGGAGCAATCACACTTGGTACTGAGGATGGTGCAAATGTAGAAATCCACCAGTTTGTAGGTGATGACAATATTTACATCTTCGGAGCAGAGAGTGACGAGGTAATAGCACATTACGCAAACTCTGACTATGTATCAAGAGATTACTATGAAAAAAATCCTGCACTCAAAGAGGCGGTTGATTTTATTACAGGTGATGCAATGCTTAAAATTGGTGATGAAACACAGCTTAACCGTCTTAAAAATGAACTTTTAAACAAAGACTGGTTTATGACATTCCTTGACTTTGACAGTTATGTAGAGACAAAGGAAAAAGCATATGCTGACTTTAACGACAGAGAGGCTTGGGCAAAGAAGATGCTTGTTAATATAAGCCAGGCAGGATTTTTCTCATCAGACAGAACTATTGCACAGTACAATGAGGATATTTGGAAACTGTAATTTAACACTATCAGGAAAGTAGCAGATAGTATTACGAATATCAACTTGACTTGTAAAAAATGGGAACAAAATAGATTGCCGTAAGGCATAAAAAATATGCTTGAAATTTCTTAAATCAGAAGATGTACTGATGGGGGATTTTGGGCATATTTTTTGTTTTTTTGGAAATACTTATTTATGAATAATGTAATGACTGGATTTTACAGTAACACAAAATATGTGCAGTAGATTGGAGATTATCATGAATAAGAAAATTATTAAAACAGCTTCTGTTATCGCTGTAGGAGCGGGAGCAGCGGCTTTGTATAAGGGTAAGTTTGCAAAAGACAATGACTCGGACAGTGGTTCGTGCGGGTGTAAAAATTCAAATGGAAAAGATGCTGACAAAAAGTCAATGACAGATAAAGTTATTGAAAAATGGTGTCAGTATGTTGATGATAGTGATGGAAAGATTAAAAGCAAAAACAGAGGCAATGCTACAGATAATTATGAAAAATCTGACTATCAGAACACGGAGCGTGGAAAATACGATAAGAACAGCAAAGGCATTTACTATGCAAGCGGCAACTACGAAGCATTTGCAAGACCTAAAAAGCCGGTCGGTATCGAGGAAAAATCGGCGTACATTGTGGGAAGTGGTCTTGGTGCACTTGCTGCAGCCTGCTTTCTTGTGAGGGATGCAAAGATGCCGGGAGAAAATATTCATATCCTTGAGGCGCTTGATATTGCCGGCGGAGCGTGTGACGGTATAAACGATGCTTCGAGAGGATATATAATGCGTGGCGGTCGTGAAATGGAGGATCATTTTGAATGTCTGTGGGATTTGTTCAGGAGTATTCCATCTTTGGAAAATAAAGACGAGTCGGTTTTGGACGAATTTTATTATCTGAATAAAGAAGACCCAAATTATTCGCTTTGCAGGGTCACAACAGACAGGGGGAAAGATGCAGAACTTGGTGGAAAGTTTGGACTTAGCCGCAAGGGATGTATGGAGATTATGAGATTGTTCTTTACTTCCGATGAACAACTGTATGATAAAAAGATAGAAGATTTTTTTGATGATGAAGTGTTTGACTCAAACTTCTGGCTTTATTGGAGAACAATGTTCGCTTTTCAGAACTGGCACAGTGCATTGGAAATGAAACTCTATTTTAAGAGATTTATCCATCACATAGCAGGACTTCCTGATTTTTCGGCATTAAAATTTACAAGATACAACCAGTATGAATCACTTATAATGCCTATGCTTAAATATCTTGAAAATGCAGGTGTTTCATTTAAATTTAACACTGAGGTAACAAATGTTATATTTGACATTGACGGAAAGAAAAAGACAGCTAAAACTATTGAGTGTGTAGTGGCGGGCAAAAATGAAGAAATAAAACTTACAGATAATGACCTTGTTTTTATCACAAACGGAAGCTGCACGGAAAGTACAATATACGGCGACCATGAACACGCACCGACAGGTAGTGCAAAGATAAGAAAAAGCGGCTGTTGGAGTCTTTGGGAAAATATCGCAAGGCAGGACATGGCATTTGGAAATCCTGAAAAGTTCTGTTCGGATGTTGAAAAGTCAAAATGGGAATCGGCAACCATTACAACATCGGATGAAAAGATAATTTCATATATAGAGAAGATATGCAAGAGAGATTCACGCTCAGGGAAAGTTGTCACTGGCGGAATTGTGAGCTGCAAGGATTCTTCATGGCTGCTTAGCTGGACGATAAACAGGCAGGGACAGTTCAAAAAACAGAAAAAGGATGAAGTATGTATATGGGTTTACGGTCTGTTTACTGAGGCTGTCGGTGATTATATACGAAAACCGATGAAAGACTGCTGTGGCTGGGAGATTGCGGCAGAGTGGCTTTACCATCTTGGAGTCCCTGGAAATGAGATTGATGAGCTTGCAAAAGAGTGTACAAACTGCATACCGACAATGCTTCCTTATATAACTGCATTCTTTATGCCGAGAAGGAAAGGTGACAGACCGGATGTTATCCCTGACGGAAGTGTAAATGCCGCATTTTTAGGACAGTTTGCCGAGACACCGAGAGATACGATATTCACAACGGAATATTCAGTAAGAACAGCTATGGAAGCGGTTTACGGATTGTGTGGAGTAGACAGGGCAGTACCGGAAGTCTGGGGCAGCACATATGATATAAGAGAACTGGTTGAGAGTTCGGTAAGACTTATGGATGGAAAGTCACCGCTTGACATGGAACTTCCAAAGCCGTTAAATATGGTGAAAAATGCGGTCTTAAAGAAAATTAAGGGAACAGATATAGAGAAACTTTTAAAAGAGCATGGTGTTTTGAATGAGGGATAGGCTTGAAATGTTGTTTTGAGCGTATTAAGCATTTAGACTTCAAATGAAATGTTGTCAAATGTTATTGAAAAAGATATTTAGAAAAAAGTGTGTAAGTATTATTTAGAGCAGCTTACACACTTTTTGTGAATTGTGGTAAAATGAGTAAATTAATATTTATAATGAGCAAAAAACTTACATGGATTTATGTTATAATAATTCTAAAATCCAGATGCTTTGCATCTGTCACACTTCGTGCTGCAAGATTTTATTGTTTGCAAGTTTACCGCAGGAAAACAAATTCTACTGCCTTGCAAATTTATGATACAATAATGAATAAATATATAGGAGGTATTACATATGCCGAAACGATTTTGTATTACGGGAACCTGCATACCTGATAAAAATTATATGGTCGATATAAGTGGCAGAATAGACATGATAATTCATGATTATATTGAGTGTGGTCAGTACTTTACAATAAATCGGGCAAGACAGTTTGGAAAGACAACTACATTATATATGCTTGAACAGAGATTAAAAGAACAGTATATTGTAATCAGTCTGAGTTTTGAAGCTGTAGACGAATATTTTGCGTCGCTTGGCACGCTTGCTGAGGGGTTGGTAATGGATATAGCAGAGTGTCTGGTGGAACAGAATGTTGCAGAAAATATTATCAGTGAATGGAATGAGCCGTTATCGGAAAAATTTCCTATGCGGTCATTGGGGATAAAAATCACAAATTTGTGTAAAAACTGCGACAAAAAAGTAGTTCTCATGATAGATGAAGTTGATAAAAGTTCAGACAATCAGATTTTTCTTTCGTTTCTTGGACTACTTAGAGAGAAATATCTGAAATGTCAGCATGGAAAGGATGTTACATTTCAATCTGTGATACTGGCAGGTGTATATGATGTAAAAACTTTAAAAGTAAAACTGCATCCTCAGGATGAAACTAAATATAACAGTCCGTGGAATATTGCTGTCGATTTTATGGTTGATATGAGTTTTTATGTTGACGATATAAAGTCTATGCTGCTGGAATATGAAAACGAGCATAATACAGGAATGAATATTGTTGAAATATCATCGATGATATTTGATTATACATCAGGATACCCATATCTGGTTTCACGGATATGCCAGTTGATTGATGAAAGAGTTGCGGTGAATAGTGGAAAACGAAATGAAACAGAGGCATGGACTAAAGAGGGAGTTTTGCAGGCGGTAAAGATTTTGTTAAAAGAGCCAAATACTTTGTTTGATGACATGACAAAGAAGCTGTTAGACCATCATACGTTAAAAGATATGCTTCAAAAAATATTGTTTGACGGAGTTGATTTCCCGTTTAAGAGGGAAAATCCAGTAATAAATCTGGGAGTTACATTTGGATTTTTGAAAGACAAAAACGGTATTGTGGCGGTGTCAAACAGAATTTTTGAGACACAGCTTTATGATACCTTTTTATCTGAGATGGCAATCAATGAAAAGTTGTATATAGATGCCGCAGCAGACAGAAATCAGTTTATAGTTTCAGATATGCTGCAAATGGATGTTGTTATGCAAAAGTTTTTTGAATATTTTGAAGAAATATACAATGATAACGACCATAAATTTGTTGAGGAAAATGGCAGAAAACTTTTCATTTTGTTTTTAAAGCCTATAATAAACGGTACAGGAAATTATTATATTGAAGCACGGACGAGAAATAACCGCCGTACTGATATAATAGTAGATTATAAAGGCAGAAGATTTATTATTGAGTTAAAAATCTGGCATGGAGATGAATATAACTCACGGGGAGAGAAGCAGTTGTTTGATTATCTTGAGTATTATAAACAGAATAAAGGTTATCTGCTTAGTTTTAATTTTAATAAGAACAAAAAGACCGGGGTAAATGAGTTGGATTATAATGGTAAGAAGATACTTGAAGTAGTAGTATAAAAGAAGTAGAATACAACAAATAGTAAGATAAATCAGGAGGACTAAAATGAATAATACAAACGAACCAAAGTGGCTTGACAACGCAGTTTTTTATGAAATCTATCCGCAGTCATTCAATGACACAAATGCTGACGGTATAGGTGACATAAATGGTATTACGGAGAAACTTGACTACATAAAGGATTTAGGCTGTAATGCCATATGGATAAATCCATGTTTCAAATCACCTTTTGGTGATGCGGGTTACGATGTTGAGGACTATTATATGGTCGCACCAAGATACGGCACAAATGAGGACCTTGCAAATCTTTTCAAAGAGGCACACAAGAGAGATATGCACATACTCCTTGACCTTGTTCCGGGACATACTTCCGTGCAGCATGAGTGGTTTAAGCAGTCCATGAAAGCTGAAAAGAATGAGTTTACGGACAGATATGTATGGACTGACAGTATTTGGGAAGAACCACAGGGGATGGGCTGCATCAGAGGAATTTCAGACAGAGACGGTTCATGTGCAGTCAACTTTTTCTCACACCAGCCGGCACTTAATTACGGATATTATAAGCCTGAGCGTCCGTGGCAGCAGTCAATGGACGATGAGGGACCAAAAGCTACGCTTGAAGCAATGAAAGATGTTATGCGTTTCTGGCTTCAGATGGGTGCAGATGGTTTCAGAGTAGACATGGCAGGTTCGCTTGTAAAAAATGATGAGGACGGAAAAGGAACGATAAAACTCTGGCAGAATGTAAGAGAATTTCTCGATAAAGAATTTCCAAATTCGGCTATGGTTTCTGAGTGGGGAGAGCCTGACAAATCACTTCAGGGTGGCTTTCATATGGATTTCCTTCTTCATTTTGGACCGTCACATTACAATGATTTGTTCCGATGTGAAGAACCTTTCTTTTCATCAAGAGGAAAAGGTGATGTATCAGCCTTTGTAGAAAAGTATCTTGAAAATTATGAGAAATCAGAAAAGAAAGGACTTATGTGTATTCCATCAGGAAATCATGATATGGGACGACTTTCACAGGAAGTAAAAGGTGATGAACTTAAAGTTGCATTTGCGTTCCTTTTATCAATGCCCGGAGCACCGTTTATCTATTATGGTGATGAAATCGGAATGAAATATGTAGAAGGACTTACATCAGTAGAGGGCGGATATGGAAGAACAGGTTCAAGAACACCTATGCAGTGGGATGACAGTTTAAATGCAGGTTTCAGCAATGCAAAGAAAGAAATGCTCTATATCGCACAGGACAGTGATGAAAATCGTACGACAGTCAAAAATCAGGCGGCAGATGAAAATTCACTTTACAATGAGATAAAGAAACTCATAAAAATAAGAAAAGAACACACGGCACTCTTAAGCAAAGGTGAGATAGAATTCGTAGCAGCAAAGAAAGACACATATCCTCTTGCTTATGTAAGAAGCAGCGAGGGTGAGAAAATTTTAGTTGTCATAAATCCGTCAGCAAAAGAAGTAACATTTGAATTTGATGCAAGACTCGGAGAAACAATCTACAGCTTCGGCGGAAGTGTAGAAAGTGACGGCAAGACTGTAAAGGCATCAGGACAGACAGCAGCGTTTATAAAACTTGTGTAATGTAAAACTATCAGGGAAGCCATTTCTGCTATGCTGCGACAGCAGCTGATAGTGTTATGGGTAAAAAGCAAAGCGGATTGTGAATATCCACTTTACAAAATATTATAAGCATCATAAAAAACTCGGACAAAAAACTTACCACATTCAATGTGGAAGTTTATTTGTCCGTTTTTTGTATGTTCATTTATTTACAACAGGTTTTTGTATGCTCAATTTCAGAATTAAACAAATTACTCTGTATAAAAGCAATTATAGTAAAAGTAACAGTTCAGCCTTTCATTTCTTACATTCATAAACCTGCCAGCGAGCTG
>OGPP01001946.1_pt1 | contig 13730 bp, 16 predicted proteins | sample 1553021 | NCBI WGS metagenome assembly OGPP01 (sample SAMEA2580217, study PRJEB22360) | human gut metagenome | biome: human gut; feature: human-associated habitat; material: faeces | place: Denmark | collected 2008/2010
CTGATCAGGTAGAGCGGGGCCCGGGGGGTCATCCCGCCGCAGCTCAGCGTGGAAGCCGCGCTGGAAGCCCTGCGGGAGCGCTACGCCCGGGAGGACAGCGGCCTGTGCCTGCTGCACCTGAACACCCGCTGGCAGCTTGCCACCAAGACCGAGTGGGCCGACTGCATCCGCCGCCTGCTGGACAGCCGCCGCGCAGTGCCCCTTGGCCCCGCCGCCATGGAGACCCTGACCGTGATCGCCTACAACCAGCCGGTGTCCCGCGCCTTCATCGAGCAGGTGCGCGGCGTGGATTCCTCGTCCAGCGTGTCGGGCCTGCTGGAAAAGGGCCTCATTGAGGAAGCCGGACGCCTTGACCTGCCGGGCAGGCCGGTGAGCTTCCGCACCACCGACACCTTTTTGCGGGTGTTCGGCCTTTCTTCTCTGGCCGACCTGCCGCCGGTGCACGGGCAGGAAACGGAAACGAACGCATCACCGACGGAAAGTGAGGGGTAACGCATGGGAGCATTCCTCGCCGCGCTGGGCGCAGTGCTGCTGTTCATTCTCCGGGTGATCGGCATTCTGCTGCTGGTGGTGCTGATCTTACTGGTGCTGTTGCTGCTGTGCCCCTTCTGCGCAGACCTGTGCTGGGAGCACGGCGTGCTCACCGTAAAGGCCGGTGCGCTGGGCATCACCTTCCCGGTGTTCCAGTACCCGAAGCCGGAGCCGCCGCCCGCACCGGAAAACCCGGAGCCGCCCAGGGGCTTTGGCAAGGTCAAGGCAAAGTTTGCCGCATGGCGGGCCGAGCGCAAGCGGAAAAAGGCAGAGGAGAAGGCCCGCAAAAAGGCCGCCGCCGCTGCCGCCAAGGCAAACAAGCCCGCCCAGCCGCGCAAAAAGGCAAAGATCACGCTGGAGATCCTCTGCACCATGCTCAAAGGTGCGGGCACTTTGACCAAAGCTGTGTTCGGTGCGCTGCGCATCACAAAAATACAGGTGCGCCTTGGTGTGCGCGGGGAGGACCCCGCCGCCGCTGCCCGCAGCTACGGCAAGCTGCAGGCGTGGCTGTACCCGGTGCTGGGCGTGCTGGACCGCTTTCTCTGGCTGCAGTTCGATGAGCTGCGCATCCTGCCGGACTTTGGCAGCGGGCAGCCCACCGTGGAGGACCGGGTGTCCTGCCGGGTGAGCGCGCAGGCACTGTTCATCGTCCTTGCGGCGGTGCGGGTGCTGTACGAGTTCTGGCGCAAAAAAGTATTGGACATCTTCCTATAATGTGGTACACTATACGTGTATCCGGATCTGCAGACAACGGGCCTTTGCCCGAATCAAACCGATAAAGGAGAGCTGTTTTATGGCTGAGCATCCCATTCAGGGCCTGATGAACGTTACCATGGAGAAGATCCACCAGATGGTGGACTCCAACACCATCATTGGCAAGCCCATCATCACCGAGGACGGCACCACCATCCTGCCGGTTTCCAAGGTGAGCTTTGGCTTTGCCTCCGGCGGCACCGACTTTGACGGCAAGAATGCCGCCAACAAGGACCTGTTCGGCGGCGGCTCCGGTGCGGGTGTGAACATCCAGCCGGTGGCCTTCCTCGTGGTAAAGGATGGCTGCGTGCGCACCATCCAGCTGTCGGACAACGCCGACACCATCAACCGTGCCCTGACCATGCTGCCGGAGCTGGTGGACAAGGTTGCCGCCCTCATCAAGAAGGACGAAAAGAAGGAAGAGCCTGCTGCTCCTGCGGAGCAGTAAGTGGAGGGCTTGGCACCGGACACTCCGTCCCGCCTGCGCTCGCCAGACCACCAGCGTGGTGTAGCCCTCGCACTTCCCGGCAGGCTTTTTTGTCGATTTTAGTCGCAGCCTGCATTTTAGACATGGCTTCGCGCATCTTGCCGGAGTATCCGGTGCCGATCCCTGCTGGCCTGCTAACTACTATCGCCGTAACTGTGAGCTTCCAACTCACAGTTTTGATACAGGCGCACCCGCACCCCAAAACAGGGGAGAGGTGCGCGTTTTGAGCGCCGGGAGGCGCACAAGGAGTTTAATTATGGCAGAAGAACGTATTCAAAAGATCATGGCTGAACAGGGTCTGTGCTCCCGCCGTGCGGCAGAACAGATCATTGCCGAGGGCCGCGTGAAGGTCAACGGCCACCCCGTCAAGGTGGGCGACAAGATGGACCCCAACCGCGACGTGCTGCACGTGGACGACGAGCGCATCTATATCCGCAAGGATCAGCAGATGTACTATCTGGCCCTGTACAAGCCCCGCGGCTATGTGACCACCGCCAGCGACGAGCTGGGCCGCAAGACCGTGATGGAGCTGGTGAGCGATATCCCCGCCCGCCTGTACCCGGTGGGCCGTCTGGATAAGGACAGCGAGGGCCTGCTGCTCATGACCAACGACGGCGCGTTTGCGCAGGCCGTCACCCATCCGTCGGGCGGCATCTCCAAGCTGTACCGCGTCACCGTGCAGCCCCGCGCCGATGAAAGCCAGATCCTGAAGCTGAGCAGCGGCGTTGTGCTGGACGACGGCACCAAGACCATGCCCTGCGCCATCAATGTTGTCACCGACGAGCCGGGCCGCACCGTGATGGAAATGACCCTGAAAGAGGGCAAGAACCGCGAGATCCGCCGCATGTGCGAGACCGTGGGCCTTGAGGTGGTGCGCCTGAAGCGCAACGCCGAGGGCGTGGTGAAGCTGGGAATGCTCAAGCCCGGCACCTACCGTGAGCTGACCAAGGCAGAAATCAACGGTTTGCGTGCCGCTGCCGCCAAGGGCCGCGCCCAGACCCGCAGCGCCGCAGTGCAGTCCAAGGCTGCCGAGCGCCGTCCCCGCGGTCCGGTGGGCAAGGGTACTGCCCCCAAAAAGCGCAAGTAAATACACCTGTAAAGGGGAGAAGTGTCCAAAGATGCTTCTCCCCTTTTTGCTGCTGGGTGGAAAGATGAATAACTGTCAGCTCTTCACCTTTCAGGTGAGAAAAATTGCAGCCTGCCGCAAATACACCGAAAACGGACGCATCTGCAACGAAAATTGCGGTACGGCCCTGCGGCAGGACGGGCTGTGCACGCGGGAAAGACAAAGAATACTTTTGACAACAAAAGTTCATCTCACTGAAGCGCCCCTGTTCTTCGACCAAATTTGTGCTATAATACAAAAGCAACGCTTCGCCCGGCCCCGCAAAGGGCAGGGCAGAGCAGAACGGAAAACAAGGAGTTTGGAATCATGGAAAGAGAAAAACTGAAGTCCCGGCTGGGCTTCATTCTGCTTTCAGCGGGCTGTGCCATCGGCATTGGCAACGTGTGGAAGTTCCCTTATATTGCCGGTCAGGGCGGCGGCGGCGCGTTCGTGCTGTTCTACCTGATCTTCCTCATCATTCTGGGCCTGCCCATCATGACTATGGAGTTTGCGGTGGGCCGCGCTTCCCGCAAAAGCCCGGTGCGGGCCTATCAGGCACTGGAAAAGCCGGGCCAGAAGTGGCACATCCACGGCTACCTCACCCTCATTGGCTGCTATCTGCTCATGATGTTCTACACCACCGTGGCAGGCTGGATGCTGCACTATTTCTACATGACCGCCACCGGTAAGCTGGCAGGCCTGAACGCCGATCAGGTGGCTGGCAAGTTTACCGAAATGCTGGCAGACCCCGGCGTGATGACCTTCTGGATGGTGTTCGTGGTGGCACTGGGCATCTTTGTATGCGCCAAGGGCCTGCAGAACGGCCTTGAGCGCGTGACCAAGGTCATGATGATCGCCCTGCTGGTGATCATGGTGGTGCTGGCCGTCAACAGCCTGTTCATGCCCGGCGCAAAGGAAGGCCTGAGCTTCTTCCTCGTGCCCGACTTCGGGCGCATGAAAGAGGTGGGCGTGGTCAACACGCTGGTGTCCGCCATGAATCAGGCCTTCTTCACCCTGAGCCTTGGCATTGGCGCAATGTCCATCTTTGGCAGCTACATCGGCAAGGAGCACTCCCTGCTGGGCGAGTCCGCCCGCATCGTGGTGCTGGATACCTTCGTGGCCATCACCGCCGGTCTCATCATCTTCCCGGCCTGCTTCACCTACGGTGTGGACCAGACCAGCGGCCCCAGCCTGATCTTCATTACCCTGCCCAACATCTTTGCCAACATGGCCATGGGCCGGTTGTGGGGCTCCCTGTTCTTCCTGTTCATGGCCTTTGCAGCGCTTTCCACCGTGCTGGCCGTGTTCGAGAACATCATCTGCTGCGGCATGGAGCTCACCGGCTGCAGCCGCAAGAAATCCAGTCTGGTGAACTTCGTGCTCATCACTCTGCTTTCGCTGCCCTGCGTGCTGGGCTACAACGTGTGGGCATGGGACGGCTTTGCCGTGTTCGGCGGCGCTGTGCTGGATCTGGAGGACTTCCTCGTGAGCAACCTGTTCCTGCCGCTGGGCAGCTTGGTGTACCTGCTGTTCTGCGTTACCAAGTACGGCTGGGGCTGGGACAACTATAAAAAGGAAGTCAACACCGGCAAGGGCCTCAAGATGCACGACTGGATGCGCGGTTACCTGACCTGCGTGCTGCCGGTGATCGTGCTGTTCATCTTTGCTTTTGGCATCTACGATAAATTTTTTGCGTAAATAAAACACTCCTTCCGTCATGGCTGACGCCATGCCACCTCCCTCAATGAGGAAGGCTTTGGCATACCGGAAAGCTTTCCCTCATCGCCAGAGGCTCCCTCTCCGAGGGAGCTGTCGAGCGAATGCGAGACTGAAGGAGTTCTTCGGCTCCTCTTATTCCATCAATAAGAGGGGCCTTTTGCGGCAGAAAGGAACCTTCCATGCATATCCTGATCTGTGACGACGATGCGGCGTTCGGCGCGCGCATGGCAGAATATGTCACCGTCTACTTTACCGCCCGCAGCGTGCAGGTGCACACCGCCGTCTGCACCAGCGCAGCCGAGGTGCTTGCAACGCCGGGGCTGGAGCTGTATCAGCTGGCGTTTCTGGACGTGGACATGCCCGGTGCAAACGGCATGGTGCTGGGCCGTCAGCTCAAGCAGAAGTGCCCCGGCCTGATGCTGGTGTATGTTTCGGCCTATCTGGAATTTGCGCTGGAAGGCTACACGGTGAACGCCTACCGCTACCTGCTCAAGCGGGACATTGCGCGCACCCTGCCCAAGTGTCTGGACGACCTGCTTGCCGCCCTGACCGACCAGCGCAAGACTCTGACGGTGCACCACAACCGCACCGAAACGGAAATTCCGCTGGATCAGATCTATTATCTGGAAAGCGACCTGCGCCAGATCAACGTCTACGGCGACATTGCCCGCCGGCCCATCTGCACCTACTACGGCAAGATCGCCGACCTGCCGCCCATGCTCTACGAGAACGGCTTTTTGCAGGTGAGCCGCAGCGATGTGGTGAACATGAAATATGTGCGCAGCATCCGCAGCTACCGCGCCCTGCTGAAAAACGGGGTGGAGCTGAGCGTGAGCCGCGCAGGCTATGCGGCCATCCAGAACGCATATCTGGAATGGAAGGGGCAGTATGTGGATGAGTGATGCATTTGCGGAAATGATGCTGGGGCATCTGGTGTGTCTGGTCCAGGGGAACGCCTTTATTCTGGTGGAGTGGGCCTATCTGGGCAGGGGAAAACTGCGCTGGCCGGTTCTGTGGGCAGAGCTGCTGTGTATGGGGCAGCTGGGCCTGTCACTCGCAACAGGAATGTCATTTTTCAATGTGCAGAGCGTCCTGCTCAATGTGCTGTACCTTTTTGTTACGGCGCAGCTGTTTGGCGGAACCTTTGCCGATAAGCTCACCGCCTGCCTGATCAACGGCACCATGTGCCTGCTGGTGGAGAACACGGTCAACTATACCTACTCCTGGTTCACAGGAGTGCGCACCGGCGAAGCATGGCAGCACCCCGGCTGCCTGATCGCGCTGTGCGCCGCGAACCTTATCGTGGGTGCAGCAGTTGCGCATTCCCTGTACAGCTGGAACCAGAAGTGTGCTCTGCAGCCGTTGCAGGCGCTGGTGATGTCCTTTTTCCCCGGGGTGGCTGTGGTGCTGAACATCGTGCTGATGGTCACAGGGACCCAGCAGCCCGCTACCCGGATGACCATGCTGCTCACCTTTGGCATGAGCGTGGCGGTGCTGGTGCATATCGCCATCGTGCAGATGTTCAACGATCAGGTGGTGCAGCGGCAGAACTCCCGCTACCGTGCTCAGCTGGAACAGCAGCGTGCCGAAGCCCTGCTGGATTCCTACACGGAACAGCGCCGCCTGACCCACGAGTTCACCAACCACATGACAGCCCTTACCGCCCTGCTGGATCAGGGAGATCTGAAAGGCGCACAGGCCTACATTGCCAGCGTGAGCAAAACGGTGGCGGCGGGCACCACCATCATGGATACCCACAACCCGCTGCTGGATTCCATTCTGAGCAAAAAATACGAAGAAGCGGCAAAAGTTGGCGTGAACATTTACTTTGACCTGTGCGATCTCAAGCGGATGCCCTTCGACAGCATGGATATGGTCATCGTGCTCTCCAACCTTCTGGACAACGCCACCCGCGCCGCAGCGCAGGCCCTGCCGCCGGAGGTGCATGTGCGCATCCGCAAAACGCCGGAAGAATACCTGATCTCGGTGCGCAACCGCGTGCAGGAAGACCTGCTGCTGGAGGAGGGCAAGCTGCCCGGCACCACCAAAAAGGAGAGCGGCCACGGCATGGGCCTTGCCAACGTGCAGGACGTGCTGCGCAAGTACGGTGCCGAGTACACCGTGAGCTGCCGCGACCGGTGGTTCCGGTTTACCTGCGCCATCCCGTGCGCAGTTCATGACATGAGCACCGACAATTTATGACATGTTCTGTGCAACAGGCACGCAACAATGCTATACTAAGGCCAGTAAAGGTGACCTCCTGCCGGGGCAGGGCGGATTTGCGGCCAAAGGAAGACCTGGTGAAGCTTTGCCCCCCTGTGCAGTGATCCGGGCAGCGGTGCGTGTTAAGCTGCTCTGTTTTCCCTTTGCTCTTCGCTGTGCAGTCCTCATGCGCTGCGCAGCTCATCTGGCGGGGCTTTCAACGGCGAACTTTGGGGTTTGCTGCTGATAAAGTCACTCGGTACGTCGCATTTCTGTCCGGCAGGTGCTGCTTGTGGGAATGGAGCATCTGCCGCACAGGACATTTGCGCCGGTGAGAGTTCCGTCAGATTTTTTTATTGCAAAAAAAGAGCTGCTGTACGGCAAAATTGCCTGATACAGCAGCTCTTTTTCTGTGTCGTTATTCCGGCTTTACCTGCAGCTCCTGCTCGCAGTAGATGCAGCGGTATTTGCCGTTGGAGCTCAGCTCAAAGATCTGGTCGCACTCTTCCTCAATGGAGGAGATGCAGCGGGGGTTGCGGCATTTTACAATGTTCACAAGGCGCTTGGGGGGCATCGGCTTTTCCTTGCGCACGGCCTTGCCGTTTTCAATGATGGTCACGCTGATGCCCGGGTCAAGGTAGGCCAGCACATCCAGGTTCAGCCAGGAAGCATCGCCCTCCACCTTGATGATGTCCTTGCGGCCGCTGGCGGTCTTGCTGCTGCGTGCATTCTGGATCAGCGCCACGCTGGCGGTGCGGTTGCCCGCAATGCCCAGCAGGTCCATCAGGCCAATGGCAGTGCCTGCCTTGATGTGGTCGATCACGATGCCGTTCTGAATTTCATCGATGTTCAGCATATCAGTTCTCCTCCTTAGGTGCCTTGGGGTCGCAAAGACCCAGCAGGGTCATGATCAGTGCCATACGCACATACACGCCGTTCTGCACCTGCTCAAAGTAGGCAGCGCGCGGGTCGTCGTCCACGTCCAGTGCGATCTCGTTGACGCGGGGCAGGGGATGCAGCACAGCCATATCCGGCTTTGCAAGGCTCATCTTTTCCTTGGTGAGGATGTAGCTGTTCTTCAGGCGGATGTAGTCCTCCTCGTTGAAGAAGCGCTCCTTCTGCACGCGGGTCATGTACAGGATGTCCAGCTCCGACATGGATTCCTCCAGACTGCGGGTCTCCTGGTAGGGGATGCCGTTGGCCTCCAGCACGTCCTTCACGATGTAGTCCGGCACGCGCAGCTCTTCCGGGCTGATAAGCACGAACCGGATGTTCTTGCAGCGGGCCATGGTCTTGATGAGGGAGTGCACGGTGCGGCCGAATTTCAGGTCGCCGCACAGGCCGATGGTCAGGTCATCCAGCCGTCCCATGCGGCGGCGGATGGTCATGAGGTCCGTCAGGGTCTGGGTGGGGTGCTGGTGGCCGCCGTCGCCCGCGTTGATCACCGGGATGCGGGAGTAGCGGGAAGCGCGCAGCGGTGCGCCCTCTTTGGGGTGGCGCATGGCCACGATGTCCGCATAGCAGGACACCACGCGGATGGTGTCGGCAACGCTTTCGCCCTTGCTTGCGCTGGACACGTTCTCACTGGGAAAGCCCAGCACATGGCCGCCAAGGTTCAGCATGGCTGCCTCAAAGGAGAGGCGGGTGCGGGTGGAAGGCTCGTAGAACAGGGTGGCCAGCTTTTTATGCCGGGCCACCTCCTGATACGCGGCCGGGTCGTCATGGATGCGGTCGGCCAGATCAAGCAGAGTGGAAATTTCCTGCTGGGTAAAATCCAACGGGTCGATCAGATGTCGCATGGGTGCATACCTCCGTCAGTTTTTTGGTTTAGAGCAGCTTGCGTAAAATGGAAAAATCAAAGAAGTTTGTGTAGTAGCTCAGCGAACGCATCACCGGGCGGCACAAACGATTGAAACACACTTCGTCCAGCAGCAGCATGGCCTCGCCCGGAGCAAGGCGCATGGCGGAGCGGATGGCATCGTCGCCGCAGCTTGCCTTCAGGTGGGCGACGTTGGAGGAGATCTGCTGGTGGCACTCCCGTTCCAGAATATCGAACACGCCGCCGGTCAGGTCGATGCGGGTGTAGTCTCTGGCACCGAACAGTGCTCTGGGCAGGTAGTCGATGGAATAGATCACCGGGGTGGTGTCGGCCAGAATGCGCTTTTTGATGCAGATCACGTCGTCGCCCGGCTCAATTTCCAGATCGCGGGCCAGCTCTTCACCGGCACGGATGGGAAATACCTGAATGCCGTCGGCGTGGGGGTAGCTGCCAAAGCTGCGGATCAGCGGATAGTATTCCAGCTTCTGGTCCAGCCGGCTGCGCAGGCTCAGCACAGCGCGGTTCACCACCGTGCCAATGCCGCGCACGCGCTCCACATAGCCTGCGCGCTCCATCTCGCTCAATGCATCGCGGATGACGGTGCGGCTCACGCCCAGCTCAGCGGCAAGATCTACCTCGGCGGGCAGACGGTCGGCCCGGGCATAGCGCCCGGTGCGCAGCTCTTCCAGCAGACTGGCAACGATGCGGTCGCTGATCACAGCACCGCCCAATCGGTTGGAAGAGGTAAGTGCAGATTCCTTCATGGTTCGGTTCCTCCGTTCACGGGCAGGGGATGCGCCCCGCCGGGACTTGAAGCCTGCGCCGCACGGCACCTTTGTGACCACGCCATACGCCGCAAACCCCTTTATACTTTATTATAACATAAATTGACATTTATAAAAGCGGCATTTATACTGGAAACAGCGAAAAAGTATGATTTTATTTTGGAGGGAAACGCAAGATGGAAGTTTTTCTGCACAAGATCTGCGGCCAGCCGGTGCAGCCGCCGGTGTCCATGCAGCTGCGCCGCTGCACGCCGGAGCAGGCCCCGGCGGTGTACGCCTTGCAAAACGAGGTGCGCGCCGCCATGCCGGACCCGGAGCAGTTCGTGCCGGACACGCTGGAAAACATCACGGCCTATGTCCGCAATGACCTGTGCATCGGCGCATGGCAGGGCAGCCGCCTTGGCGGGTATCTCATCGTGCGCTTCTGCGGGCGCAGCGCACACAACTATGCGGCCTTCATGGATGTGCCACGCACCGAGTGGGAGCACTGGGCCAATGCGGACAGCGCCATCGTCCACGCAGACTTTCGCGGCAACGGCCTGCAACGGCTCATGCTGGAAGCAGCGCTGCCGCTTTTCCCGAAAAAAAATCCCCCACATCGGTGCTACCGTCAGCCCGCAGAACCAGTACAGCCTGCACAACGCCCTTGTGTCCGGTTTTGCCATCGTCTCCCGGCGGGAAATGTACGGCGGCCACGACCGCTACCTGCTGGCAAAGGAGCTGTAAAAAGTTGTAATTCGTCAAAAAGTATGTTAAACTAAAAACGCCACCCCGAAGGGTGGCGTTAAGGTGCTATCTGCAAGCGCAGGTGGTCATGCTTCCTGCCCGTTATCGCTGCTCTTTCTACATAGAACGAAGCAGAGGTTCCGGGAGTGGAACTTTTTTGCAAAATGAAACTTCCCGGAGCCTTGAAGGCGAAGGGAGGGATATCCGGTGACTCTGTTGGAAACCCTCGCACTGCTCACCTTCATTCTCACACTGTTGGGTCTGATCGTGGACGTGATCCGTCTGGCCGTTGAGGTCATGACAATGTTTTCCAAGCACAAAGCCGATGATAGCAAAAAAGACTGACCGCCCAGCTACCAACTCGTGCGGTCAATCTTTTCTTGACTAAACGGGCAAGGAGCTGACCATTGCGGACAGCGCCTTTTCTGTTTGTAGTATAGTGCTTTTTTCAGGGATTGTCAAGGGCGCAGGGCTTCTCTTTACACCGCCTGTAGTGTCTGACCTCTCTGGCGCATCTTGTGCCGCACCACCAGCAGGCAGGCCAGATGCACGGCAGCCGTCAGCACCCAGCTGATGGGGTAGCTGATGTACAGCATGAACGGTGTGCGGTTCAGCTGGAAGATGGTGGCGATCCACACCAGCCGCAGCAGGCAGCTGCCCACAAGGCTCACCACCATGGGCAGCACGCTGTAGCCAAGGCCGCGCAGGCTGCTGGCCAGCGTATCCATGATGCCGCACAGCAGGTAGGTGCCGCAGATCACCCGCAGGCGCTCGTATCCCGCGGCGGCCCACCCCCCCATCAACTCCGCATCCGAGGAGTAGAAGTGCAGCAGCTGGGTGCCTGCCAGCACCGCACCGCCGCCCAGCACCACGCCGGTCACGATGGCGCACAGCAGGCAGTTGAGGACAACGCGGTTCAGGTTCTGGTACTTGCGCGCGCCCATGTTCTGGCTGGTAAAGGTGACGGCAGCCTGCGAAAAGGCGTTCATGGCGGTATAGACAAAGCCCTCCAGATTGGCGGAGGCCGAACTGCCTGCCACCACCGTGGAACCAAAGGAGTTGATGGCCGACTGGATGACCACGTTGGACAGGCTGAACACGGTGCTCTGCAGACCGGCAGGCAGGCCGATAAGCAAAATCTGCTTCAAGGCACCCATGTGGAAGCCCAGATGATGCAGATCCAGATGCAGCGCGCCCTCCTCCTTCATCAGCATCCGCGTCACCATGCAGGCGGAAACGGTCTGACTGATGATGGTAGCCAGCGCCACGCCTGCCACGCTCATGGAAAAGCCAATGACGAACACAAGGTTCAGCACCACGTTGATGAGACCGGCTGCTGCCAGACAGTACAGCGGGCGCTTGGTGTCGCCCACGGCACGCAGCAGCGCACTGCTGAAGTTGTACAGCATGGTCATAGGCATCCCGATGAAATAAATTTTAAGGTACAGCGCAGAGAGGTCGATCACATCCTCCGGGCAGCTCATCAGCTCCAGCAGGCCCCGGGCCGCAAAGAACCCCACCACAGCCAGCAGCACGCCGCTGACAAGGCCCAGCGTCACCGAGGTCTGCACCGTGTCCTGTACGCCGTGGTCATCCTTTGCGCCAAAGCAGCGGGCCGCCACCACGTTTGCGCCCAGCGAAAGCCCTACGAACAGGTTCACCAGCAGGTTGATGAGGGAGCCGTTGGAGCCCACTGCCGCCAGTGCGGTGCTGCCCGCAAAGCGGCCCACGACCACTACGTCCGCAGCGTTGAACAGCAGCTGCAGAATGCTGGAAGCTGCCAGCGGGATGGAGAACAGGATGATCTTTTGGAGCATCGGGCCGCTGGTCAGGTCAGCGGAGCGGCTTGTCTGAGCCATGAGAAGAGTACCTCCTTTTTATCGTTTGCGCGGAGAAGCTGTTTTCCGAAGCATTGCACACTGCTTAGGAGGACAGCATCTGAGATGTAAATTTTTCGTAAATAAAGGGAACCGAAGGCATATTATAACGCGCGGCGCAGAAAAATACAAGTGGCACCGCCGAAAAAATGCAAATTCCCGGCGGTGCCGCTTATAAAACGATCAAAAACATTTCTTGAAGCACGGCAGAAGAGTTTATTCTTCCTGCAAAGCGTCCCGGAACAAAACCCGCAGATAATCCCGCCCGCCGTAGAGGACGCGGTCAATATAAATATCGTTCCGAAAAGCATGATAAAAAATCAGATACTTTCCGCTGACGAGAAAGCGCTCATCCAAATAAAGTTCATGATCCAGCGGAGCTACGGAAGAAAGCAATGCACCGCTTTCCGGGAACAGCTTTAATTGTTCAGCAGCATCCATGATGCGGTTCAGAATGCGCTCTGCAGAAGGCAGATTTTGCAAGTCGAACGAGATATAATCCCAGATGTCGTCCAGGTCCTGACGGGAACGAGTTGTATAAATGAGGTTATTTTCCATTGGCTTTTGCGCGGAAATGCGCCCTCATTTCTTCCGGAGTGTAAAGCTTTTCCGTCTCACCAGAGCACCGTCCTTTTGCAATTTCATTCATAAGTCGGATGGTAGCCTGCGTTTTCTCATAATCTTCCATGTCCAGAATGGCATACTTTCCACGGCCGTTTTTGGTAAGAAAAACCGGCGATCCTGCTTCCACATCGCGAAGGACTTCGTTGTAATTCCGCAGGTCAGAAATAGGTTTGATGTTCGGCATAAGATCAACTCCCTTCATCTGTAGTATAACAAATGCTGCTGTGAAATTCAACGTAAAATTTGCAGCTGATAAAAGTGAGATCCTACAAAAAACCGCCGTCCTGTCGGGCAGCGGTCTTCTGATAAAATAAGCTTACGCTTCCACCGTCTTCCAGTGCTCCGGTGCGGCAAAATCGCTCGTCTCGCCGTCATCGGTGTACATCCGGCAGCGGGCGCTGCCATTTTCGTCCGGGCAGGCCCACAGGGTCAGGGCGGTGTCGTCCAGCTGGGCGGTGCAGCTGGCGGGTCTTGCCACCGGCACCGCATGGCCCGGGCGGATGAACAGCAGCACTTCGTCCAGTGCGCAGCGGACGTAGTGGTGCCCGGCGGGCAGAAGCTCGGTGTCGTAGTCGTCCACACTGCGGATGCGGTAGAGCTTCATTGCTTCCGGCAGGTAGACATGCCGTCCGCTGGCGTTCTGGGTGTAAACAGGCGCTACCATCACACCCTCGCCCAGCAGCAGCTGGTCCTGCACCTCGCGGGCATCCGGGTCAGCGGGGAAGTCAAAGCCCAAGGGCCGGAAGTAACTGGTATTTTCCAATGCCGCCTTCATGAAGGTACTATAAAGGTAGGGCAGCAGGGCATACCGCAGCCGGAGCATCTTCCGCAGGGCAGGCAGCATATCCGCAAAGCGGTAGTATTCCTGCATCCGGGAGCCGTCGGTGGCGTGGTTGCGCATCAGCGGCGTGAACAGGCCGAACTCCAGCCAGCGCAGAGCCAGATCAGGCGTAGTATCGTAGGAAAAACCGCACAGATCGGCACCGGTATAAAGAAAGCCGCACAGCTGCACGTTGGGCATCATCTGGATATTGGCCAGAAGCTGTGCCCATGTGGAAGCGTTGTCACCCAGCCAGATGCCGCCGGAGCGGTGGCTGCCGAT
>OGPP01001950.1_pt1 | contig 13689 bp, 18 predicted proteins | sample 1553021 | NCBI WGS metagenome assembly OGPP01 (sample SAMEA2580217, study PRJEB22360) | human gut metagenome | biome: human gut; feature: human-associated habitat; material: faeces | place: Denmark | collected 2008/2010
CGCCCCCTTTTTATTATAATTACTTGAGATGTGCAGCGTCAATACGATTGAGTGCGCGCTTGAGCTTCGCCTCTGCAAGGCGGAACTCGTTATCGCCCGCCGCAGCCTTCATGCGATCCTCTGCGACCTGCTTTGCATGCTCGGCGCGAGCAACATCGATATCCTCAGCCCATTCGCAGGACTGCACCAGGATAACGGTCTTTTCCTTCGATACCTTGATGATACCGCCGGAAGTCGCCGCACGGCGGAACTTACCGTCGATCATCACCCGCATCTGCCCTATGCCAAGCGCTGCACAATAAGGCTCATGCCCATTAAGGATACCGACATCTCCAACGGTGGTGCGGGCGATTATCTGCTCCGTATTACCGTCGAAAAACGTCTTTTCGGGCGTGATTATCTCTAATCTGAACGGCGTCATATATTACCTCCGATCAGCCCTTCTTTGCCTTCTCGATGACCTCGTCGATCGTTCCTGCGAACAGGAATGCGGACTCGGGCAGGTCGTCGTGCTTGCCCTCGATGATCTCCTTGAAGCCGCGGATAGTCTCCTTCAGCGGAACATACTTGCCCTGCATTCCGGTGAACGCCTCCGCAACGGAGAACGGCTGGGACAGGAAGCGCTGTATCTTTCTCGCGCGGGATACGGTCAGCTTATCCTCGTCTGAAAGCTCGTCCATACCGAGTATCGCGATGATATCCTGAAGCTCATTATAGCGCTGGAGAATGGACTGCACCGCTCTTGCTACCTCGTAGTGCTCCTTGCCCACGATGTCCGGGGTGAGGATTCTGGAGGTGGATTCCAGCGGGTCGACAGCCGGGTAGATACCCATTGAAGCGATGTTTCTGGAAAGTACCGTGGTAGCGTCCAGATGTGCGAATGTAGTAGCCGGAGCCGGGTCGGTCAGGTCGTCCGCAGGAACGTAAACCGCCTGTACGGACGTGATGGAGCCCTTCTTCGTAGATGTGATACGCTCCTGGAGAGCGCCCATCTCAGTTGCCAGAGTCGGCTGATAACCAACGGCGGAAGGCATACGGCCCAGCAGCGCGGAAACCTCTGAGCCTGCCTGTGTGAAACGGAAGATGTTGTCGATGAACAGCAGCACGTCCTGACCTTCCTTATCGCGGAAGTACTCCGCCATAGTCAGACCGGAAAGCGCTACTCTCATTCTTGCTCCTGGCGGCTCGTTCATCTGACCGTAAACCAGCGCGGTCTTGTTGATAACGCCAGACTCGGTCATTTCGTTGTAGAGGTCGTTACCCTCACGGGTACGCTCGCCAACGCCGGTGAATACGGAAATACCGCCGTGCTGCTTGGCGATGTTGTTGATAAGCTCCATGATGAGGACGGTCTTACCAACGCCGGCACCGCCGAACAGACCTATCTTACCGCCCTTGAGGTACGGCGCGATAAGGTCAACGACCTTGATACCAGTCTCAAGAACCTGGTTGGAAGCCTCCTGCTCCTCGAACTTCGGAGCGGGACGGTGGATCTCCCACTTTTCCTCGGTCTCGGGCTGCGGCTTGTTATCAACCGCCTCGCCGAGCAGGTTGAAGATACGGCCAAGGGTCTCCTTTCCGACAGGGACCTTGATAGACGCGCCGGTATCCACAGCCTCCATGCCTCTTACGAGGCCGTCGGTGGAACCCATCGCAATGCAGCGCACGATATCGTCGCCGATATGCTGAGCGACCTCAACGACCAGCTTCTGACCGTTGTTGTCGATCTCGATGGCATTAAGCAGATTGGGCAGGTGGTCGGGGTGGAACTTGATATCAAGAACCGCACCGATGACTGTCACGATCGTGCCTACGTTCTGATTTGTCATACTGTGATTTTTCCTTTCCATTTGATGTGGTTGGAAATAACTCGCCGCACAATGCACTTCGTGCATTGCACGCCGGGGTTCTCAGCTGCGCGCACGAATTTCCAGCTTCGCCTGAAATTCGCACACTTGCTGAGACAGATGCGTTTTTTCCTCCGGCAGAGCCGGAGCAAAAAATGATTTAAATTATGAATTACATTATTCAAGTGCGTTCGCGCCGGATACGATCTCGGTGATCTCCTGCGTGATGCTTGCCTGACGCGCTCTGTTATAGAGCAGGGACAGGCTCTCGGTCATTGCGTCGGCATTGTCCGTTGCGGATTCCATCGCTGTTCTGCGCGCGCCCTGTTCGGAGGCATACGCCTCTACCACAGCGCACTGCACAAGGCTCGCGGTGAATTTCGGCACGATTCTGTCGAACACCGCCTCGGGAGACGGGTCGTAATTCATCGCGCCGTATCCCTCCAGCTTCTGCGTTTTCATCGGGAGCACAGCGAGCTGCTGCGGCTCCTGCGCAAGCTGGGAAACGAACATGGTGAAGAACACCTGCACATCGTCCACCTCGCCGCGGCGGAACATCTCTATCGCCGTATCGGCGATATCCTGAGCCTGCGCGGGCTTGATGTTCTCGGCGATATTCGGGTAGCTTCCCACGATGTCGTAGTCGCGCTTGGAAAAATACTCGATGGACTTCTTGCCGATCGCGATTATCTTCGGTTTCTCAGCGTCATCCGCATGGGCGGCGGCAGCCAGCTTGAGCACGTTGGAGTTATAACCTCCCGCGAGACCTCTGTCGCCCGCCACCACGATGAACAGACGGTGCTTTATTTCGCGCTTCTGCGTGAAAACCGTGGAGAAATCCGTATTAGCCGAGGCAATTTCGCACATGGATTTATACAGCTCGTTGAAGTAGGGACGAGCCTGCTCCGCGCGCTGTTTTGCCTTGCGGAGCTTACTTGAGGACACCAGCTCCATAGCCTTGGTTATCTGGCGGGTGGAGCCTACGGACTTTATACGCCGCTTGATGTCCTTCATATTTCCTGATGCTATAATATCACCCCCGGAAATTCATTGCGGCGTAAGATATCACTGCACGTTGTCGTCGGTAGTGATATATCTTACCTTCTTTTCGATGTACAGCCAGGAAACGCCCAGAACGGCGATGGTGGACAGTACAGTGGCGATAACGCCTAATACAAAAGCAGCCTGCTTCATAAAATGCTCCTTTCGCAGTTAAGCCGCGTAGCCCTTGGCGAAGTCAGCGAGAACCTTCTTGAGCTGCTCCTCGATCTCGGGCTTCATTACCTTTTCGGTCTTTATGCTGGTGAGGATATCCGGGCAGGTGGACTTGATGTGATCCAGCAGGTCAGCCTGATACTGCTTGATCTTGTCAACTGCGATATCCTTGAGGAAGTTGTTGATAACAGCGTAGATAATGACTACCTGCTCCTCTACTTCCAGCGGAGAGTTCTGATCCTGCTTGAGCACCTCAACGATACGCTCGCCCTTTGCAAGACGATCCTTTGTATCCTTATCAAGGTCGGAACCGAACTGTGCGAAGCTCTGCAGCTCTCTGTACTGGGAGTAATCCAGCTTCAGGGTACCTGCGACCTTCTTCATCGCCTTTATCTGCGCGTTGCCGCCTACACGGGATACGGAGATACCCGGGTTTACAGCGGGACGTACGCCGGCGTTGAACAGTTCGCTCTCGAGGTATATCTGACCGTCGGTGATGGAAATTACGTTGGTCGGAATATACGCGGAAACGTCGCCTGCCTGGGTCTCGATGATAGGCAGCGCGGTCAGCTAACCGCCTCCGTAGTTCTCGTTAAGTCTTGCCGCACGCTCGAGAAGTCTTGAGTGCAGATAGAATACGTCGCCGGGGTATGCTTCACGTCCTGGCGGTCTTTTGAGCAGCAGGGAGAGGGTACGGTAAGCTACGGCGTGCTTTGAGAGGTCGTCGTAAACTACGAGGACGTCCTTGCCCTTCTCCATGAAGTACTCACCCATGGTGCAGCCGGAATAGGGCGCGATGTACTGAAGCGGTGCCAGCTCGGAAGCGGTAGCGGAAACGACGATGGAGTAATCCAGCGCGCCGCCTGCGCGAAGCTGTTCAACAACGCCTGCAACAGTGGAGTTCTTCTGACCTATGGCTACATAGATACAGATAACGTCCTTGCCCTTCTGGTTGATGATCGTGTCGATCGCGATAGCGGTCTTACCGGTCTGGCGGTCGCCGATGATAAGCTCACGCTGACCTCTTCCTATCGGGATCATGCTGTCTATCGCCTTGATACCGGTCTGAAGCGGAACTGTTACCGGTTTTCTGGTGATGATACCGGAGGCGATCTTTTCGATGGGGCGTGTTTCCTTTGCGAGAATAGCGCCCTTGCCGTCGATGGGCTGTCCCAGAGAGTTCACAACGCGTCCCAGCAGCTCTTCGCCGACGGGAACGGACACGATGGAGCCTGTTCTCTTGACGGTGGAGCCTTCCTTGATGTCCTCGTCAGAGCCAAGCATTACCGCGCCTACGAAATCCTGCTCGAGGTTCATCGCCATGCACTGTACGCCGTTCTCGAATTCGAGCAGCTCGTTGAGCATGCACTTCTCGAGGCCGTGTATACGCACGATGCCGTCGCCGACGGTAACAACCGTGCCGACGTCGCCGAGCTGGATCTTCGCGTTGTAATTCTTGATGCGGGACTTTATAAGACCCGTTATTTCATCGGGGCGTAAATCCATTAAATACATCCCTTTCTTGTTTATTTTCTGCTATTGAGCGGACTTGTCATGCGATAACGCCGCCGAGCTCCTTCTTGAGCTCGTTCAGCCTTGTGCGGATGCTGCCGTCGTAGCGTGTGCTGCCGTAGTCGATAACGACGCCGCCGATGATGGACGGGTCTACCTTCTCCTTGATGGATACGGTCTTTCCTGTCACCTCGGACATTTTCGCCGCAATCTTTTCACGAACGGACTCCGACAGCGGAGCGCTCGCCGTGACTGTGATCTCAGCTATTCTGAAATGCTCGTTATAAAGCGCGCGGAAATTCTTCACGATACCGCTGAAGCAGCCCATTCTGCCGCGCTCCGTGAGGACGCACAGCAGGTTGCCAGTGTACTCTGAAATTCCGTCGGCGATGATATCCTTGATCATGCCGAGCTTTTCGTCCATAGTAACGGTGGGCGTTCCCAGCAGCTTGACGAAATCCGGCTGTTCCCGGAATATCCCGTCCAGCGCGCTGAGTTCGCCGAGGGTGTTTTTCAGCGTATCCGGAGTTTCCTCCAGGCACAGCGTGAAGAACGCGTCGGCGTAAACCTTTTCAGCCTTGTCGTTCATACAAAAATTCCTTTCCCGGCGAGCCTTACTTCGCTGTTCCTACGTTCTGTAAGAAATCCGCGATGATAGCCTCGTTGTCCTTTGTGGAAATTTCCTTCTCAACGACCTTAGACGCAGCCATGATCACGATATCGGATATCTCGTCCTTTATATCGTTGACTGCGCGCTGCTTGTCACGCTCGATGTTCTCCTCGGCTCTCGCCTTGATCTCAGCGGCTTTCTGGTTAGCCTCGTTCACGATCTCCTCCTCGCGCTTCTGGGCGCGGAGCGTAGCCTGCTTCATGATGTCGGCAGCCTCCTCCTTAGCCTTCGCGAGCTTCTCGATGTACTCCTGCTCGGTCTTTGCGGCGGATTCCTTCGCGCGCCTTGCCTCGGCTATCTCAGCCGCTGCCATTTCGTTGCGCTTGTCGAGGATCTTTCCGACCGGCTTGAACAGGAAAACCTTGAACAGGATAAAGATTATGAGCGTATTGATCAGGGTGAACACGATGGTTCCGGGGTCGATCGTAACAAGAGGCAGGTTGACCTGCGCTGCGCTTTCACTGATAAGTGTCAGCATTTTGTTCAACTCCTCCCTTTATGCGTTTGCTGTCATTACTTGAACAGTGCGGTGAGGTTGCTGAACAGGGGGTTTGCATAAAGGAGCAGGAGCGCGATAACCAGCGCGTACAGACCGGTGGTCTCGGCGAGCGCGTCACCGATGATCATGGTTCTTGTAACAGCGCCGGAAGCCTCGGGCTGTCTGCCGATAGCCTCAACAGCCTTGCTCGCGCAGATACCTTCACCGATACCAGGGCCAAGACCTGCGATCATTGCTGTGCCTGCGCCGAGCGCGGACGCGCCAAGAACGATGGCGCTGGATAAGAGCTGCATATCTTCTGTCATTGTTAGTTCTGTCATTGTTAGTTCCTCCATTTGATATAAATACTATCCCCGAGGGGAAATTAGCCTAAAGCTGCGATCACTCGCATTCTGCGCCTGAGATGTACGCCATCGTCAGGGTGGTGAAGATGTAAGCCTGGATAACCGCCGAGAAAATGTCGAAATACAGCGAAGTGATTGCCGGAACGAGTATCGCGAAGTTGCCCAGCGCGAAATAGATCAGTCCGCCGATGACCATACCTGCGACCATGTTGCCGAAGATACGAAGCGCCTGTGAAAGCGGGTTCGCGATCTCGCCGATGATGTTGAACGGCAGCATGAACGGCATAGGTTCAATGAATGCATGCAGGAAGCCCTTGAGCTTACCGGTCCGTGCGCGGTTGATCTGGGTCAGCGTGAAGGTGATGAGCGCGATAGCTCCGGTAACCGAGATATCCGATGTCGGGTTCTTCAGTCCGAAAAGGCTCATCAGGTTGTTCAGCAGCAGGAAGCAGAGAAGCGCACCGATATAGGTGGTGTAGCCCTTGTACTTCGGTCCCATCGTGGTATCCACCATGTTGCGGACGAAGGTCACGAGCCACTCTGCCGCCGCCTGACGCTTAGTCTTGGGTATGACTTCCATCTTGTGGGTCAGGATCAGCATGACCACCAGCAGAACAAGCATTACGATCCACTGGATAAACACGGTCTCAGTAAGATTCCATGTCATTCCGAACAGTTCGAAGCTGGTTATGACGTGGGGTCCGGTAACGGTAAACCCGCCCTCTGATGCCAAAAGCAGAGCTGCTGGCATTTTTAATCAGTCCTCCTTTACCTTTTTTCCGGTCTGCATCACTGCCGCCCGGTATCATTACTGCGCCGTGTACGGTTCTCCCACAGACCTCTCAGTGTAATGATGATCTTCGGGAAAAACAGCGGCACCGCCGCGCAGATAAGATCAATAAACGGAACGAACGCTGCGGCTGTCATTGCAAGGAACAGTCCGAGATATCTCAGGCAGTACATAGTGTTCATGTAGCTCTGGGCGGACTTTCCGCTGCCCCTGCGCAGCGACTTTTCCGCGGACTTCCCCATCAGGAAGAAGTTGCCGGCGCACACGAGATTGCCCCACACGCCGCCGAGAAGCATCGTGTAATTCAAACCGCACGCGAAGAACAGCACCAGCAGCAGCGCGAAATACACCGCGTTCACCGCGAGGAACCACGGCAGCAGAGCGCGCATTTCGCTGACGGTTATGTCGTTCTTTTTCGCCATGATATCCCTCACTTGTGCAGGTGGCTGTAGTCGTCGTAGTAATCGTTGTCCCTGGGGTCGGTGTTATAGCGCGGGGGCTTTTTCTCATCCCTGCCGTAAAGATGTATCATCTTCATCAGGTGAGAGACCGCGCCGCCTATCATGAACAGCACCCCAAGCAGTATGCACACGACCATCACCCAGTCGGGGAGACCGTAGTACTCACAGGCGTAATGTCCGCCAACGATGAACACCAGCAGCGGTGAAAGTATCACGAACGCGAACTGGCTCGCCACCGCGTACGCGGAAAAAGCGCCTTTTTTTCTGTTCATATCAGCCTCTTGTGACAAACTCGGCAAGACGCCAGCCGTCGTCCAGCTTAACCATAGTCATCTCAAGAACGGAATCGCGGTTCTCATCGGTGACGCCGTTTGAGGAATCCACGCCGTCGAGGTATACGGTAAGTCCGCATCTGCCCTCTTCAAGGTAGTCTATAGTTATAGCGCAGCTTGACCAGCTTTTGCTCTCGTCGGGGACGAAATCAGAGCTTATGCCCAGCTTGTAGACCTTCTCGTACTTTGCGCCGCTCTCCTGAGTTGCCTGCGCGGTGGTCTCCGCAGTGGACTCGGGCTGCTCAACTCTTACGAGCTGCTCGCGGTTCGCGTAGACCTTCAGCCCCTTGCCGTCGGAGTTCTTCAGTATCTGCTCTGCGGCGTCCTCGGCGTAAACGGAGCGCACCAGCTCCTCGATCTGCTCTAGGGAGTTGTAATCGGTGCTGTTGACGGTATAGTAGCCGTCCTCCGGGAGGTTTCCATAGGGTTCGTCCTCATGGTAAAGCCCCTCGGTCACGAACAGGCGGAGTATCTCATGGCTGCTGTTGAGCAGGTCGTGAGCCGCGTATTCGCACTCCTGCTGATACTCCGGTGTGATATAGGAGGTATCCCGGGAATGCTGCTGCGAAGCGGTTCCGCTGTTCTGATTATCGGAAGCGGGAGCCTTGTTCATCATTATCATTGCGGCTACTGCCAGCACTATCCCCAGCCACAACTATTGTCGCTATAAGTGGAATATTGTTGGAATTCTTTTTGGTGCTCATTCAGTTTAACTGCCTTTCGTGCTTTCGTGGTTACAGCGGTCACGCTTTGCTTTCAGCTGCCTTGTCAACGGAAATAGCCTCGGGGAATACGCTGCGGCTGTCTTCCTTCGAAAGGAAGGTCGTGTTGACATAACCCTGAATGATGGCTCCGTCTGTTACGGCGATGGTGGAAGCGTTTATGTCGCCGAACACGATGGCGTCGCGCTTGAGCTCAGCCTTGCCGCCGATCTCGAGCTTACCGCGGATTCTGCCGTTAACGTCGGCATACTGGGAGCTGAGGTCGCCGATAAGTATTGTGTCGCGGTCCATGCGCACCTTGCCCTTGAGGTTAAGATTGCCCTGCATCGCTGCGGAGTTCATGTTAGCGTTGTTGCACTTGATATCGCCTACCACCTTGCCGGACATCTCGATATCACGGGTGGTCTCAACGTTGCCCTTTATATTGCCATCGACCTGCATATTTGCGAGGCTTCGTACGTTACCGTCGATTATGGTGTTGCGGGAGATGACCGTAACCTCATCGGTGTCGCTGGGAGCGTCGATAGACTGCCCCGGCGCCGTGGGAGGCACAGGCGGAACATATCCGTTACCGCCGCCGAATCCGCCGTAGCCCTGATTATTAGCCGCGCCGTAGTTCGGAACGCCCTGTGCGTTCTGCATTCCCTGAGCCATCTGGGGATTCTGCATATTCTGAGCGTTCTGCGCGCCCATGTTATTCTGTGCATTCTGGTCACGGTAATACGAAGTTTCAAGCGGAGCTCCTGCCGCGCCCGCGTCTGCCTGCTGGCTGAACTGATAGCCCTGCGTATTCTGACCCTGCTGCGGAGCCTGCGCCGACTGCTGAACATTCTGAGCCTGCTGAGCAGACTGCATGGGCTGCGAAGGATTAGCCGGCTGAACAGGCTGTGCAGACTGCTGTGCGGTCTGCCCCATCATCTGCTGAGGCTGCGCCTGCTCCTGCTGAAACTGCTCCTGGGGAGCGTTGAGATATCTGTCAAGTTCGGTCGGCTGCGCCGGCTTGTCGGTCTTTTCCCCGGTTTCCTCGAGACCGTCCTTCTTCCACAGTTCCTTTACCGCCTGTGAAAAATTATCTTTGATACCCATATTAGATCCTTTCTTTTTCTGCTGTGCAGCCTAACTTCAGGCGAACGGCCCGGTGAACTGAACAGGTCTAGTATCGTTGTTTATCTTGTCGAATTTATATCCGTCGCTTACCAGCACGTGAAGCACGTCGCCAAGCACAAGCACGGTGTTCGGCGTGGAGTTGGAATCGTGCATCAGCACTATAGAGCGGTAACAGTTTGCGATATCAGAGGGGATCGAATTGTACATGTCAGTCCAGGTAGCGCCGTCCACGTCGCCGCTTTCTACGTTCCAGTCGTAGTAGCGGAATCCCCTGCGGGTCATCTCCTGGATTATCTCATCCCTGGTCTCGGTGTTGAAATCATTTACGCTGCCGCCGGGGAACCTGAAGATCTCGGTCTTTATCCCGGTTGCGTCGTAGATTATATCCCATGCCTCGTGGAAATCGTCAAGATACGCCTCCACTGACGAATAAATATCCTTGTAAACATGCGAAGCGCTGTGTACGCCTATCGAGTGCCCCGCAGCAGCGATAGCCTTCAGCTTGGCATAGCATCCCTCGGAACGGTTCGGCACAACGAAGAACGTCGCCTTTACGTTGTACTGCTCGAGATAGCTCAGTATGCTGTATGTGTTATCGGAAGGGCCGTCGTCGAATGTGAGATACACGATGCCGAGCTCCCGGACGTAGTCGCTCTCCGCCGGAGCATTCACCATCATATCCGGGTAGATGTCAGCGTAGAGGCTTTCCGGCTGCGAAGCCTGCTGCGTCGTCTGATTTGTCTCTGCGGCGTCAGCTTCGCTTTCAGCAGAGGACTCCGCCTCGGCGGTATCCACGGTCTGAAATGCGGAATTCCCGGAGCTGCTTGAACTTGCGGAGCTGTCAGAGCTGGTGCCGCCGCTCATGTTAGCTGCGGGCTGGCTCTCGTCCTTTCCGTGGAGGACGTATTCTATAAGCTCCTCGTCTGAAAGCCCGCTGCGGGCGTAAACATCGTAGAACCCCTTGACGGTAGGTTCGCGCTCTCCGCTGAGAATTGCGGCGTAGTACTCCAGCCGCTCGTTATCCTGCTGTATATCCCTGACCTCGGCGCTCTTGTTCCAGAGCAGCACCGCAAAGACCACGCACAGCACCAGCGGCACGAAGAAAACTATGCAGAGAACGGTCTTGATAAGCACCTTGAAGAATGCCACACTGCCAAACTGCATTTTCTGACCTCTTTTATCTTTCACGCTGCATAAATTGCAGACGCGTTATTATCGTTATGATATAATCCAAAAACAGACTATACCCCTATTATTTAATGATACTATAAAACGCCGATTTTGTCAATAGCAACAGCCGCGAAAAAGTCAATTATTACCCGGAATATGGACAAATTATGCTTTATTTTATCGCGGCATATGGTTAATATGCACAAAGAAACGGCTGAAAAAACTACAGCCGGACGTCCTGAAACAGGAGCCGTCCGGCCGCTTTATTTATCAGTCTTGAACGAAAACGCGCTTCATTTTGCACTCGGTGAGAGGTCTGTCGCTGTAATCAGTCTGAACCTCTGCGATCTCGTCAACCGCGTCCATGCCGTCGACAACTCTGCCGAACGCAGCATACTGCCCGTCCAGGAAGAAGGAGTCCTTGTGGCAGATGAAGAACTGCGAGCTCGCGGAATTCGGGTTCTGCGCACGCGCCATGGAGATAACTCCGCGCTCGTGGCGAAGGTCGTTGGGAACGCCGTTCATCAGGAATTCGCCCTTGATTTTCTCCTTAGCGCCGCCCATTCCGGTACCCTCGGGGTCGCCGCCCTGTATCATGAAATCCTTGATAACGCGGTGGAATATCAGCCCGTCATAGAAGCCGGCGCTGACCAGCTTGAGGAAGTTCTCCACCGTTATCGGAGCCTTGTCAGGATAAAGCTCGAGCTTTATCTGCTTTCCGTTTTCCATTTCGATAATGACCATGTCTTTTCTCCTTTATATGTTGTAATTTCCGCTGTATATCCCGGTTATCATCAGGGAGAGGAAACGGAAATCATTGCCGAGGTCTATCTCCTCGCCTGCGCCTTCGCCGTATATCCTTACGACCGGGCGCAAGACGTTGGTGTTGTTCTTCACGACGACGCCGTGACGTCCGTCCGAAAGCGACACCATAGTGCCCACCGGATACGGATTGAACGACCGCAGGAACGCCGCAGTAACGTCGAAATCAAAATGAACGCCGCACCCGCCAAGCATGTACTCCTCGGTCTCCGCAACCGACCACGGACGGCGGTAGGGGCGGTTCGAGGTCAGCGCATCGAACACGTCCGCAACGGTCAGAATACGCGCGATAAGCGGTATCTTCTTCCCCGCAAGACCAGTCGGATAGCCGCTGCCGTCGAATTTCTCCTGATGGAACAGCACTCCCGAAAGCACGTTCGCACTGTAGCCCCCGGTCTGCTTGAGTATCCGGTAGCCGATATACGGGTGCTGCTTTATCTTATCGAATTCCTCGTCGGTGAGCCTTCCCGGCTTGACGATTATTTCGTGGTCGATGTTGGATTTGCCGATATCATGCAGCAGCGCCGCAAGTATTACCTCCTTGATATCGCCCTGGGACAGATGAAGTTCGTTAGCGATACCGGTCGAAAGCATGGCGACGCGCAGGCAGTGCTTGTAGGTGTAGTCGTCATAGTTTTGCAGCGCGATCATCTGGTTCCCGAGGTAGGTGGAGTCGTTTCCGATATCTACAAGGATATCGTCCGCGATATCGTCGACCTGCTCTATCGCTTTCTGCGAAAGCTGCTGTATCTCGCCGTTATGCTCGAAAATCGTGCTCAGCTCGTCGAGCGCCTTGCCGATGTGCTGATTCTTTATCACATCTGTGGCTTCCTCGAGGGATTCCTCCTCCGGCGGCTTGTCTATTTCCTGGTCAAGGGTGCGCTCGCCCTTTATGGTTACGTTCTTGATGCCCTTGCTTTTCAGCAGGTTTATCATGTCGGCGGTGATGAGCGTTCCCTTCATCAGCAGAGTCTTGTAATCCCTTGCAGACGTTGAGGCAACATCCTTCGCCAGTACCATTCCTTCGGTGACGTTATCTATCGGAACAATTAACATAGTGACCGCTCCTGACTCTGATTAGGGAAGCACTGATTAAATCTGGTGCGTATATTGCGCAGTCAGATTTTTCGTCAGATTATACAATGAGGACGACGCAAGGCTGTCGCCTTGCTAGGACGAATTGTGCAAGATGACGGAAAATATGCAAGCAAGATACGCAGCAAGCCGTCAGGCGTGATTTAATCAGTGGTTCCTTAGTGCTGCGTGAAATATCAGCCCCACAGCGGGGAATTGTAAACTCCTGCGCTGACGCAGTTCCTGAGGGTCTCGCGGGCGTTGTCCGCGTCCGCCTCGTAGGTTATGCCGAACCAGCGGCTGTCTGTCGCAAGGTTCATCACCCGGAAGCCGCTGCCGTGTATCTCCGCGTCCACTGCGTCGGCGATGGTCAGCTCCGCCTTCGGCTCGCCAGACGGGAGCTTTTCCAGGAACTCCGAGAGCCTGCGTTCAAGCCGCGGCATGAAGTCCGCGCCAAAGCCCCACATGCTCATGGAAACGGTGTCGTTTTCACTGAGTATGCGCTTCTCTCCCGCGAAAGTTCCGGAAATAACGCCGTCGGCGGCTCTGCCTATCGCCTTTGTTTCCTCAACGCTGGTGAGAAGTCCCTGCGCGTCGGTCTTGCAGACTCCGCGGTTTACCGTTCCGAAATCGGACAGTGTGTTTTTCAGCAGAAATCCCACGGAACATGCGTCCGCGGTGAAATCGCTTAGGAACCCGCCAAGCTGCAGGAATGCGTCCTGACCGTAGAAATCGTCGGCGTTGACGATGGCGAAAGGTCCGTCTATCACATCGCGGCAGCAGTACAGCGCCTGAGCGGTACCCCAGGGCTTAGTCCTTCCTGGGAAATCCCCGCCGCGCACCGGGAGCTGATCCGGCGACTGGTACACATATTCAGTGGCTATGCGCTTCTCGACCCGCGCGCCGATTGTGGATTTGAAAAGCTCCTCAATGTCGTGCCTGATTATGAACACCACGCGGTCAAAACCGGCCTTCACCGCGTCGTGAACCGAGTAATCTATCAGCAGCTCGCCGCTCGGGCCGAGCTTCTCAAGCTGCTTTATCCTTGTGCCGAAGCGTGTTCCCATGCCCGCCGCAAGGACTACCAAAGTCATCTTTGCCATAATGCCCCCCTTTAATTAAAT
>OGPP01001959.1_pt1 | contig 13608 bp, 10 predicted proteins | sample 1553021 | NCBI WGS metagenome assembly OGPP01 (sample SAMEA2580217, study PRJEB22360) | human gut metagenome | biome: human gut; feature: human-associated habitat; material: faeces | place: Denmark | collected 2008/2010
TTGCACTTCAATTGGCTTACCACCTTTGCCCAATACCACAGTATGAATAGATTGATAGCCATTCGGTTTTGGATTGGCAACATAGTCATCAAATTCTTTTGGTAAGTGTTTGAAATGGGTATGCACGATACCAAGCGCGGTATAACAATCCTGCAATTTTTGCACAATAATTCTGACCGCTCTTACATCATATAAACCACTGAATTCCAAATGTTTCTTTTGCATTTTTCGCCAAATGCTATAGATGTGTTTCGGACGACCGTAAACTTCAACCTGCTCAATATTTTCTTTGATATAGGAAACGGCAAGCTGTTTTAACCGGGACATTTCCCCCAGATGTGGCGTTAATACCAGTTCTGTATGCGGGCGAAGAAGCTGTTCGGTCTGCTCTGCTATGATATTTAATGCATCGGCATCTACTACCATTGGTACTGCCGCATTCTTAAGTACCGTCTTTACAATACTGTGTGCCACATCACTTTTGCCAATTCCAGGTCCTAAAATAATAACATCTGCCCAGGACAGACATTCTATCAGTTGCTGTGTATCAGCCTTTTTTGCAGAATAGGTAGTAAGAATTGCCTCCGGCACTGCTGTCTGTAAGATAATACGGTTTTCTTCCGGTGTATATATTCTCACCAGACCACAGCCACTGCGATAAGCTGCCTTTGCTGCAAGAACCGCCGCACCTGCCATATTCACGCTTCCGGCAACCAGAAGGACTTTTCCAAAGGTTCCCTTGTTCGAATCAGCAGCACGATTATTTAAAAAATTTAAATCTTCCTTTGTGATTGCATAAGCTGCAGGTCTTTTATCTAACCAGCTTTCTTCTCCAATTCCGATATCCTTAACCGTAATATTTCCGCAGTATTCTGCACCAGGAAATAACACCATTCCGGTCTTGCAGTAAGCAAAGGTTACAGTATCATCTGCTTTGAATGCTCCACCTAATACAGCTCCATTATCTGCCGAGATACCGGATGGTATATCCACTGCCAGCCGGTGAGCACTGCTCTGGTTTAGCCGTTCCATCAAGTGCACCAGTTCTTCATCTAATTTTCGTGATAATCCTATGCCAAATAACGCATCAATAATCAGGCTGTAGGAATTTGCATCCTCTATTTCATCAATAAATGGTACACCATATGATGCCAGGATTTCATACTGTTCTTTTGCCTGCTTTGAAAAATGTGTTTTATTTCCATAGAGATATACTTCAACCGGAATGTGGGATAAGTATAACAATCTTGCAATTGCCATACCATCGCCGCCGTTATTTCCAGTTCCACACACTACCAGCACGCGGTTACATGAAATTTCTTTTTCCTGTATTACTTCTATCGCAGAAAGTGCTGCCCGCTCCATCAGAACCATGGATGGCACTTTAAAATGTTCAATTGTATTGGTATCACATGTTTTCATTTCCCGGGAATTTACAAGATATTCCATAAATTAATTCCTTTCGTCCGCATTTTCCACCGCTTTTTTTCCCTGCAGACGGTCTTCATCTTCCTGCCGCAGATCAAATATATTTAAAATATCCACACCAAAAATATCATGCATATAAGAATAAATCTGCCGGTTGTTGATTTCACGGTTCTGTTTTTTGATGATATTTTTCTTAAGTTCTACCCTTACCTTATCAATCCAGGCCGTAATTTCATCTGCTTCTTTGCTGTTCTGTCTTAGTCTCTCATAGCAGTAACGCATGCTTTCTAACATAAGTTCCTGATTTGCACTATTTATATTTCGTGGAAGTTCAATTAATTCATCCTCAATTTCTTCCATATTGACTTCATCAATCAGTCTCTTGTCTTCATCTAATTTTCTGGAAGAAATATCCCCCTCATTTTCCTCATGAGTTCCTTCCATGTTGACAACAATGCTTTTCATCAACCGATTCTTTGTCTTTTTCAGTTCTTTCAAATCATTATTAAGCTTTCCCTGCTGTTCTAACAACTGATTTACCTTTTCTTCCAGCTGCTTGATTTCACTGGTTTTTCCGCTTAAAGCAAAAAGCCTGTGCCATTTCTGATCCAATACAAGTATTGGTACTTTTCTGCTTTCTAATGCTTCCAGAAATTCCTTGTCATCTTTCATGCAAAACACCTCTATTCCAGCGTTTCCTTTTCCCTTTTGTTCTTTGTCATATTATAGGATAACTGCATCAGGCTGTCTGATAAATGTACATTTTCCACTACAACATTTTCATCCAACACTTCCAGATCCACATGGGCAAAATTCCAGATTGCATGTACACCAAGGCTTACCAGCTGGTTTGCCACAGCATCTGCCTTTTCTTTCGGCATAGTCAGTGTAGCAATATCTACCTTATGTGTCTTTACAAATTCTTCCAGTTTATCAATCATTTCGATTTTATTGCCACGAATGGATTTTCCGCATAACTCCGGATTCACGTCAAACAATCCTACTATGACGAAGCCGAGTTTTTCAAACTTCACATAATTGGCAAGTGCCTGTCCTAAGTTACCAGCTCCAATAATAATAATATTATGCTGTTCATTTAATCCCATAATCTTTCCGATTTCTTCATACAGAAATTGTACATTGTAACCATATCCCTGCTGTCCAAAACCACCAAAATTATTTAAATCCTGTCTGATCTGTGATGCGGTCACTTTCATTCTTGCACTCAGTTCATTCGATGAAATACGTTCTACCCCTTCATCTAAAAGTTCCCCCAGATATCGGTAATATCTTGGCATTCTACGAATTACTGCCTGTGATATTTCTTTGCTCATTCTGCCAGTTCCTCCTGCTCTCAATACCCTACAATAATTATAGTTTCTTGCCGAAAGGATGTCAATGTGTTACAACTTTAACAATCTTTCTGTAAACTTAATTCTTCCCATTTTCCATAGAGTTCTTCCAGAGCTGCCTCTTCCTGCATCTGCTCCTCATGGATTTTGTTTAATTCATAGGAATTTGATGCCACCTCCGGCTTTGATAGTTCATCATTTAATGCTTCTATCTTTGCCTCTCTCTTAGCAATTTCATCTTCTGTACGCTTTAATTCGTTTTCCAGCTTACGTTTTGCTGCCTGCTGTTTCTTCATTTCTTCCCAGCTTAACTTCTGTTTTCCTCCGCCGGATATCTGCTCTGTTCCCTTATTTTCTCCAGTTCCATCGGAAACAATGACATTTCCTTTTTCTGCTGAATTGTCTGCACGATCCTGTGTAGCTGTGCCAAACGCTGCTAACTCCTGAACTTCCTTTTTCTCCAGATAATAATCATAATTTCCAATATAATTTAGAATTGTTTCATTCTTTAAATCAAGAATTCTGCTGGCAGTTTTATTAATAAAATAACGGTCATGGGATACATAAAGCACCGTTCCGGTATAGGAATTGATGGCTGACTCTAAAATTTCCTTTGACATAATATCAAGGTGGTTGGTCGGCTCGTCTAAAATTAAGAAGTTTGCATTGGATAACATCAGTTTTGCCAGTGAAACACGACCTCTTTCTCCACCACTGATATCACGAATCCGCTTAAACACATCATCATCCGTAAATAAAAATGCCGCTAACACATTTCGAATCTTCGTTGCCTTCAGATTCGGATAAGCATCTGCAATTTCATCAAATAACGTCTTATCCGGGTCTAAATTCTGATGCTCCTGATCGTAATATCCGATTTCCACATTGCTTCCAAGCTTTATCTCCCCGGCATCTGCGTCTACAATTCCATTGATAATCTTTAAAATGGTGGTTTTCCCGGTACCGTTATTTCCGATTAAGGCAACTTTTTCCCCTCGCTTAATCTGAAAATCAATGTTTGAAAACAGTTTATGCTCATAAGATTTTGAAAGTCCTTTCACCGAAAGTACATCATTTCCACTGGTAATTTCCGGCTCCAATGTAATATGCATATCTGTTTTTTCATCGATTGGCTTCTCAATATGTTCTATTTTATCCAATGCCTTCTCACGGCTTTCCGCACGCTTAATGGACTTTTCCCGGTTAAAGGATTTTAACTTGGATATTACTTCTTCCTGGTGCTTGATTTCCCGCTGCTGGTTATAATACTGTCGCAAAAGACTTTCCCGCTGTAGTTCCTTCTGCCTCGCATATGCGGTATAATTTCCCGGAAATACCGTTGCCGTATGGCGGGATATTTCCACTACCTTCGTAACAATCCGGTCTAAGAAATAACGGTCATGGGCTACGATAATTACGGCTCCTTTATAATTCAAAAGATAGTTTTCAAGCCATGCAATTGATGCCATATCAAGGTGATTGGTCGGCTCGTCGAGCATGATAATGTCAGGCTTGGTTACCAGAAGTCTGCCTAATGCCACTCTGGTCTTCTGTCCTCCGGATAACTCTGACATTTTCTTTCCGAAATCATTTTCCGAAAAACCAAGTCCCTTTAACACACCGTTTATCTCACTGCGAAAAGTCAGTCCGCCCTCTAATTCAAAGGCATGGCTGAAACGGTTATACTGCTCCATATATTTTTCTAATTCATCTGCGCTTACATGCTGCATGTCTTCTTCCATTTTACGAAGCTTTTCTTCTTTTTCGATTAATGCATCGCAGGCATGAAGCACTTCATTATAAATGGTCTCGTTGCTGTCTTTATCCTGATACTGGGCAAGATAACCGATGGTTTTTCCTTTTGCAACGGTTACCTCGCCACTGTCCGGTGCCAGCTCTCCCACTATAATTTTCAATAACGTAGATTTGCCGGCACCATTGATGCCGACAATTGCTGTTTTCTCATTATCTTCTACATGAAAAGAAACATTCTGTATTATGGTGTCTGTCCCAAAGGATTTACTGATATTCTGACAGGCTAAAATCATGGAAGTCTCCTCACTTTTTCTCTTCACCCCATAAGTAAAGCATTCTTTACAAGGGCTTTTTATAGCTGAAAATTCCGGGACGGCACACTATTCTGCCCTCCCGGAGTATAAAATTTATAACATTTTCTCTAATGTAGCACGGATTGCCTTGATAAAGTCTTCACTGTTTAATACAGTCGGATTTTCAATTGTAGTAATCAGTGCAAGGTCTTTGGTCATCTTTCCGGATTCAATCGTATCTACACAGGCTTTTTCCAGTTTATCGGCAAATGTGCTTAACTCCTGGTTGCCATCTAATTCACCTCTCTTACGGAGTGCTCCGGTCCATGCAAAAATAGTTGCTACGGAGTTGGTTGATGTTTCTTCTCCCTTGAGGTGTTTATAATAGTGACGCTGAACTGTTCCGTGTGCAGCTTCATATTCATAATATCCTGCCGGTGATACCAGTACGGAAGTCATCATGGCAAGGGAACCAAATGCAGATGATACCATATCACTCATAACATCTCCATCATAGTTCTTACATGCCCAGATAAAGCCGCCCTCTGCTTTCATCACACGGGCTACCGCATCATCGATTAAGGTATAGAAGTAGGTAATTCCTGCTTCTTCGAATTTTTCTTTATATTCTGCATCAAAGATTTCCTGGAAAATATCTTTGAAAGTATGGTCATATTTTTTGGAAATGGTATCCTTGGTTGCAAACCATAAATCCTGTCTGGTAGAAAGTGCATAGCTAAAGCAGCTTCTTGCAAAGCTTTCGATAGAATCATTTAAGTTATGCTGTCCCTGGACAACACCTGCTCCGGTAAAGTTATGAATCAGCTCTCTTGTTTCTGTTCCGTCCTCTGCTGTATAAACCAGTTCACATTTTCCCGGTCCCGGAATCTTCATTTCAGAAGCCTTGTATACATCACCGTAAGCATGTCTTGCAATGGTAATCGGTTTCTTCCAGTTCTTAACACATGGCTCAATTCCCTTTACAACGATTGGTGCACGGAATACCGTTCCATCTAACATTGCACGGATAGTTCCATTCGGACTCTTCCACATTTCCTTTAAGTTGTACTCCGTCATACGTGCTGCATTTGGTGTAATGGTAGCACATTTTACTGCAACACCGTATTTCTTTGTTGCATTTGCAGAATCTACAGTTACCTGATCATCCGTTTCATTACGATGTTCAAGACCCAGGTCATAATATTCTGTGTTCAAATCAATAAATGGTAATAACAGTTCATCCTTAATTATTTTCCAAAGGATTCTTGTCATTTCGTCTCCGTCCATTTCAACCAAAGGGGTAGTCATTTTAATTTTGTCCATCTTTCTATCCTCCATTTACTATTTCAGCAGATTGTCCCAGCCATAATTATCCATATTTTCAATAGTATTTAACATATGACTTGTCGCAAGCAGTTCTGCTTCTTTTGCATTGTGCTGCTTCAATGCTTCTACAATCTTTTTATGTTCATCATTTGATTTTACCACACGATCCGGCATTGACAAAGTGATTTTTCGAACTCTTTCCACATAATGATGAAATGCAGACAATTCATGCTTTAACATTTTGCTTCCGGAAGCTTCATAAAGCACCTCATGAAACTTATTATCCAGCTCTAATATCTGTGCATAATTTTCCTTCTTAGCATGAAATTCCACCAGAAAAATGTTTTCTTCCAGTTCTGCTATCTGATCCTTGGTAATTCTGTCTGCCGCCCACTTTGCGCAAAGTCCCTCCAGCCGCGCGCGGATTTCATAGATATCTTTTACGTCTTCTTTCGTAATTCCCTCTACGAATGCTCCGCGGTTTGGAATGATTCTGACAAGACCTTCCAGTTCAAGCTGCCTCAAGGCTTCTCTTACCGGAGTACGGCTGACCCCAAGTTCATCACCAAGGGTTTTTTCTTTTAATTCTTCATCGCACTTGTATTTTCCGGATAAGATATTTTCACGAATCGTATGAAATACTCTTCCGCTTAAAGAATATCCTTCTTCGCCCACGATAAAGCCTCCTTAATTTATAATACAATTCCGAGTTTTTTACAACAGTCAGTTATCTGTACTACAAGTTCGTTATCTGTAATTACAGTTACACGTCCCTCATCATACTGCTCGTCTACCCATTGTTTGATGGTCTTTACCAGTTCCGAATTCTTATCTACTTTACGGTCATTACTGAGACGGTAATAGGTATTAATCCAGTGTGCAATTCCAGCAAGTCCTGATGTATTGGAAACAGATACCAGTGCCGGACGATTTAAAAATTTTTCGGTATCAAAAATGTTATAAATTTCCTCATTTTTCAAAAGTCCGTCTGCATGGATACCTGCTCTTGTAACGTTAAAATTACTTCCGACAAATGGTGTACGGCTTGGAACCTTATAATTCAATTCCTTCTCATAATATTCTGCCAGTTCTGTGATAACTCTGGTATCCATTCCATCCAGGGTACCCTTTAACTGCGCATATTCAAATACCATTGCTTCCAAAGGTGTGTTACCGGTTCTCTCACCAATACCAAATAAGGAACAGTTTACGCCGGATGCACCGTAAAGCCATGCTGTGGTCGAGTTATTGACTGCTTTATAGAAATCATTGTGTCCATGCCATTCAATTAATTCAGAAGGAACTCCTGCATGTGTGGTAAGTCCGTAAATGATACCCGGTACACTTCGCGGAATTACTGCTCCCGGGAAGTTTACACCATATCCCATGGTATCACAGGCACGAATCTTAATCGGAATATTGTATTCTTTCATTAACTTCATCAGCTCTAAGCAGAACGGAATTACAAATCCGTAAATATCAGAACGTGTAATATCCTCCAAATGACATCTTGGACTGATTCCAGTCTCTAAGCATTCACGAATCACACTTAAGTAAAGATTCATAACTTCGCTTCTGGTCATTTTCATTTTATAGAAAATATGATAATCGGAGCAGCTTACCAAAATACCGGTTTCACGCAGTCCCAAATCTTTTACCAGCTGGAAATCCTGTTTGCTGGCACGGATCCAGCTGGTGACTTCCGGGAATTTATAACCACGCTCTAAGCATTTATATACGGCATCACGATCCTTCTTGCTATATAAGAAGAACTCGCTCTGACGAATTTTACCCTTTGGTCCGCCTAATTTATGTAAGTAATCATAGATGGTTACAATCTGTTCTGTGGTATATGGTGCTCTTGACTGCTGACCATCACGGAATGTTGTATCAGTAATCCAGATATCCTCCGGCATATTATGCGGAACGATTCTGTCATTAAATGCAATTTTCGGAATTTCCTCATATGGAAAAAGATTGCGGAATACATTTGGTTCCTCAACATCTACAAGCTGATAAAAATGCTCTTCCAACTGTAATAGATTAGTTTTTTCATTCATAACGACTTCTCTCATGGAACACACTCCTTTTGATTCACAAATATTCTTGAATAATTGTATACAATTATACTTGTATGTGTCAAGAGCTTTTTCAAGATTATTCCAAAAAAGTGAATATTTATTAGTATTATCATTTTTTATCGGTAGATAATAGTATTGTAACCATTCGGTTATATACAAATGCTAAGGAGGAAATTTACTATGTCTAATCGTTCGAAAAAATCTTCTGTTCCAGAAGCACAAAGTGCATTAAACCGTTTCAAATTCGAAGTTGCAAGTGAGTTAGGTGTACCACTGTCTGAGGGATATAATGGGGATTTAACTTCCCGTCAGAATGGTTCCGTAGGCGGTTATATGGTAAAGAAAATGATTGAGGCGCAGGAAAAGCAGATGGCTGAACGTTAACGCATCTTTTTCATTGCCCGCTTAGATGTCAAAAGAGGCTGTCCACCGGAATCGGTGAACAGCCCCTTTCTCAGGTTCTCCCTTTTCTTTCTATATCATTTTTCTATCTTGACACATGCAGTAACACTTATTACAATACGAATTTTCCGACAACCTCTTTTAATTCTCCGGCAATCTTTTCCTGCTGGGAAGACATTTCAGACACTTCTCCAACAACTGCAAATCCCTTTCCCTTTTCTCCTGCCCGGGCGGCCTCAATGGAAGCATTTCACTTAACATTTTCGTGAACTTTTCACAAATCGTTCCTTGATTTTTCGAAACTATCTAAATATTTATGTTGTATTCTGCCATTTTGTACACATTTTTCAGTGTTGTTTCGAGTCTCATGTCTTTTTCGCAATCGTTCAAGTTACACTTTTCGACATATTCTTTTGCTTCTTCGGATGCAATAGAAAGCATATCGGCATCCGAAAAGACATCTGCAATTTTAAATTCCATCAAACCACTCTGACGTACCCCGAAGAAATCTCCTGGTCCACGCATTTTCAAATCTTCACTGGCAATATAGAATCCATCATTAGAGCCCGCCAGAATATTCAATCTCTCTTCGGCATTCTTTCCATTGGAAGAATTCATAAGAATACAATAGGATTGTGCATTTCCTCTTCCGACACGTCCCCGCAGCTGATGGAGCTGTGCCAGCCCGAAACGCTGTGCATCTTCAATCATCATAACAGTGGCATTCGGCACATTCACACCTACTTCCACTACCGTTGTAGAAACCAGAACCTGGATTTCACCAGTGGCAAAGGCTTCCATTACTTTATTCTTCTCTGCCGGACGCATTTTTCCATGAAGTAATCCTACGCTGATTCTGTCTCCATAATATTGTTCTAATTTCTTTACATATGAAGTAACATCCTGCAATTCCAATTCCTCATTGGCTTCTACCAGAGGACAGATAATATATGCCTGATGTCCTTTTTGAACTTCATCTAAAATAAAATTCCAGGATTTCTCCCGCATTTTCGGTCCAACGACACAATTTTTGACAGGAAGACGTTCTGCCGGAAGCTCATCTACTACCGAGATGTCCAGATCTCCGTAAAGAATTATTGCAAGGGTTCTCGGAATCGGAGTCGCACTCATAACCAGTACATGTGGCAGCCGGCTGCTCTTATCTGCCAGTGTCTCCCTCTGTCTTACCCCGAAACGATGCTGTTCATCCGTTACTACCAGCGCCAGCTTCTGATAAAGTGCCTTTTCCTGTATCAATGCATGGGTTCCAATTATCATGGCATTCTGTTCTGTTTCCATTCTCGCATATGCTTCACGTTTTTCCTTTGTAGTCAACGAACCGGTAAGAAGAATAACAGGAAAGTCCAGTTCAAACATGGCAATCCATTTCTGAAAAGTGTCATAATGTTGTCTTGCCAGAACCTCAGTTGGTGCCATAATAGCAGTCTGATAACCTTCATGAGCAAATTTTGCCATAATAAGGAATGCAAGAATGGTCTTACCGGAGCCTACATCCCCCTGTATCAACCGCTGCATGGCATAAGGACTGTATATATCTTTTTCCATATCTTCCAGTGTTTTCTTCTGGGCATTTGTCAGTGGAAACGGAAGCTGTTCTGCCACCACTTCAATAAACTCATCCCTTACTACCGGAAATCCATTTGGCGTCTGCTCATGATGTTCCTTAAACCGCTGTATCTGTAGCAGAAATAAGAAAAATTCGTCAAAAGCAAGACGTTTTCTTGCTCCAGTCAGTTCTTCTAAATCTGTTGGAAAATGTACTTTTTCCAATGCCTCTCTCAATCCCATAAACTGATGGCGGGCTAAGATTTCTTCCGGAATATATTCACCATCTTCTTTTACACTGTCAAGGGCTGTACGTACAAGTTTACCAAACTGCTTGCTGGATATTCCCTTAGTCAGAGGATATACCGGTTGCAGGGATATCTGCATTTTCCTGTATTCATCCGGCTTCCACACTGCCGGCTGTTCCATGACATATTTCTTATTTTTTAAGGTCAGCTTTCCATATAATATTACTTCCGGTTCCCGGTTCAGCTGATTACAGATATAGGGCATCCGAAACCAGACCGCCTCTACTTTCCCTGTTCCATCGCTAAACTGTGCAGTAGATATCTGCATGGCTCTGGTACTTCTTGTTACCGGAGAAGAACACAGCCGTACATGAAAAGCATAGACTTTCTCCAGCTCGGCCACACTGATATGCTCTGGCTCCGGCATCCGCTTATAATCCCTTGGAAAAGCAAGGAGTATATCCCCAACGGTATATACTCCAAGTTTTTGCAATATTTTTTCAGTTTTTGGTCCAACTCCATTCAATTCCTGAATGGGTGCATTTCTGTCCATAAACACTCCTGTTACTCTACTGATATTACATAATAGTAAATCGGCTGTCCGCCAAAGTGAATCTCCACTTCTACCTCCGGATACTTCTCTTCTAAAGCAGCACCTAATGCATTGGCATCTTCTTCTGTTACTTCTTCACCATAATAGATACAGATAATCGCAGATTCTTCATCTACCATCTCAGCAACCATATCTTCTGTAGTGCTCTTGATATCCTTACCAACAGCAAGGATGCTCTTGTCGCCAATTCCCATATAATCGCCCTGTTTAATCTCTTTGTCATCGATTACGGTATCACGGACTGCATAAGTTACCTGACCGGTCTTTACATTTTCTAATTCCTCGGTCATACGCTCTGCATTTTCCTCTGCCGACTGATCCGGAATAAAGTTAATCAGTGCTGTAATTCCCTGTGGAATTGTCTTGGTTGGAATAACAATAATCTTCTTATCTTCTACTAAAGATGCTGCCTGATTTGCAGCCAGTACAATATTCTTATTATTCGGAAGAATAAAGATGTTATCTGCATTCACATGGTCAATGGCATTTAACATATCCTCGGTACTTGGGTTCATGGTCTGACCACCTTCGATGATATAATCCACGCCAAGTCCGTTGAAGATTTCATTGACACCGGCACCAATGGATACGGAAATGAAGCCCATTTCTTTTCTTGGTTCCTCTGCCTTTTCTTCTTTTTTGGTTTCTTCCTCTTTCTGCTCTTTTGCGAGTTTCTCAGCATCCTTGATTAGTTTTTCCTGATGCTCTTCACGCATATTATCAATCTTGATTTTGCTTAATGAACCATGTTTCAATGCTTCCTGGATGGCAAGACCAGGGTCATTGGTATGTACATGGGTTTTCACAATCTCATCATCTGCCACAACAACGATAGAATCACCAATGGACTCTAAGAAGTTTTTATATTCATGCTCCTGCTTCTCTGTTAATGGCTGATTTAATACAATGATAAATTCGGTACAATAACCAAACTTAATATCAGCTTCTGTCTCAGCAGTAATCTTCATAACACCTGCAGATGCTACAGAACCTTCAATGCTGTAATCAATTTCTTTGCCAATCAGGGAATCATAACCGCCCTTTAATACCTGAACCAGTCCCTGTCCGCCGGAATCTACTACGCCAGCCTGTTTTAATACAGGAAGCATATCCGGTGTCTTGCTTAACACATGGTCTGCTTCTTTAATAACTTCATCTACAAAGAATACAATATCATCAGTATCATCACAAAGTTCTAATGCTTTGTTGGCTGCCCCCTTAGCAACAGTAAGAATCGTTCCTTCCTTTGGTTTCATAACTGCCTTATATGCAGTCTCAACAGCCTTCTGCATAGCTTCTGTCAGAATCACTACATCAAGCTCATCATATTCTGCAATCACCTTGGTAAATCCACGGAATAACTGGGAAAGGATAACTCCTGAGTTTCCTCTTGCTCCTCTTAATGAACCCGAGGAAATTGCCTTTGCAAGTTCCTTCATGGTCGGATTTTCAAGCTCGCTTACTGCCTTTGCTGCTGACATAATTGTCATAGACATATTGGTTCCTGTATCTCCATCCGGTACAGGGAAAACATTCAGTTCGTTAATCCACTCTTTTTTTGCTTCGAGATTCTTTGCTCCGGCCAAAAACATTTTAGCAAATACCGCAGCGTTTATTGTACTTACTTCCACTTCAACAGTTCCTCCTTAATCAATCACTCTGACGCCTTCAACTAAAATGTTGACTTTCTTAATCTGCATTCCGGTAAACTCTTCCACTTTATATTTTACCGTATGAATCAGATTGTCTGCTACTGTCTCAATACTTACGCCATAGGCAACAATTACATGGAAATCAATTGTAATTTTATTATTTTCATCCACATCCACATTTATACCATGTGTCAGATAATCTCTCTTTAATAATTTAACCAGGCCATCTTTCATATTAACTGCAGCCATTCCCACAATGCCAAAGCACTCAACTGCAACAGAACCGGCATAGGTTGCAATTACTTCATTATCAATTACGACTTTACCTAATTCGTTTTCCATTTTACCTGTCATTCTATAACCTCCAATTAAAATTAATCTTCTCGCATTTCCGCCAGTATATACATAACATGAACTATATTATAACCTCTTTTTCTGAAAAAAGAAACAGTATTTTTCTTTATTTTCAAAAAATGCAATTTTTTTCTTGCATTCTGTCTGTATTTCTGTTAAGATAGCTTTGTTGTGAGCTTGTGTCATAACAGGCTTAGTGAAGAATTTAAAGGAGGTGCTATCATGGCAAAATGTGCAGTTTGTGGAAAAGGCGCTCATTTCGGTAACAATGTGAGCCATTCTCATAGAAGATCTAATAGAATGTGGAAATCAAACATCAAATCTGTAAAATGTAAAGTAAACGGAACTCCAAAAAGAATGTACGTATGTACTTCCTGTTTAAGATCCGGATCCGTTGAAAGAGCTTAATTAGCATTTTCTATCTGGACTGTCCTTATGGACAGTCCTTTTTTTACTTTACAGGAAATTGCTTTCCTGTAAAGTAAAAACGCTCCGCGAGGATGCACACTGCGGCGTATAAGGTAGATGTCGCAAGCGA
>OGPP01001980.1_pt1 | contig 13429 bp, 9 predicted proteins | sample 1553021 | NCBI WGS metagenome assembly OGPP01 (sample SAMEA2580217, study PRJEB22360) | human gut metagenome | biome: human gut; feature: human-associated habitat; material: faeces | place: Denmark | collected 2008/2010
GATTGGCAGTCCATTATTAAGTTTTTTATTATGTTCCCTTTGTACACCGTTGCAATCAGAAAAAAATACAATGCACAAACAACGATAGCAACTATATTATTAATTTCATACTTATTATCGATAATCGTGTCGATTAATGCAACAACGTTAGAAAGAATGTAATTAAAAATCACACTTACTCCATACATTGCAATAAACGACATTGTGAGTAAAGCAATTACTACAACAGCTTGTATAGTTGTAGTAGAAATACCTTTACTCATCAGCTTACTAATTGCTCCAGATTTCATTACCATATGATAAATTGTATCAGCCACACAACACAAAGTTCCAGCTGACGAAGCAATGCTGAGCACCCCTGTTTTAGTATTAAACTGCTTCAAGCTACTATAGGTTACACTATTTGCTCGAATTACAATCAAATAAAACAAGATTGTTGTAGAGACTAAAATGCCAGGTATAAAACGGGTTACGCCTCCTTGCGATATAGCACTTAGTCCTATAAATACTGACAGCGAACACCAGAGCAATAATTTAACAATTACATTTTTATCTCTTAAAGGCGTCGCCCCCCCCCCAGAGATTTTTGATTAGAATTCATAATAACCTCCATTTCTAATACTCATGATATTTCGGAATATTGTTAGTAATATAACCTTCACCTTGAATAAAAACTGCAACTTTTTTGCTATACAATAATATATTCTTAGAACAAGCTTTTGATTAGTGTCTCCTTTTTATTTTTGTAAGAACCCACTCCTTTGCCATCTTAAATTTCAAAGTTCTAAAATATGCAAACCAAAGTAAAATATTGGGGAGAAAGCAACAAACGATTCCTCTTATAAACAAATTCGCCACAGTGTATTCACCTATAAAAGTCGTAACTTTAAACGTAACTATCACTGAGATTATTGTAACTACAGCATAACCCAAATTATCAATAAAATATTTGGAAATTTTTTCATCTGTAAAATAATGTTTAAATAGGACTTGTGCTCCGAATCCAAAATTAATTAAAATCAATGGAATAATTGTGGCAAGCACAATACCATAAACACCCCAAATCCGCACCAAAAGATAATTCAATACGATATTTGCAATTGTCTCACATATTGCACGGGATCTATTTTCCCACCATAATCCAGCTGCGGATGTATATGTGGTTCTAATATCACACATTTTTAGAGCATAAAAATAGATTGAGAAAAGAACTGGAGCCAGGAGTGGTAAGGTTAATTTTTCACCAACCCACAAAACCATAAAATTTTGGTAAAGGCAAAAAAGAGTAACTGTCGCCCAACTTGAAATCCACATGTATATAAAATTAAACACAGTAAAATCGTTATAATTCTTCTTTTTCGATTCTGCAGCAATACTATTACCAATACCACCTATCATTGCACTTGTGATTACGTTCATCACTCCAACGATCGCATTTACTATATAATAGTAATTATTGTAAATAGTAGTCATCGTCAGGCTAATAAAAGCTGAAACAAAAATACTATCAAACGAATTTCGTGTCATGAAACACAGCTTCGAAACCATCAAACCGGATACTTGCTTTTTAATTTCCCTTTTGTCCTTTGATGTTACCTTTCCCTCACATTTAAGCTGTGGAAACTTCTTGCCTACAATTCTTGCATTGAGAATATTATTTATAATCGTCAAAACCAGCATTGTTGCAACATAAAAATAGTATACATAGATACTTTTCCATACTATTAGAAGAATTAATTGAATAATATTTGTTAATCCTGTAGTTATCGTATCATTCAACGATATGTAATCATTTCTTTGAAATGCCTCAAGGACTGATTTTTTATAAGCCATAAACCAATAACTAGAAACAGTATTAAACAGGTACATGGCAAACAATATATAAATATTGAGTTCGTCCGGACATTCTCCATTAATTAATCTCGGCAGAAATGGCATTAAAACCACTCCACCAATTAAGACAACGGTTCCAATTACCCGATAAATTGACCGATAGTAATTTAGAAGTGCGCAAATTTTTGCTTGCTGATTTTTGGCGATAGGCTCATACATGCTAAAAACAACAGCGCTACTAAACCCTAACTCCGCCACACTTAATACAGATAAGATTGAACTAAATAGACTGTTCAAGCCTAAGTATTCTGCTCCAAGACTGTATATAAATGCCGTTCTAACTAAAAAAGGTAAAAGTAGAACAATAATCTTATTTATAAATCCCATCACCATATTTCTTGCTGCGTTTTTTGTTCGATTAATTTTCACCTTTTACACTCCTTAATATGGGGACTTTCTATTCTCTCCTTTATCATCAGTTGCTTCAAAATGTCATAGGAGGCCTTACTAGAAATCCATGTAATGCAGCTGTGGCAATTCTGTACAGTCCAAAATACAATTTATACATGTTCATAATCCGGCTCTTGATATGCCTCAATTAGTCGTTTCGAATTTACAGCTAACACTATAACCAAATATATTATTATACAGTTATCAAACGCCTCTGAAATTTGAATCACAAAAAAAGAAAACAAACAACCTGAAATAGCTTTCGCAACAGGGTGTTCCCAATTTTGAGTCAACTGTTTAATCGCCGATCTGTACAACAATAAATATATTAAGCCTGCAACCAATCCTCCGGTAAATAATATCTGAAGATAATTATCATGACAATGTGTTGCACCAGCCCATATATAATCCACATCAGGCATTATCCCTAGCAAACTAGGAATATCTTTAGAATACATAACACCATACCCTGATATTGGATTTTTCAAAATTGCATTAATAGCATTCTTCCATATCATAAGTCGACCAGTAAAAGTCATATCTTTTCCTAAAAATCCTACAATAAATGGCTGCAAAAAATCAAACTTCTGTTGCACAACAACAATAACAAATGCAGCAGCTACCAAAATACACCCTATCTTTGGCTTCAGAATCTTCTTAAAAAAAGAAATATTCTGAATAATAAGTATAATTAAAATCCCAACTATTGTTGTTGCCGATCCATCAATCAAATGTGAAATCAGCGCGACAGCACTCATGTACCATCCATACTTCTTATTTCCTAACAAAGTCGAATAAATCCAAGCAACAACCACCGCTGGATAGTGCCACGATATTGAAACATTGCCAACTCCGAAGAGCCACTCTCTAGTATTCGTGCTATAGGCAGCTGAATACACGGAATAAATTCCGTTATGAAACAATATCATAAGTAATAAATTTATTACTGCAAAAACAAAAAAATAGTAATACAAACACTTCATTAAACTTTTGATATTGTTGCTAAATAAATCAAAAATCATAGCGATACATATTACACTACGAGCCACTCTCATTACTTCTGGAATGTCTCCTTGTTTAATGTAAGTTTGAATATAAAGCCATATTTCAAGCAAAAGAAAAAGAACTACAAACTCAGCTGGAGTTTGTTTCCGTTTCAAATACAAAATAACGCAATATACCAAATCAAACAATAATATCAACTGATAAATTAGTGTAAAGAGCGGAAAATGCAATAAATAATTAATTTTTAAAATAGGAAATATTAGCAAAACATATAATACTGTTTGCTTTTTTACAACCAATTCCAATTTGTTATACCTCTTCCTTTTTAGTATATTCTGTCAGCCTTCTTCGCCTAGTAAATGCCAAGCCCTCATATCTCCCTTTTACACCCCTTGTCAACCAAACTCAATTAAAGATATACTAAAAATGCGACGTAACGCACCCTTGAGTCAATTTAATCTTCCGGTTAGAGGAAATTCTTTATTACCTATTAATACCAACAGTCATATTGACTGCTAAATTTTTATTGTTAAAAATCTTCGCATATATTATCCCAATTATAACGCTTATATATATATTCCACCCAGGATATTGTTGATCGCACTTGATATTCAAAGAAAAGGCAAAAACATTAGTCCGAATCTCTTGTTAGAATAATACCTTTTATATAAAAATTCATTTCGAACTGCAATTATGTCATTTATGTTTTCATAGAGCCAGTAATATTAGCAACCATCATAAACAATATTTCTTAATGCTTTTAAGTATCTGTTCTTAGAAAATTTTTTTCTAACCAACAAATATTCAAATCTGAAGAATTGTTTACATGTCACTGCGAAGTAAGTGATTTTTCCCTTCTTTTCAAATATATATCCTTTATCTAAAAAGAATTTTTCCAAGTTATTGTTATCCGACAACCAAAAAGGATCCTCACCATACGTCGGCGCGTAATAATTCATTATCTTTCGAAACGAATCGATATAAACGCTATTTATATCGAACAAATCATCAATCACAAATTGTGGCGGATTGATTACCGGTGTCTTCGCCAAAATAATAAGCTCAAAATCATGTTTACCTCTAAATATGGAATTGTGCGGAAGAGTTCCATTTGTACATGCCATTATTTTGGCATTATTTATATAGAAAATCTGTTCATACACATTTAATTGTTCTGGCGAAAGAACCTTGAACCCATTTATCGCAAATTGATTCTCAATTTCTTTTTCTCCTACTTCTCTAATACTTGATCTCCAAAAATGTGCTCTACTAAAATAAATTTTTTCATACGGTTGAAGTTTTTTTATGATTTCGGATTTATATACATTTGCAATTATTGTATCAATAATATTTCGATAGTGAGAATTTGCGATTGTATATCCTAGCGTAGGCTCTGGTATTAATACACAGGCAAAGGAACAGGGGTCTTTTATATAGATTAATCGACTATCATCAATCCCCATTAGATGAAGCAATTCCAAATAATTCCCCTCAACTTGATTATTGGACCAATTATAACCACAGAACGCTATTCTATAGTCTTTATACTTATCATCATTAATAAACCAAAATCGACATAGGCAATCTAACAAAAAATGCCCCCAATGATTTGGAATAACCGGTATATATATTACGGTTTCTCTATAAAAAGGCACTTTTTCTTTTTCAAAATCATAATATCCTCCAAATGCATCTCCTACTCTAGATGCTTCTATAAATTTCCCTTCATTAGTTATTGCACCACCTCTTCCCCAAAACAAATCAGGATCCTTTTTTGTCGGTAAAATAGTTACATCATCTGCTCTAAAAAAAGAAGGTGCTTCTTTATCAATGCCCTTATATTGCGTATCCGAAAGATACTTTCTCATGTAACTATCATTATATAAATATTTAGTAATATAGTCTTTCATTTAAATAACCTCTTTGTAACGATTCTTCATATATATATATATAATTTCAAATAAACGGAATTATTTTAGGCAGAATACCACCAATTAAACTTTTATCACCAATAAAATTAATGATATGCTTTTTAGTATAAAGTATGCTTCCTAGGCGAATACACAAATATCAATCACCTTTCAAGGCTTTATGTAAAAAGAGCATTGATTTATTTCTTTCGATTTCGATAATATGATTAATTGTTTGATAGTCCCACTCCAAGCCCAACATTTTTTCAACCGAGCTGCACTCAGTAACATATAGATCATACAGCCCTATTTTTTTTAGAAAACTTTCAGCTTTTGCGACAATAAAATCAGACTTACAAAAAGCAAGTGGCTTATTAAAAATCAATCCAAACATCAACCCATGGTATGTACTTGTAACAACCTTCTCTGCATACTTAAATAATCCTAACCATTCAAACACTGACAATTCTGATTGTTGGATTAGAACATCGCACCAGTCATACTTATCATCATTACAAGCTAGACAAATCAGTTTATATCCTTTTTTATGTGAATATTCTATTGTCTGATTAATAAATTCCTTGGTAAATAAAACCCCATATACAATAATATAATTATCAAATTTAGGTTTAATTATATTATTATCATTAGAAAAATTCCACAGCCAAGTTGGGTCTAATACCACTGGCGGCCTAACCCCTGTTATCTCTTCAACAATGTCCGCAGAATTTTCATCACGAACTGATATATAATTCAAATCCTTTATTCCATCTATCACATATTCTGGATGTTTATTATGTTTAGATACCGTACCGAATGAACATGCATAGGCAACCTTCTTTTTTGCTTTCAATCCATTTCCAAATAAATATGGATCATTATCAAAAAAAGCAAATGAATAATCCCAAATAATATCGCTCCCCAGCACTAAGCAGTCCATCTCATATAATGAAAGCTGACTTGCTGTAAACTGTTCTGTATGCGGAATAATATTATAATCCCTCGGAAAATTTTTACGTCGTTTATGATAATCCGAAAATGGATTTAAATATTTACCCAGTGATTTATAAAAGTTTTTTTTCCATATAGGATCTATCGGATATTTAGAATAATATTGTTTATAGTGTTTCTGGCATAGATAGTTAATCTGTTTTACATCATACTCCGGGTAAGCTTTCTGAATACTTGCTTGTAATGCATAAGCCTGTGCAAACGTTCCATAGTTTGGCACTCCCCAAAATGTTAATATATTAATATCATTCATGTTTCGCTTCTCCGATCTTGAATGCCATTTTGAATGTAATGACAGTAATTTGTGTTTTTCTTCCCTTTTCCCTTATATCTCCACTCTAACTTTTGAGGCACTGCCTCATACTGAGATAAATAGCATTTATTATATTCGTCACCTAATGTTCTCAGCATCAGCATCATATCTCCGTCTGCAAAATGAATATTATCTAATGCATTATCATCAAGGCCATATTTTTTACACATCATTAAAACCATATCAATGAAAAAATATGTCGAATAGTCTTTATACTTTAAATAATATTCTCTAAATACTTCATCAACGACTTTTACAAAGAGAGAGCCTTTTCTAGAAGCAAAAAAATATCCAGACCACGAGCAATTGTATTTTTCATATTTCATAAAATATCTTGTCGAAGAAAATTCCAAAGATTCAATTGGCTTATTATCTAGATTTTTCAACAGATCCATCTTATTAAAAAACATTATCGTTGAATCAATCCAAATTCCTCCATTATTTTTTAAAAGATTAAATCTCAATATATCCGAAAAAACTTGTATGGATATTTTCCCCTTTTCAAAATCAGTGAGAATAATATTATCAATATCAGTGAATTTTCTATAATTATTTTTATCAATTAGATGAATCGCGCAATCTGGATAGTACTTGTACACCGTCTCCGTACACGCCTTAACTAATTCAGGAGCCGTATCAAACCCATCCCACCAAAATAAAAAAATATTATTACATACAGGACACTCATTCAACTCTGTCTTGCCGCCTGTATATGAAGTAATTATTTCTTTAACTCTCGAATCAATAATTGGGAGGAATTTGTTAATTTCCTTAAAATTATTATCTCGTCTTCTTCTAAATTTAATTTGATAATGTGTTTTAACCAGGCCATTCTTGACAAGATATTTAAGTATAAATCTTGTATTACCAAGGAACAACTTTATTGTTCTTAAGTCTGATTTTAACTTTAATCTAATGTATGAATATAGAAAAGCTGGAAAATATAATCTACCAAAAATGCGAATCCAAGTTTTTGCCGAATACGACAAGTCCCTAAACAATTTTAAAGATGTAGTATATACTTCATCTTTTCGAAGGTGGTAATAAAACTTACGAAATTGTTCAAAGTCAGTCTTCATTAATCGTTCAAAAACAGATTCAACTTCAAAAAAATATAATGCATATGCTTGCTTTGTAGATAAGCCTTCATTTATTAGCAGATTTTTCAAAGAATTATATGCTAATTTACTTTTTTCCATATGACGTTCTATGGTATTACTAACCATCATAGAATTTTGATTGCCCACATTATAAAAATAGTCTTTAGGGCCCTTTATCGTCTTACACCCTCTTGAATGAGATAACATCAGATATGTAAATATTGAATCTTCACCAAGAGTGACTTCGCGATAATTGAAAAAGGGCGCCGCAACAGTTTTCACAACATTTGCGCGATAAAGCTTATTCCACCTAGAGATAAAAATTTTGTCGGAGAAATCAATTTTTCCATCCAACAAATAATGTTCCCTTAATTTTTGAAATTGATCTCCAACAATTTTACTGTCTTCAGATAATATGACCGGGATGAATTGGCCATTATTATTTCTATAAAAACCTGATGCTACAAAATCGATATCATCGTCCATTTGAGACAGTAAATCCCAAAGATACAGTGGTCCTATATAATCATCAGGATCAAGAAATGCAATATACTCTCCTGTCGCTTGATTAATACCATAAATCGTAGCATCTACTAATCCACCATTTGGCTTTGAAAAAACCCTAATTCTACTATCTTTTAAAGCAAAGTCATCAATTATTTCTATACTCGAATCGGTAGATCCATCATTAATTAAAATAATCTCTAGATTAGTGTACTTCTGATTAATGATTGATGATATCGATTTATTCAGATACCGTTCTTGATTATAGATTGGAACTATAACTGATATTCTACCTTCCATTTTTTACCTTCTTTTGTTTCACACACTTACCATGGAAACTCATTTGTTGATTTCAAAGCATTCTTAATCGCCTCAAGATTTTTATAGCCACTTCTTGTATCAGGCTCCAAATATCCACCTTCTGCCCATTCATTCCATGCATACATAAAAATCATATCTTTGCTGTAAATATTCTTTGCTCTGATAATCTGTTGTGTTAAATATTTTTCAAATTTCTCAGGTGTATCCCCAACAAATATTTCTCCACGCTCTCCTTTGCGTGGGGTATTATCCCATCCAACAAATGCACCAGGAACGTTCTTTTCTGTTTCTGGCTTTCTTGTGAGAATTTTATTCCACGCCTCATCATAACTAATTTGATTGCTTTTATTGAAGAATCCGACACCGTATCTCATTAAATCGAAACCAAAGTTTTTTTCTACAAATGCTGCTACTTTTCTTCTAAGAGCTTTAATATATTTATGATTATTCTTAAACATATCATGTCTAGCATATAAAGGTTGAAATTCGATATTATATTTAAAACGCGAATCATCCTTATCTGCTTTCAAATCGAAGTCAATATTCTGATATGCATAAGTCAGCCCCTCAAATCCTTCTTGAATTGCCAACTCATTCCAGTAATCTAACATCTCATTTAGACATTCAATAACTTCAGGTCTATATATTACCACTAGCGGTTTTCCATCATCACAAATATATCGAGAATCTTTAAAAAATGGTAATAGGTAATCAAAATGCTCTTTCCATTCTCTTTTTTCACCATACAGCTGCGGAATTAATACCTTTGTTTCGCCTACCCATGCACGAGTCCAAGGTTCATTCGCCCAGCAAACACAGAACGGAATATCAATATCTCTATTCTTCAGCATATTTTCCATAGGTTTTTCAAGAAGTAGTTTTCCATTAAACCAATAATGATAATAACAAAAGCCATATACACCGTACTCTTTTGCGATTTTAGCTTGCCAAACTTGAACGTTGGGATCCAATAAATTATAGTAATTCTCATTTAAAGGTACTCGAGGCTGTTCATGTCCCTCATATAAAGGTTGTGCTTTTTTGACATTTACCCATTCCGTAAATCCTTTTCCCCACCATTCATTGTTCTCTGGTATTTCATGAAACTGAGGAAGATAAAAAGTAATAATTTTCATTTTGATTTCCTTTCCACATGCTATCAAACTCTACTAAGCAGTTGTTTATAATAGTCCGTTAATAGAGTAGCCGATTTCTCAATATTAAAAATACTATTCCGTAATTCCGGCATTTCACGATTGGTATTATCACGTGCTGCTGCAATCACAATATTTGCCCAGACTTTTTTCTCATCATTTAATGGAACAAACTTTACTTTGTTAGTAAATTCAACTTCTTCTGGCACTTTGTCTGAAAAAATGCACGGTAAACCAGAAAACTGCGCTTCAACACCTACAACCGGCAAACCCTCAAACAACGATGGCATAACAAATACATCCATCGCTTGGTATAACTCCCCCACATCAGCTCTATTGCCTAAAAATCTAATGTGATCGTTCAAGCCCAATTTTTCCACATATTTTTTTATATCATCCAGTTTTTCGCCCATACCTATTAACAGAAGTACACAATCATTTTTGCTTTTCAATATCTCCGCGAAAACATCAATTAGAAATTTATGATTTTTTTGATAAGACATTCTGCCAATATGACCAATGACTACTTCATCTTTAATTCCTAACTCTGCTCTTTTTTTTATTCTAACTTTTTCATCATACAAAAATCTATCGATTTCAATTGCGTTTGGAATATATGTATACTTCTTTCCCGGGAACAAAAATTCCCCGGCTGCTTTACCACAAGCACAATAATAATTTGCAACCTCTGGCAATTTCAATTTGAAATAAGATTTTAAAAAATATTTAAAATCTCTATCTATTGCAGTATTATGACTATGTGCAATACGAATTGGTATATTCGCCTTCTTCGCCGCTAATAGTGGCAGATAACTCATAGAATCAATATGCGAATGTACAATTTTATACTCAGTATGAGTCGCATAGAATTCTTTCATATATTTAAAATATGACAAGTAATTCTGCGGATAAAGCCGAGGAGCATAGTATACTTTTCCACCAAGTGATTCTATCTCGTCATCATAATCGCTTCTATTGGGACGATGTGTCAGAAAATCAAATTGGATCTCGCTTCGATCGATATTTCTATAATAATTCATTAGCATTGTTTCCAAACCAGCTCGATGCATATCATTTACACATTGCAGGATTCGTATCATTGAAAGTCTCCTCTCTGTCAATATAAGTATTTTTTCTCTAATTATAGCGGCTTTATCTTTGCTATTGTTCCCATGACTTTTTCCTGACTCTAAACTCCTCTTCAATACTGGTAATCTTGTATTAGTATTTTTAATACGACTTGTTTTGCCTGAGGCGCATTACTGTGGAAGAAGGATAGAATATAAATAACAGTATTTTACAGTTCTTTATAACATTCATACCAATAATTGGAATTCCTATCCCCACTATTATCCCAAGTAAAACATGTAATAAATAGTTGCTTACCCCTACTTTAAGAAGTACTATTCTAAATCCAGCGGTAAATATTGTATGTAATAGATATATTGGAAAAGAATATCTGTTAAGCACTAGCATACATTTTTCTACACAGTCACATTTATCAAGCAAACTAACAGCCACAATGCTCGTAACAATTCCCAGTAGCGCAAAAAAGCGACTTGTAATAGCGTTCGGTTATCGGTTAGAAGAGATTATTTATTATCAATACTCTCATCTATTATTTTCTCCTGTACAGTTTCATCGTTTCCTTTACAACTTTATCCCAGTTGTATTTCTCGCAGATAAAGTCAGCTGCCTGATTCTTCATTTTCATAACCATTTCAGGATGGTCACAGGCATCTTGCAATTTTTCTCGCAAGTCCTCTACATCTGACTTTTTGAAAATCAACGCCTTATCTTCCACAACATCTGTGCACTCCGGAATATCCGAAACCAAACAGCAGTTGCCGTAGCTCATTGCTTCCAGTAGACTTAGCGGCATTCCTTCCAGATCAGACGGCAGCGTGTAAATGTAAGCATTGCTGTATAATTCATCCAGCATTGCTCCCTGTACAAACCCGGTAAAGAGAATCCGATCGTCACCCTTCGCCAGTTCTTTCAATTCCTCCATAAAGGAATCCGTATCACTGGAGCCGCCTGCGATAACCAGCTTTTTATCCGTCTTGACATTCTTGAAGGCCTCAACCAGATATCGAATCCCCTTTTCTGGCACCAGACGACCGAGGAACAATATGTATGAGTCTTTTTTCAGCCCGAACTTATCTGTAATCAGACTTGCTTCCCGAATCTGCGGCCTATTCACGCCATTAGGGATAAAGTGCGTTTCTCTTCCATAAGTTTCCTTAAAATAGTCCTGCACTCCTTTGCTCAGAACAATGACCTCGTCCGCATATTTCGCAGCATTTTTTTCGCCTTGGTGGATAAACTTAGAACCAAGTCCTGATTGCCATTTCTCGCGCTGCCAATCAATGCCATGGACGGTAACTACAACTCTTTTCCCAAACATCTTCGGCAGCCATGCAAAGAACGCCGGTCCTTCGGCGTGGATATGCACCACATCGTATTTTCCAAATGCACTATAAAGTGCCGCAAATGCGGAGGAGCTGACTGCAGCAAGTCCTCGCCGTTCAATGGTCGGAACAGACTTCTGGCAGATTCCCTCGTACTCCGTTTTACCAGCATCGTCGTATTCTGCACCACTTACATGATGGCCTGCTCTGTTGTAACAGGTCACGTCACAGCCATTCTGTGCCATTCGGGTGCAGAGCTCTTTGACAACGATTTCTACTCCGCCTTCTCTCGATAATCGCTTCTGTCCGAACATCGCAATCGCAAATTTCTTACTCATAAATCTTTCCCACAATCCCACTCAATTTCTTCATCAATATCTCAGCCAACACAAAGAGCGGATAGGCTCGTACACCTGTCCGCTGGCTGCCACCCCACCCTCATGGTTGAGATTTCTTCCTGTGCAGCATTTCTGCCACCCCAAAAGATCAGTCGTTCATTCTTCGGGTAAGAAAATATGAACTTCAGGTCGCGGAGCCTTTCATTCTCTGCCGTTCCCTTGTCCCTATTATGACAGCCGCGTATTATATCTCTAGCCCCGCGCCGTTCAATGGTCGGAACAGACTTCTGACGGATTCCCTCGTACTCCGTTTTACCAGCATCGTCATATTCCGCACCGCTCACATGATGTCCTGCTCTGTTGTAGCATGTCACCTGACAGCCCTGCTGCGCCATCCGTGTGCACAGCTCTTTTACCACGATCTCCACGCCGCCCTCTCTCGACCACCTTTTGTGACCAAAAACAGCAAGCCTCAATTTCTCCTTCATTTTCCCTTTCCCGTCGCTTTCCCCATTTAGGGATCTCATCCACATACCGTGCCAAACTCCGGCCCGGTTTCCTTTACACCAGAAAAAGCCCGGACGCATTTACGCCCAGGTTTTTGACTGATTTACGCCGCAATTCATTGACATTTTATTTCCAGAATCATCAATATCAATTTTGTAAATGTATTTATTGACACTAAAAATATTTTACCATTTTTTCCTCTGGGGTACAATACTTTGCAGCTGTATCATTGCCTGCATCATGGCTAAGATTTCCGTACTTTATTCCGTCTTTTTGTTGCAACCTATTCATTTTGGAAAGGAACTCGTTCCATTGCTTTTTTGCAGCAAAAAACACCCTTCCTCTCACGGAAACCCGCAAAAGGAAGGGTGTTGAACTCGTTATCCTGTTGTCGTACCAATCACAGCATGTTCGTATCAGCAAAGCCAATACTAGTTGTCATTCAGCACGGCACCTCAAGCACTTTTGAGCGTAGAGCTGTGATTAGCAGTTCTCAGCGAAGTACTTAATGGTACGGACCATCTGAGAGGTGTAGGAGTTCTCGTTGTCGTACCAGGACACGACCTGAACCT
>OGPP01001985.1_pt1 | contig 13414 bp, 10 predicted proteins | sample 1553021 | NCBI WGS metagenome assembly OGPP01 (sample SAMEA2580217, study PRJEB22360) | human gut metagenome | biome: human gut; feature: human-associated habitat; material: faeces | place: Denmark | collected 2008/2010
AAAGAAAAAGTGTTCAGACTCTTTAACAATCGGTGTTGCACCTGATACTGCAGAACGTGGATTAATTAAATCCATTGGGCTATAAGTAGAGGCACAAACTTCACAGTTATCACCGTATTGATCTTCGGCTTTACATTTTGGGCAAGTCCCTTTGACGAAACGATCCGGTAAGAACATGTTCTTTTCAGGATCGAATAACTGAGAAATCACTTTTGTTTTAATGAAGCCTTTTGCTTTTAATTTATTGTAAATGTCCGCAGTGATTTGTTTATTTTCTTCACTGTGAGTAGAGTGATAGTTATCAAAACTGATATTAAAGCCCGCAAAATCACGTACGTGATCAGCTTTTGCTCTTGCGATTAATTCTTCAGGAGTGATGCCTAATTTATCAGCATTAAGCATGATTGGTGTGCCGTGCGCGTCATCAGCACAGACAAAATGAATTTTATTGCCACGCATACGTTGGAAACGCACCCAAATATCCGCTTGAATGTGTTCTAACATATGGCCTAAATGAATGGCGCCATTTGCATAAGGTAATGCACAAGTGACTAAAATTTTACGAGGTTGAGTTGTCATTATTTTTCTCTTATTCTTTTTGCAAAAATTGCGAGTATGTTACCCGATTAGTGTGATTTTTTCTAGTTTAGTTATACTTTTAGCTTAACATTTGAGGTGTAAAAAGGGTAGAATATCCCTGACAAATTTACTCTACTACCTACTACTATTAAAGGAATATTATGGCAACTGCTTTTTCTGAAAATTTAACGGCAGAACAACAATCTCAGGTTCTGCAACTTTTCCAACAATTTCAACACCCAACCTTACAAAAAGACTTAATCGAATTAAAGACTTTGAAGAAAGTTGAAAAAGGCGGTGACGTATTACGTATTGAATTACAATTGCCTTTTGCATGGAACACTGGCGTGGAGCAAGTGAAACAGCAGCTTTCTGATGCGTTATTAAAAGCAACAGATAGCAAAGAAATCAAATGGGTGGTGAATTATCAAATCGCAACGTTAAAACGTGCAAATAATCAACCGGCAGTAAAAGGTGTGAAGAACATCATTGCAGTGACTTCAGGTAAAGGTGGGGTAGGAAAATCATCCGTTTCGGTGAATCTTGCACTTGCTTTACAAGCTCAGGGTGCTCGTGTGGGGATCTTAGATGCAGATATTTACGGTCCATCTATTCCGCATATGTTAGGTGCGCCGCATCAACGCCCAACTTCACCAGATAACCAACATATCACCCCAATTAAAGCGTATGGTTTATCTGCCAACTCGATCGGTTTCTTAATGGATGAAGATAATGCAACCATTTGGCGTGGTCCTATGGCAAGTAGTGCATTAAGCCAGCTTTTAAATGAAACCTTATGGGATAGCTTGGATTACTTAGTGATCGATATGCCTCCGGGTACAGGTGATATCCAATTAACCCTTTCACAACAAATTCCGGTAACAGGAGCTGTAGTGGTTACCACGCCACAAGATATTGCGTTATTAGATGCGGTGAAAGGCGTGTCGATGTTTGAACGTGTATCTGTGCCAGTGTTAGGTATTGTGGAAAATATGTCTATGCATATTTGTAGCAATTGTGGCCATCACGAAGCAATTTTCGGTACTGGTGGTGCAGAAAAAATGGCACAAAAATACAATGTGAAAGTATTAGGTCAGTTACCGTTGAATATCCAAGTTCGTCAAGATTTGGATGCGGGTAAACCAACCGTAGTTGCAGCGCCAGACAGTGAAATTGCGAAATCTTTCTTAGATTTAGCAGAGAAAGTATCAACTGAGCTTTACTGGCAAGGTTCTGTGATTCCAAGCGAGATTTTATTCCGCGAAGTGAAATAATCACAAAACATCATAAAAATTAACCGCACTTTAGATCATCCAAAGTGCGGTTATTTTTTATCTAACTTTGCTTATTTTAAATGATCCGCATCATTCATTTTCTCAACGCGAAAACCGTTCTCATCATCATAATGTACAACACTAATTGATGTATTAATAAGCGATACCGATTTATCTTCATCACGGTGATTTTGCCACGTTGCACCGTTTAATAAGGCAAGCAATAAACGCAAAGTATGGCCATGCGACACAATGAGAATATTACCTTGATCGTGGATCTTAATAATATCTTGTAAGGCTTTCATGGCACGTTCGCCCAATTGTTCGAATGTTTCTCCGCCATTTACTTGAGCTTTGTAATTGGCAGGATCTTTAATGAGTTGTTTGAATTCAGGGTGTTCTCTTAACGTATCAACAACTTTGCCTTCCCAAGAACCAAAATACTGTTCATTTAAACCTTGATGATGGAAAAGGGGAATATCACGTTTGCCGATAATGTGAGAGGCAGTTGCGATAGTACGTTTTAATACGCTGGAATAAGCGGCAATGAAAGGAATATGATTAAGTGCAACACCTGTTTTTTTCGCACCATTAACGCCTTCTTCTGTTAAAGGGGAATCGCCATGACCTTGCATCAAACCTTCTGTATTCCAAACGGTTTTACCATGTCGAATAAAATAAAAAGTCAGCTGTTTTTTCATTTTTCATGTCCATAAAAAAGATTAAGGAAGCCGAAACTTCCTTAATCATGATTTTAACGAGAGTAATAACCTGCCATTGAACTATATACGGCATTTTCTGCCTGAATGATGTTGTATTTTGCATTCAAGATAGAAAGTTGAGAGCTTTTCTCTGTGTTTGCCGCAGCGAGCCATTCACGTAATTCAGATACACCTGCATTGTAACGGTCACGATAGTATTTAGTGATACGTTGGTTATAGCTGTGTGTTTTTTGCAAGTTAGCAAAAGCACTTTGTGCTTGTGTGTAGGCGAAGTAGTTGGTATCTACATCGTTCAAGGCTTTAGTAATGCTTTGCTCGTAGTTTAAACGTGCGGTTTCATAATCTGCTTCAGAGATTTTCACGTTCCATTTCACCGTATTCCAGTTGAGGAATGGTAGGCTAATGCCGATTAAGCCTGTACCCACAGGATTGTCCAATGCGTTACCGACTTTAGTACCACTTGATGTTAAGCTTCCACCTAAAGTGACTTCTGGGAACCAGCCTTTTTCAGTTGCTTTTGCATTTTTGAATGCACTGCTTAAGCGATATTGATAGCCTTTCACATCAGGACGATTCGCAATGACAGAAACGGGCACATTTAAATTTACGCCCACATTTTTTACATTAAGAATGTGTGGGAAGTTGATATTTAATGCTTCTTCCGGTTTTAAGTTCAGTAAGTTACGTAAAGTTTGTTCCGCTGTTTTACGTTGTGTTTGATAGTTGATCAAGTTGTTACGTGCGTTCAATACCGCTTGTTGTGCTTGATCCACACTTGCGCTGTCAGCCACACCTTGTGATAAACGGCGTTGCATAATGCTGCTAATGTCGTTGTAGTATTTAATGCTTTCTTGCGTGGTGCTGATTGCATCATTCAAGTAGGCAATTTGATAATAGGTTGTTACAACAGAGTTGATGAGTGAAAGTTTTGTTGCTTCTAAATCTTCAGCCGTTGCCTTGTGTGACCATTCTGCGGCATCTGCAGTATCCGCTAAACGTTGCCATAGATCTAACGTATAACTCACATTTAATGCACCTTTATGACTGATGGTTGAGTTACCACCAGTTTTAAGATTTTTACCCGCAGAAGATTGGGTTGAACCGCTAAATGCCGGAATTAAATTCGCGCCTGCAAGGTTTGCATTATATAGAGCACGGTTTACGGCAATAGACGCTTTGGCTAAATCTTTGTTATTAACTAATGCTTGTTCTACCACACGATTTAATTGTGAATCATTGTAAAGTGCCCACCAGTTTTCTTTTACATTAAATTGTTTGGTGATTTCCGCATAATTTTGGTAATCCTGCTGGCTCGCTTTATAAGAATCGCCGATGTTAGCACAACCTGCTAGAGCAGTTGCCATCGCGATTGCTAAGGTTAATTTTTTCATTTTTAACATGGATTTTTCCTTTCTTTTTAATTAAAGTGCGGTCAAAAATTAGTAAGAATTTTAACTGCTCTTTTGAGTTTTACAAAATTTCTTTATTCTCTCGCAAGGGCTGTAATTGGATCTAATTGTGCTGCACGTTTTGCCGGCATATAGCCGAAGATCACACCAATAAGGGTAGAGAAGACCACTGCCGCAACAATTGAGCCAGTTGAGAACGCCATCGTAAAGTCAGTCATAAATACGTTAAATAGCAGACCGATTAAACCCGAAAGTAGAATACCCGTCACGCCACCAATTAAACAAATCAGCACGGCTTCAATTAAAAATTGTTGCAGAATATTAAATTGTCTTGCCCCAATAGCCATTCGCACGCCAATTTCTTTGGTTCGCTCTGTCACGGAAACCAACATAATATTCATTACCCCAATACCGCCTACAATCAATGAAATAAAGGCGATAGAGGAAATGAGCAATTTCATCGTGCCTGTTGTGCTTTCAATAGTTTGTTTAATGGTGTCGCTATTCATGATGAAGAAATCTTTTTTACCATGACGCATAGTGAGCAATTCAGTAATTCCTTTTTCAGCAACAGTCGTATTCACTGAATCATCTATTTTTACGGTAATTGAACCAATTTTTTTGCTACCCGAAATACGATTCATCACGGTGGTATAAGGGGCGTAGAGATTAAGTGAACTGCTTGCTCCGCCCATTTGTTTATCAGATACCACGCCAATAATACGTAATGGATGTTTATTAAACATCACAATTTTGCCGATAGGATTTTCATCAGGGAAAATCGATTTTTTCGCACTTTCATCGATTAAGGCTACTTGATTGTTATCAGCAACATCTTGAGCAGAAAATAAATTACCGGATTTTAGTTTTAATCCATCTACATCAAAATATTGTTCGCCTACTCCTTTTAAGCTAGTGGAGGAGAATGTTTGGTTGCCATAAATCAAGGTGCCACTTGATGAACTATTTGGCGTGACGCTTTGTACATAGCTTTGTTGGTTTAAGGCAGTGGCATCATTAATTGTAAGATTTTGCATTTGTTCAGCACGACGATCACCAAAGCCTGTACCATTAAAAATCGTTATGGTGCTTGTCCCAATTCCTCGAATATTTTCCAAGATTTTTTGCTGTGAACCATTTCCCAGTGCCACGACAGAAACCACAGATGTAATCCCGATAATAATCCCGAGCATGGTTAAAAGAGAACGCATTTTGTGGGCAATAATTGCACTCACAGACATACGAAAGGCTTCAACAAATTGATCTTTGCTGAACCCAAAGTGCGGTTTAGATTTGGTTGGATTTTCGACCGCACTTTTTACCGCTTCTTTTTGCGTATCGCCAATGATTTCGCCGTCTTTAATTTCAATCACGCGATTCGCACTGGCGGCAATTTCTCGGTCGTGGGTTACCATAATAATAGTGTGGCCTTCTGCGTGTAATTGACGCAGAATTTCCATCACATTTTGACCGCTTTGTGAATCCAATGCACCAGTGGGTTCATCGGCTAAAATAATTTCACCGCCATTCATCAACGCACGCGCAATACTCACACGTTGTTGCTGACCACCAGAAAGCTGGCTTGGTTTATTTTGCCATTTATCGCCTAAACCTAATTTTTCTAAAAGTTGTTTCGCACGAGAAAGACGTTTTTCTTGCGACATTCCTGCATAAATAGCAGGCAAGGCGACGTTTTCTGCTGCGGTCAAGCTCGACAATAAGTTATAGCGTTGGAAAATAAAGCCGAATTTTTGGCTACGTAAATCTGAAAGTTGATCTTTGCTTAATTCAATGGTTTCTTCCCCATTGATTTTGTAAGAACCACTGGTTGCCGTATCCAAGCACCCGATGATGTTCATCAAGGTCGATTTACCGGAGCCGGATTGCCCAATAATCGCCACAAAATCGCCTTTTTCAATATTTAAAGAGACATTCTTTAAAATATGAACACGATTTTCGCCTTCACCGAAGTAACGGTTGAGATCCTTAATTTCAATAATATTCATTAATTTTCTACCGCACTTTTAGAACATTCTTGGACCACGAGGCATAGAGCCAACTTGTTCACCATTCGCAACTTGCGACACGATGACTTTTTCACCTTCGTTTAAACCCGATTTGATTTCAGTTTTGAAATCATTTTGAACACCGATTTCAACTTCACGCGGTTCAGGTTGATTTTTATCATTCAATACATTCACAAAGCTTTTGCCATCACGTTTTTGAATAGCCATATTGGAAACTAATAACACATCTTTCGCGTTGGCAATTTTGATGTTGTTTTCTGTCGTCATTCCGATGCGTAAAGTACGATCAGGGTTATCAATCAGTACATTGGCATAATAGTAAATCGCACTGGTTGTGGAGCTGCTACTTGAACTTGTCGAAGATGATGTTGAAGAACTATCACTTGTCGTGGTATTGGCTGGATCAACAGAATCAATGACGGAGTGATATACAGTTTGACTATCCGATAAAATAGTAAAGCTAACTTCTTGACCTGCTTTAACTTTAGTAATATCGCCTTCTGAAATTTCAGGCTTAATTTTCATTTTGCTTAAATCAGCAATGGTTACAATTGTTGGAGTCGTTTGGTTGGCATTAACGGTTTGACCTTCAGAAACGGGCACGGAAATAACAGTACCGTCCATTGGTGCGGTGATTTTGGTATAACCCACATTGGTTTCTGCGGTATTCACTTCAATTTCAGCTTGTTTGATATTGGCTTCAATGGCTTCCATTTCTGCTTTTGCATTATCAAGGGTGCTTTTTGCGGTATTCACACTATCCAAAGAGGTGGCTTTTTGCGTATAAAGTTTTGATAAGCGGTTATAGCTTGAAAGGGCTACATCGTAAGCGGTTTTCTTCGCTTTTAATTGTGCTTGATAGCTAACCAATGCCGCTTTTTTGGTATTTAAGGTATTAATTTGGGTTGTGGAATCAATATCAGCGATCATTTCGCCTTTTTTGATTTCTTGCCCTAATTTGACATAGAGTTTAGTGATTTTACCCGAAGCTTGGGCGCCGACATCGACTTCATTCACGCTTTCAACTGAACCAGAAGCGACAACTGTTTTTTCCAGATTGCCACGTGTAACCGATTCAGTCAGATAGGTGGTTTCTTGTTTGTTATTGCTTGAGAAAAAATAATAAACAGCACCGGTAGCAACGAGTAATCCGAGTAAAATAAAAAAGCGTTTTTTCATAAAGACTTTGTTATCCTAAATAAAAATGAACGTTTGTTCAGTGAAGTGGTATTCTAAAGGTAAACTTTTCAGTTTGCACGAAAAATCTTCAAGTTAGACCTAAAAATCCTAAAAAATTCAGTCTTAATTTAATGAAAGTGCGGTTAGTTTTGGGATCAAATTCACAACGCCTGACTTTTCGTATAGAATGGGGAAATTATTTTCAATTTATTGAGAAATTTATGAGCAATACAGAACACACTCTAGAAAATGCGGAAAATACCCGCACACACAATTTCATTACTCAAATTATTGATGAAGATTTAGCTTCGGGTAAACACAAAAGTGTTCATACTCGTTTCCCACCTGAGCCAAATGGCTATTTGCATATTGGCCACGCCAAATCGATTTGCTTAAACTTTGGCTTAGCAAAAGAATATAACGGTTTATGTAACCTACGTTTTGACGATACCAACCCGGTGAAAGAAGACGTGGAATATGTGGATTCCATCAAAGCCGATGTGGAATGGTTAGGCTTTAAATGGGAAGGCGAACCGCGTTATGCGTCGGATTACTTCGATGCACTTTATGGCTATGCGATTGAGTTAATCGAGAAAGGTTTAGCCTATGTAGATGAACTTTCACCAGACCAAATGCGTGAGTATCGCGGTACATTAACTGAGCCAGGTAAAAACAGTCCATATCGTGATCGTAGTGTCGAAGAAAACTTAGCGTTATTTGAAAGAATGAAAAATGGTGAGTTTGCCGAAGGTACATTAAGTCTTCGTGCGAAAATCGACATGGCTTCACCATTTATGGTCATGCGTGACCCTGTGCTTTATCGTATTAAATTTGCGAGCCATCACCAAACTGGTGATAAATGGTGCATTTACCCAATGTACGATTTTACTCACTGTATCTCTGATGCGATTGAGCGTATTACACACTCTCTATGTACATTAGAATTCCAAGACAACCGTCGTTTATACGACTGGGTGTTGGAAAATATTAGTATTGAACGTCCATTGCCGCATCAATATGAATTCTCTCGTTTAAATTTAGAAGGTACGTTAACGTCTAAACGTAAATTATTGAAATTAGTGAATGAAGGCATTGTGGATGGTTGGAACGATCCGCGTATGCCAACGATTTCAGGTTTACGTCGTCGCGGTTATACACCGGCTTCGTTACGTGAATTCTGCCGTCGTATCGGTGTGACTAAACAAGATAACGTCGTAGAGTATTCTGCACTTGAAGCCTGCATTCGTGAAGATTTAAACGAAAACGCACCACGCGCAATGGCGGTGATTGATCCTGTTCGTGTTGTGATTGAAAACTTTGAAGGCGAAGAAACCTTAACGGCACCAAACCACCCGAATCGTCCTGAATTAGGTGAACGTCAATTACCGTTTACGAAAGAGCTTTATATTGATCGTGCAGACTTCCGTGAAGAAGCGAACAAACAATATAAACGTTTAGTATTAGGTAAAGAAGTACGTTTGCGTAACGCCTACGTGATTAAAGCTGAACGTGTCGAAAAAGATGCAAATGGTGAAATTACTACGATCTTCTGTACTTACGATCCTGAAACCCTAGGTAAAAACCCAGCGGATGGTCGCAAAGTGAAAGGGGTAATTCACTGGGTATCTGCAGTGCATAATCACCCAGCGGAGTTCCGTTTATATGAACGTCTCTTCACCGTACCAAACCCTGGTGCAGCAGAAGAAATCGAAAGCGTATTAAATCCAACTTCTTTAGTGGTGAAACACGGTTTTGTAGAACAAAGCCTCGCAAATGCAGAACCAGAAAAAGGTTACCAATTTGAACGCGAAGGTTATTTCTGTGCGGATAACAAAGATAGCCGCCCAGAGCACTTAGTGTTTAACTTAACCGTAAGCTTAAAAGAAGGCTTCTAATTCTAAACAACAAAGTGCGGTCAAAAATCACGTAAATTTTGACCGCACTTTTTTATTGGTTTCACTATGCAATTTGAATCTCATTTTTGGCAAAAAAAATCGCTCCTTGAAATGACGGAATCCGAATGGGAAGCCTTATGTGATGGCTGCGGAAAATGCTGTTATCGAAAATACATTCAAGGGCGGGGTAAGCGTGAAAAACTGTATTACACGCGCATTGCCTGCAATCTATTAGATGTAGAAACAGGAAAGTGTCGTAATTATCCTGAACGTTTTAAAATCGAAAGTGATTGCACCAAATTAACCAAAAAGAACTTGCCTGATTTTGGTTGGTTGCCGAATACCTGTGCATATCGTTTATTGTATGAGGGTAAAGCTTTGCCCGAATGGCATCCATTAGTCAGTGGCGATCCTGATTCTGTTAAAAAAGCAGGTGTTTTAATTCAAGATGGCGTGCATGAAGAAGATGTCATTGATTGGTTTGAATTTGTCATTGAAACTGAATAATTTAAATTTCGTTGTTTTTTTATTCTCTTTAAACTTTGTTTTTTGATTTAGGTCACAATTTGCGAGATTGGCAATTGTATTTCAATTGTGCTTACTTATAATACTTATTAAGTATTATATAGATGTATCATTCGTTGTATGCAAATGTCCTTATCACTTAAACAATCTGCTGAAAAACTTGGCATTTCGTTTTCCCATTATGATATTGATGGGCATTTGATTGATGCATCGCCAACCAGTATTGATTATTTTATCGAGCAGTTGCAATTTCCGCCGAATATTGGACAAAATCAGCCGTTCCAAAATGTCATATGTGCCTTTGAAAATGAACCCATTCATGATGATTTAATCGCGTTTTCTTCTCCTCCTGATGCTTCTTTGCGTTATCAATTGCTCGACGAGCAAAACCAAATTCAGCTTGAAAAAACCATTCCATATTCAACCGCACTTTCATTCATTGCCTGCTTTGCCTTTTATCTATCATCGTTTAATGCTTTTTGCTGCTCAACAAACGAGAAAACACAATCGGTTGTAAATAATCAAGCTTGCAAAGCATAAAGGAGTATGTCATGACGAAATTAGTCGCTCAATCAGTAATTAATTCATTTTTTGATGGCAAACATGCCGATCCTTTTGCTGTATTAGGCATGCATGAAACTCACAATGGTATTGAGATTCGTGCTTTATTACCCGATGCAGATAAAGTCGAAGTGATTGATAAAGAAAGTCAATCCATCGTTGTCGCGCTAGAGAAACTGGATGACCGCGGATTTTTTGGTGCTATTGTGCCAGAGATTCACCATTTCTTTACCTACCAATTAAAAGTGTATTGGGGCGTAGAAGCCCAAATTATTGAAGATCCGTACCGTTTCCATCCGATGATTAATGACTTGGATCAATGGCTATTGGCGGAAGGTTCGTTATTGCGTCCTTATGAAGTATTAGGTGCACATTTTACTGAATGTGACAGTGTACCGGGAGTAAATTTCCGTGTATGGGCGCCAAATGCTAAACGCGTTTCGTTGGTCGGTGATTTTAACTATTGGGACGGTCGCCGTCATCCAATGCGTTTCCATCCGGCAAGTGGTGTGTGGGAGTTATTCTTACCAAAAGCCAGTTTGGGGCAACGCTATAAATTTGAATTGATTGATTGCAACGGCAACCTTCGTTTAAAAGCTGACCCTTATGCATTTAGCTCTGAATTACGTCCAGATACAGCATCAGAAATCAGCATGTTGCCGGATGTGGTCGAAATGACTGAGCAACGTCGTAAAGCGAACCAACGTAATCAACCTATTTCGATTTACGAAGTGCATTTGGGATCATGGCGCCGTAATTTAGAAAATAATTTCTGGCTAGATTACGACCAAATTGCCGATGAGCTTATTCCTTATGTAAAACATATGGGCTTTACCCATATCGAGTTTTTACCGCTCTCCGAATTTCCATTCGATGGCTCTTGGGGTTACCAACCGATAGGGCTGTATTCACCAACCAGCCGTTTTGGTACACCAGAAGGCTTTAAACGCTTAGTCGAAAAAGCGCACAAAGCAGGCATTAATGTGATTTTAGACTGGGTACCGGGCCATTTCCCTAGTGATACACACGGTTTAGTGGCATTTGATGGTACAGCCTTATATGAACATGCTGACCCACGTGAAGGCTATCATCAAGACTGGAATACCTTAATTTATAACTATGGTCGTAATGAAGTAAGAAACTTCTTATCCAGTAATGCACTGTATTGGCTTGAACGATTTGGTGTAGATGGTATCCGTGTAGATGCGGTCGCATCAATGATTTATCGCGATTATAGCCGAGCTGAAGGCGAATGGATTCCGAATCAATATGGCGGTCGTGAAAACTTAGAAGCCATTGAATTCTTAAAACATACCAACTGGAAAATCCATTCTGAAGTGTCTGGCGCGATTTCGATTGCGGAAGAATCTACTTCTTTTGGTGGCGTAACCCATCCAACAGAAAATGGGGGGCTTGGATTTAATTTCAAATGGAACATGGGCTGGATGAATGACACCCTAAGTTATATGAAACTCGATCCAGTTTATCGTCGTTATCATCACGACAAAATGACCTTCGGGATGATTTATCAATACAGCGAAAACTTTGTGTTACCGCTTTCTCACGATGAGGTGGTACACGGCAAATGTTCGTTACTCGGCAAAATGCCGGGCGATACATGGCAAAAATTCGCTAACTTGCGTGCTTACTACGGTTATATGTGGGGCTATCCAGGCAAGAAATTATTATTCATGGGCAATGAATTTGCTCAAGGTCGCGAATGGAATTATGAAGAAAGTTTGGATTGGTTCTTACTTGACGAAAACCATGGTGGCTTATGGCATAAAGGTGTCTTGCAATTAGTCAAAGATTTGAACGGAATTTATCAAAAAAATGCACCGCTCTTTGAATTAGACGGTGAACCGGAAGGCTTTGATTGGTTAGTGGTAGATGATGCGGAAAATTCAGTCTTTGCTTTTGAACGTAAAAGCAGTAATGGCGAACGCATTATTGTGATCAGTAACTTCACACCTGTGCCACGCGAAGGCTATCGCATTGGGGTCAATGCCGCGGGTGAATACGAAGAAATTTTGAATACTGACTCAATGTATTATCAAGGTTCAAACGTGGGTAATTTTGGTTTGGTGAAAAGTGAAGCGATTGCAAGTCATGGACGTGATAATTCGATTAACGTGACCATTCCTCCACTTGCAACGATCTATTTAAAATATAAAGCATAACAATAGCGAAGAACACGATGTTTAGTATTTATAACAATGGCAAACCTTCCCCAATGGGATATTCTCAAACGCGGGAAAACAGCCTAAAAATTTCGAATTTTGCGCTGTTTTCTAGTGCGGCGGATGCTATTGAACTTTGCTTGTTCCGTGATGGCAAAGAAAGCCGTTTTGCTATGAGCAGAACCAATGATATTTGGCATGTAGCAATTAAGGGCGTTGAGCTGAATGATGAGTATGCTTTTAGAATCACAGGCAAAAATGACCGCACTTTAGCCAATCCGCAAAAGTTAATGCTTGATCCTTATGCGAAAGCGGTCACTCATAAACCAGATTTAAGTTCACCAGAAGCCCGCTCAATTTTCTTGTTAAATGATGAACGAGATAATGCATCAGTTGCGCCTAAAGGTCGTGTTGTGGATGAGCGTTTTGATTGGTCAGGGGATTGTAAGCCGTCTATTCCTTGGGCTCAAACCATTGTGTATGAACTGAATGTTAAAGGATTTAGCCAATTAAATTCCCGTATTCCAGAAAATATTCGAGGCACTTATGCGGCTTTAGCTCATCCTGAAAATATTGCGTATTTTAAATCATTGGGTATTACCAGCCTTGAATTGCTCCCAGTGAATTTCTTCATTGATGAACCACATTTGCAAGAAAAAGGATTACGTAATTATTGGGGCTACAACCCATTAGCCATGTTTGCTTTAGAACCGAGCTACGCAGCTGATCAAAAACAGCCTTTAAATGAGTTTAAGAGCATGGTGAAAACCTTGCATCAAGCGGGCATTGAAGTGATTTTAGATGTGGTGTTTAACCATACGGCTGAATCCGAAAAAACATTTCCGACATTTTGTCAGCGCGGTATTGATGATAAAACCTATTACTGGCAAAACGAGCATGGTGATTACCTCAACTGGACGGGGTGCGGCAATATGCTTAATCTTGCCAATGATGTCACTCGCAAATGGGTATTAGATTGTTTACGTTACTGGGTAACAGAATGTCATGTGGATGGTTTCCGTTTTGATTTAGCCTCGGTACTTGGTCGTGAAACGCCTGATTT
>OGPP01002015.1_pt1 | contig 13221 bp, 13 predicted proteins | sample 1553021 | NCBI WGS metagenome assembly OGPP01 (sample SAMEA2580217, study PRJEB22360) | human gut metagenome | biome: human gut; feature: human-associated habitat; material: faeces | place: Denmark | collected 2008/2010
GACACCCTGATTAAGAGTCAGGTGCTCTGCCAGCTGAGCTAGTGGCGCATTGCTTAACGCAAGGACTATTATATAATAGAATTTATCGAATTGCAAGTAATTTTTTATTTTTTTTAAAAATTTTGTAAATTACATATTAGCAAATAATGCCGCAATTTCTTCCGGTGTCATCATGTGATTCGGGTCAGAATTTGCCTCGATAACAGGCTCTGCTGCCGGTTCTTCCACAACCGGTTCTGACACAGGTTCCTCTTCCGTTATCGGCTCAGATTCTTCTGAAATAGCATCTTCTGTTACAACTGGTTCTTCTTCAGCTGCTGTATCAGCATTTGCAATCAAAGCAGCAATCTCTTCCGGTGTCATCATATGATTCGGATTGGAATTCATTTCCATAACCGGTTCATCAATGGTATTTACCATTTCTTCTGTAAATGCAGGTTCTTCCGGTTCTTCATCTGCAAATCCAAGTGTATCATCAAAACCAACTGGTTCTTCTGGTTCCGGTTCATTGTTTTCTTCTGCAGATCCGGTTTCTTCTGCTACTTCTTTTGTAGTCTCAGCTGCTTCGTCATTTCCGAATAAAGCATCTATATTTAATAAATCATCTTCTGCTAAATCCGGCATATCCTCTGCAGCTGTCTCCGGTTCTGTTTCTGGTTCTTCCGGCATCACTTCATTGATTGGTGCTTCCGGTTCTTCCGGCATCACTTCGTTGATTGGTGCTTCCGGTTCTTCCGGCGTTACTTCCTCAACTGGTGCGGCTGATGATGGCTGTACCGGTGCTGCTGTATAAGCAACAGCTGGCGCACCATTTATTTTTCCAACTTCAGCTAATATGGTATTGTGGATGGATAATTCCATTTCTTTCACGGAAGCTGCCATTTCCTGCTGTTTTAGCAGAAGGTCTTTATTGGCATTCTCAACTATGATACGCTGCTGCTCTAACACGTTCTTCTCAAGATTATCCAGACGGTCGGAAAGATTAAATATCTGCTCTAATAATTTGTCGTTGGAATTCATCAATGCATCGGAATTTTCTTTGTTACGGCTTATGGTAACTTTGGCAATGGATTTCTGTGCATCTATGATGTCCTTTGTCGGTGAACCGGCTGCCTCTTCGATACGATCAAGCTGATCCGCAATATCTTCAAAGGATTTGCGGGTTACAAGATAAGAAGCTTTTTCTGACTTAAACAGATTATCATACTGTTCGTACTGGTCAATCTCTTTCTTATAATTTTTCTGGATTGCACTGGCAATCAGAATATAAATATCAGCCAGTGCTACAACTGTAAGTACAATCAATGCCACATAATTGGACGGATAGTTAATCATCACATATAATTCCCCTAAAACCAGCACTGTTAATACCAGTACAGCCGTCACAATTCTCAGATTGTAAGAATCCTTCTTTTGTTTGATGTTCTGCTTTGCTTCTTCCATTGTAAAAATCCTCCATGATTTTTTATTTTTCACTAAATAGCAGGAGCAAACCGTAAAAACCTGCCACTATACTGGCAGTTCCCTGGATATGTCCTGCAGCCGGGTACTTACTTTCCCTGTAAGTATAATTAATTTTATTCTATCACAGGTAGAATTTTCCTTCAAGAAGCCTTTTCCAAAATAGAAATGAAAATTAAGAAAGTTTGCTAGTTGATACCTTTACATATGAACTGATTTAAAAACTGATTTTTATCACATGGTCTGCCAAAAAGATAGCCCTGCAGATAATCAGCATGTATTTCTTTCAGCTTTTGATACCACTCTTCTTTTTCTACACCTTCTATACATATTTTGATATCTATACTATGTACCAGTTCAACTATTTTTTTTAACAGCTCAAAGTCCCTTGTTTGACTCATAGCTTTTGCTGTAAAATGATTATCCAGTTTCACATAATTAGGATTCATGTTTACAATACAATGTAGATTTGAAAAACCTGTGCCAAAATCATCCAGAATAAACTGTATTTTTTTCTCTTCGAATTTCTTCCGAAGCATATAAAAATACGGTGTCATATCCGTATATCCGCTTTCTGTCAGTTCCGCACACAGGCTCTCCGGCGGAAGATTATATTGTTCTATAGACGAAAGTATGTCCTTCCAGATATCACTTTTCATCATCTGAATATAAGATATATTTACATTAACCTTAAATCCCGGTATATACTGCCGCATTTCATGGCACATTGCCGCAGCTTCATTTAATACAAATCTTCCAGCCGGAATAATAAGCCCGGTTTCTTCCAGTAATGGTATAAATTCCACAGGCGAGATACTTTCTTTTTTTCCACCTGAATACATGGAAAACCTCATAAGCGCTTCCGCACCAATTATATTTCCCGAGGAACAATCTATAATCGGCTGATAGTATACTTCAAATCCTTCAAATTCATTTGTCACGGCACCTCGAAGTGCACTTTTTATTTTCTCTTTTTTTAAAAATAACTTATAATCTTCTTTTTCAAAAAAATATACTCCGTTTCCTCCCATGGACTTTGCCTGTTTTAAAGAGAAAACCGCTATTTTACGATACTCGTCATAATATTTTAAGAGCTTCGTTGCATGGATAATTCCGGTAGATACTGTAAAAACCACCTTATATTTTTCAGAAATAATAAAATCTTCTATTTTTTTACATATTTCCTTCTGCAATAGCATAACATCATCTCTTGTATGGCTTTCCAGATCAACAATCATATACTCATCTGCAACAAGATGGTACAGCTGCTGGTTATCAGAAAGACATTCCTTGATACCGTCAGCAACACTTTTCAACACATAATTTCCATAATCTACGCCTAATGTACCATTAATCGCATTAAATCCATCAATCCCTATATGTATTAAAAATACTGACGAGCTGTCTTTTATATGGGAAGAAACAAAGGAATGCATTTCTCTTTCACCCAAAAGTCCGCTGACATTATCTGCCCGCTGTATATTTCCAATTTCGTTTACACAGCCTATAAGATAATGAGGTTTTCCATCTTTATCATGGATTACCTTTCCACGGCAATTAATCCATACCGGCATCCCTTCTTTATCAAGCCATCTGTAATGCAGATTGTGATTTTTTTCGTTTCCATCCGCAATCCGCTGTAAATGTTCCCTAATCATCGGACGGTCTTCTTCATATACAAAATAGCGGACACTGTCGGCAGCATTATCAAATGAATTGCCCGGCATCTTAAAACGCTTCACCGCTTCCTGTGAAATGATAAGGGTATTTTTCTGTAAATCTATAATATAAAGATAGTCATCCATACATGGTGCAAATACTTCTATTAAATCCTCTGCTCCTATTTCCTTGAGCAGTCTGCGTATGTTTGTATCCATAGTATAAGTGCCTTTCTTACAAAACTTTTATACTGATAAACTTTCTATTCTGTGGTAGAAATTATAGCTGGAAATCATTATCGTATTATACTGTTTTTTCTGATTCTGCCAATTTAAATTTACGAATCATTTCACGCAGATTTTCTGATTCGCTGCTCATCTCCTGGCTGGCAGCTGCACATTCCTCAGATGTTGCAGAATTGGTCTGTACAACATCATTAATTTGTTCAATTCCTTCATTAATCTGCCGGATTTCTGTTGTCTGTGTTTCTAACGTTTCCGCAATATTTGTAACTTCTTCTGTAATTATTTTAGAGTTCTCTGCAACATCTTCCAATTGCGCCGCAGTCTGTCCTGCAATCACCATACCCTTTTCTACTGCCTTCACAGAGGTTTCAATCAACATTGCAGATTCTTTCGCTGCCTGGGCACTCTGGTCCGCTAACGAATTTACCTGATTTGCTACAACTGCAAATCCTTTTCCGGCTTCTCCTGCCCTTGCTGCTTCGATAGAAGCATTCAATGCAAGCAGATTTGTCTGGGAAGCAATTTCATTAATTGTTGCAATAATTTTGTCAATTTCTTTTGATGCTTCATTAATTTCATGCATGGAATCAACCATTTCATGCATCTTACCATTACTTTCTAAAATGGCATTTCCAAGCTCATCCACCCTTCCACTAATTTCTTTTGCAGATTTTGAATTATTTTCTACCTGTTCAGATACACCTGCAACTGTTGCTGTCAGTTCCTCTACTACTGCCGCCTGATTTGTAGCTCCATCTGCAAGATCATTAGAACTTGATGCTACCTGGTCTGCTGCACTTGAAACTTCATTGGAAACATTTTGAATTCCTTTAATCGTTTCTCCTATACTTTTTTCAAATTGCATAAAAGAATTTAAAATTCCGACAAAATCTCCCCGCCACTCTACTTCCGGTTTAACATCAAAATTTCCTTCTGCAAACAATTTCATTGCACGGTCAATATCGTCTACATAGCTTCCCAGGATACGGATTGATTTACGCATACTGTGTGCCAGTCTTCCAATCTCATCTTCTGAACGATAATCCAGTGTACTGTGTAAATTTCCTTCTGTCAGTTCCTTTGCGACATCCTCAACTGCCCGTAAAGGTTCAAGAATTGTATCCAGGACTTTTTTACCTGTTTTCTTTGTCAGTATCCATGCCAAAAATAAACACACTATAATACATACAATTCCTGCTATAGCAAAAGTAAATGTAGTTCTGGCAGCCCTGCTGCTCTCCTGGTCTGTCACATCATCTAATCTTATTGCGATTTCCACCGCTTTATTTAATGCAGGTGTGCAATCATTCATGATTTCATCAACTGCTTTTTCCTTATCACCACTTTTAATTTTTTCTATAATAGAATAACCAATGTTTCCCCAATCCGAAAGGGCTGATGAATATTCCTCATAATCTGAGTCAGGAATAATTCCGGTTCCCTTTAAATTTTTCAGTTCAGAATCAACTTCTTTCAGCAGCTTTTCTACTGTTTTCTCATAACCGGCATATGAAGAAGTATCATCATCTAATGCCATTTCCCTGATATTTCTTGCTGCCGCATTCACATTAATTCTACATATTTTTACTGCCTGATCTGCTACAGTAACATTTTCTATATAATGTACCATATTAGCAAATAAAACACCTATGACCACTATAGAAAGCAAGCCTGAAATTAACATCATAATAATGACTTTTCTGTAGCCATAGTTTATCCTTTCCTGCAGATGCATGTTTTCTAATTTACTTTTCATTTTATCTTTTTGTGAAAACATTGATTCTTATTTCCTTTCTCTTTATTTTAATTTTTTCTAGACCTTGTTATATCAGAATTTTTTCAAAAGTCAACGACTTTTCAGCTTTAATTTTCAAATTCTATTTTTTTGATAAAATTTAACACTTCCTGCTTTGGTTTTTCGTCATTTTTAAAGACAGCTATTTACAGTATTTTTCTATAAAAACGGCCGCACCATCTTCTATAGCAGCAAAAGCCATCTTATCGTCTGGCCATGATTTTCTGAGTGCCACATAAGAAATCAGAAAATTTGCAAGCCAGCCAGCCGGTACAGCAAGCCAGACAAATGCAATGCCAAAACGCGGTGCGAGTATCAAAGCAACTGACAGACGAATTGCAAGATTTACCATATTTGCAATGAGAAATGGACGCATGATTCCAAGTCCCCGAAGAACTCCGTCTGTTGCCATCTTGATACCCATAAAAATGAAAAAGAAGCCGAGCCATCTCATATAATCTCCAGACACCTGATATGCCAGCGCTGTTCCATCTTTACCCAGAAATAATGAGGAAATCTGGGTATGCAGTGTTTCAATGACTATAAAAGCAAGGACTGCAAAACATAAATCTAACACCAGTGCAGCGTGGTATCCTTTTTTTAGACGCCCGATTTTCTTTGCGCCAAGATTCTGGGAAACATACGGCGAGACTGCATTGCCTATGGACACAAATATCAGTGAAAAAACATTCTCTACCCTCATCGTTGCCGCATAACCTGCAAGAGCCTGTGTACCAAACGGATTTACAACCGCCTGTACAATCATCATACCAATTGACACTGTTGACTGCTGGAGGACCGACGGTACAGCAATGCGGAGCATGGAATGTAATTCCCTCCCGTCAAACCAGCGAGCCGGACTCTTATACTGGCGTATCCGGTATAAAAAGATTAAAAACGAAAATACTGCCGAAATGCCTTGTGCAATAAGCGTGGCTAGGGCTGCACCGAACACACCCAGACCAAGGCCTGCTACCATCCAAAGATCCATCATAATATTCAGAACAGAAGAAAAAATCAAAAGGCATAATGGAATCTTTGATTCACCGATTGAAGTAAACATCGTTGAAAGAATGTTGTACATAAACAGAAACGGAAATCCCACAAAATAAACACGAAGATATAGTACTGCTTCCTCCAGTATATCAGCGGGTGTCTGTAATAAGCCCATCATGGAACGTGAAAAACAAAAGCCAGTAACTCCCAGAAGTATGCTAAGAACCAGAAAACTAATCAATGATGTTGATACGATTGTTTTCATTTTACTATAATCTCTGGCACCAAAATAACGGCTCACAAGTACACCTGCACCTACACCTGCACCAAGTGCTATACAAATGAATACATTCGTAAGGGCAGCACAGGCACCAACAGCCGCAAGGGCAGAAGATCCAACAAACTGACCCACAATGATTGAATCAGCCATATTGTAGACCTGTTGAAAAAAGCTTCCGAAAATCATTGGCATTGCAAAAACAGTCAGTGCTTTAAGGGGAGCATCTGTAATTAAATATTCATCTTTTGACATGATCTTCTTCCTCTGTAACTATTTTAAAGCACTATTACTGCGGCATCAAGTCCCTCAACTTTTCCGTCAAACAGTTCTTCTTCAAGCAAATTATATTTTCCCTCATACTCATTAAATCTCTTCTCACTGCTGCTGCAGTTAAAAATCAATGCCATGGTCTCTTCACTATTTTTTCTAATCAGAACAATGGTTTCTTCCTCATCCCTTGTGATTGCCTCAATCAATTCACCTTCTACGATACATTTATATTTTTTTCGAACCTGTAACAGCTGTTTATACCATTCAAACATCTCTTTATCCTGGTATTCTTCATCCCAGTACATGCCACGTCTGCAATCCGGATCGTTTGCTCCCGGCATCGCATACTCATCTCCATAATAAATCATCGGCATTCCCGGCAATAACAATTGAAAAGCTGCTGCCAAATGCTGCTTTTTCTTATTATTCTTACATAAATGTAAAAATCTTGCTGTATCATGGCTGTCTATCAGATTCCACATAAGAGGATAACATTTCTTATTTAAGCGTCCTTTCAAATATCCAAGATTCTGTATAAACTGGCTGACCGTAATCTTTTCATCTGCAAGCAGATCTATCATATTCAGATAAAACGGATAATTCATGACCGTATCCCATTCATCTCCTTCAAGAAAATCTCCTGCATAATGCCAGATTTCTCCAATTATCAGCATATCTTTCTTTACTGCCTTAACTGCTTTTCTAAAATTCTTCCAGAAAAAATGGCTGATTTCATCTCCTACATCCATTCTCCATCCGTCTATATCGCATTCCCTGATCCAATAGCATGCAACATCTGTAATAAATTTTTCAACTTCAGGATTTTTCAGATTTAATTTTGGCATTCCACCATAATAACCAAAGCATTTGAAGTTTGGAATCTCTCCCCTTTCACTTTTAAGTGGAAATTCATCAATAAAATACCAGTCCAGATATTTAGACTTATTTCCCTTTTCCAAAATATCTTCAAATGCAAAAAATTCATTTCCTGTATGGTTAAACACCGCATCCATAACCACTTTCATTCCATATTCATGCGCTTTTTGTACCAGCTCTTTAAGATCCTCTGCTGTTCCGAATGAGGGATCTATCTGATAATAATCAATGGTATCGTATTTATGGCTTGAATTTGATTTAAAGATTGGTGTCATATATAAAACATCAATTCCAAGACTATGGACATAATCCAGATGTTCTATAATTCCTCTGAGATCACCATGCAGATTATCCATAGACGTAACTGGTGCTTTATACCATACTTCCTTGTCTACCGGCTGTGATGATGCAAAACGGGACGGAAAAATCTGATATACGACCTTATTTTCTGCCCACTTTGGCACCACAAACATTTCTTCCTCCCGTAGATTCTGCGGGCAGTCAAACATTCTGTCCCTGTTTGTAATACATTCCTTACTAAACTCATAATTGCCGTAATATACTTTTTCCCCCTGCATATCCGTAAATTCAAAAAAATAACGGAGACATATCAGATGCATCTGGATCTGTGCTTCATAATAATCCTGAAACTGTGAGGTGGCAACCTTCTTCATTGGAATTGTCTTTCGTGTATCCTTCCATTCCATTGGTATATACTTATCCTCATAATGAAGAATTATTTCCTTTATATCATCTCTTTTTACCTGGATGCGTATCACAAATAAATCCTTATCTATTGCATAGCAGAATCTTTTGTCCATATCATGAATAATTGCAGAGTATTCCATTCATTTTCTCCTTTACATATTCTGTTTTCTTCTTTAATATTACTTACTTTTTCTATATCTTAACGTGATAATCCTGACTTGTCTATAGATAACTTCCTCTGCAGCTTGCCGATTGATAAAAATATCCGAATCTTTATCTGGATCTGACCTGGATTCCGATTCTATCATACACCGTTTCAAACCGGGTGTTGCATCAGTTGATTGAAATGGACCAGATTGATAAAATCTGCTGGGGATGTGATACCTGGACAGTAGATGAAAGCTATGGTTCTCTTCTTGCTTTCCGCTTTTCGATGTGTAAGGTTTTGATATAAAATATAAAACACAGTTATTGCCTGGACGAAACTCCCAGATATCATCATCAAGGTGTTTTGTGATAATTTCATTAAGCCGTGTACCATTATCTTCGAGGATCTGGATGTACAAACTGATCTGCCATTGGAATCTTCGTAAAATATCTTAACAGCTCCATTTCAATTTCAACTAATTTTTCATCCGAATCTCTGTTATCCGTCTTTTCTGTCAATGACATTTTCTCCTTTTCCCTGAACGAAAAAAATCACCCAGACTAGAATTTTTAATCTAATCTGAGTGATGCTTCGTCAGGCCTGTTTTCATCTCTGTAAAGCACCTTTCGGTGCTCGTCCGGTGCTCGGAGCACCCGGAGGATATAACCATTCCGTTCCATCGAGTTCACTCAGTTGGCCACCATTACGATTCAGCTTCGTAACAATGATCACTTGGTTTTCTTATTAGATTAACTATATTATAACGTGCTGTAGGTCGGATGTCGATGATTTTTTGACCATATTTATTGTTTTATATGTTTCTTCTCTATCAATTCTGCAAATACTAATTTTTAGACATGACAATAATTTTTCGTCAAAAACTATTTTATAAGCCATCTTTCCCCGTTCGGCATAATACGAATATCCCCCGGAAACCTTTCCAGAATCGTGCCGTCATGCAGAGAACGCACCACCGTTTCTTCACGATAGTCTGGGTCTTCATACCAAACATTGAAGTAAAGTTTGTCTCCATCACGGAAATTAAGCGCTTCTCTATCATTGATTGCGAATCGTACATGTTCTGGCCAGATAATCTCGAATGTACCGTCATTTGGCTGTCGAGTCAGCGATAACGGTGATGTATGAAGCATCAGATTGTAGCAGTCCTTCACTGCAGATAACGGTTGCCGCGCTACTTCCTGTACTTCCACTTGTTGATGCAAGAACCTCATGATGCGGATAACACTCTCTGTAAAGCTCACTACCAGTAGCACAACAGAACTGCCATCATACACTGGTGTGCCAAGATATTGTCCGTCTGCAGAATGCACAGGCTCATAAATCATGCCGTCTGGGTAATGGATAAGATACAAACGGTTGCTCCGCACAAGGTGTCCCTGTCGGAATAGTTCTTCTGCCTCATAGAGATCGCCGTGAATATAGTCCGTTGCCCAGTACCATTCGGCGATTCCTCCACGAATAAGTTCCATATTGGTCATACCATGTATATCAATGTTCTTCATGAATACACCTCCCGTTCCACAAATATATATTACTACAATACTTCGTAAAATTTCGATTTTCTTAATTCTACAAGCTGGAATTTCTATTTGTATTGCCATGTCATTACATAATCTTTTTCTCCGGTAGCCTCATCTAAGCCACTATGCTGAATCTCAAATCCTTCTCTCTTATAAAAAGATATTGCCCGTGCGTTCTTTTGGTATACGTTCAAGTGCAACTTATTCCTTTTATCCTTTGCATAATTCAGCAGAATTTTACCTATACCCTGCGATTGCATTTCACCAGAAACAAAAATGCCCTCAACATATTCATCATTTAACCCTATAAAACCCTGTATTTCTGTATCATACTCATACACATAAACCTCTGCAAGTAACAACGCTTCTTTTACTGATTTGAAATTGCTTTTCCAGTATTCGGCGGGGATAAAATTATGTGCCTTTATATTTGTATCCAACCATATATCTGCAACTTTATTTATATCATCCCTTTGAAATTCTCTAATCATAACGGTGACTCTCCATAAACTTGAATTTAAATTATAACGGTCTTTGCAAATACACCATATCTACCAACTGTATTCCACTCTCATAGATTGGGTGGTCATAATTATCTATAAAGAAATTTGATATGATATGCGAACGGACAAAACCACACTTTTCATAAAATGGTATTGTCAGTGGGCTATCGCCTGTTCCCACCTGCAGAATGGCATATTGCTCTCTGTAATTATTAACAATAAACTCAATTAAGGCTCTTGCATAACCTTTCCCTTGATATTCTGGAACTGTCGCAATATTCTTGATTTCAAGTATGTCATTTTCTTTATCGGTTATGACACACTCACACTTGACCCCATTATCATCAAGTACATACATCTTGCCGTTATCAAGATAACGGTCAACCATATCTTCCTGCTCATCTGCTAATAGGAGCAAATCAAGATATTGTTTTTTATTTTCTTTAACTTCAATAATTTTCATCAATTGCACCTACAAATTCCGAGTTGCGATTACATAATCTGAGAGTTGTCTGTTATTAAATACCTGCGGCAAATTCTTCTATTAAACTGTTTATCAATTCCGGTTTATCTGTATTAGAATTATGTCCAGCTCCTTCAATCCATTTCAAAGGAATTTTGCTCTTTTGGTGCCATGCTTTGTTGTACCTTATACATGAACCGGCATGGTCTTGAGTTCCACATATTAACAAAGATGGGCATTTCAGTTCATATGGAAGATTCTTTTCCATTGCCTCTGCCAAAATACGAAAACCATGCCCAGCAATTTGCGCATAACGCTTTTGGTCACCATCATAGACCAGCATCATTTCACGCATTAGATTTCTGCCATAATCAGACGTGGCAACTCCTTCCGTCCCCGATTTCAAAAGCAATTTCCATGGATAATGAGCATATACTGGTTCCATTCGCTTCAGAAGCCAGAGTTCAACCGCAGTCACATAGTTTCGTTGCAACGGTGCAGAGTCAATGGAGACAAAACCTGTTAATCGGTTTGGATAGAGCTGTGCATAAGCCTGCCCAACATATCCGCCCATAGACTGCCCAACAATGACCGGTTTGGCAATTTTATCTTGATTTAAAATATCATTCAGCCATTTTGCCTTATCGAACAAATCGAAATCAAACCGAAACGGCCATAAAGCGGCGTGTGCCGGTGCATCCCATACCACAACATTATACTTCGTCCATCTCTCTAAGGACAGTGGGATGTTGTGATGAAAGTGAGAGAGATCGCTTACCTGTCAGACAATTTATCTTACTATATTTTTTGCACGATAAATTTACTGATTTAATATCTCTGCAATCGTGTTTGGTGCATATTTATTGAGTTCATGTCCTGCATTTGGAACGATGTGCAAAGTAGCTTGGGGTAGCAATTCTTTTAGCCTTTTAGAAGCCTTTAGATTGGCAGTATCCTTTTTGCCACACAAAATTGTTACTGGACAACGAATATTATTTAATTGCAAAGTAAAATCCAATGACCGCATAGAGTGAGCCAATTTTATGGTGCTGCTTTTTGATAGTCCCATACTTTCAAAAACCTTGTTTGGCATACAACGGAAGATAAGATTTTGAAAATCTATCAGTAAACTTGGAACTTTATATTGTGCGCCAATCAAAACCAGCGAATCCACTTTTTCCTCATGTCGAATAGCAAAATCAATCGCAAGAAGCGCACCTAACGAAAGACCGCAGATACGAAGCGGCTCTTTTACTTCTGAATACCGCTGTTCTAAATCACCCAAAATCTGCGAATAGGATATTTCATCTTCTGTTGAAGAAAAAAGTTCTGGGCAATCGACATCAGAAATTGATAGTTGTTGGACTACTTCTTTCCAGTCCTGTGCAGTTTGTCCCAACCCATGTAAAAAAACAGTTTTCATTAAACGCCTCCTAAGCTCAAGATAACCATCAACGCACAAACAACTTGAAGTTGTTATTGTAAATCATTTTTTGATATTTCAATCGATGGATAGTGCTCTAAACTTGTTAAGTCAACATCTAATGGAGTAACGTATTCCATATAAAATTTTTCAGGATTTTTATCTTGCAATTTTTTAAGTTTATTCTTAATTTTTTCCTCCTCTGTAGAAACAAAAACCACTGATACTACTCCTACCTTTTCACTTGGATTCATTCTGCTATCTTCAACATTTCCACATAAAATCATTCTAACTGTATTCATAATAATCCTCCTCCACATATAACTTCCGATTTGTAAACCATAAACTCAAATTACAGATTCCTACAATTTGCAAATCATTATATACTCTTCGTCATTCTCATCGACAATTTCAAATCCTACTTTTAGATACATATGAACTGCATAATTCATCTTCTGAACAGATAATGACACTTGCTTATATCCTTGCATTTTCAGTTTTTTTAGCATCTGCTCCATTAGATTAGTTCCAATACCATAGTTTCTATACTGTTTTAAAAGTGAAATTGCAAATGATGGTGTTTCAGCATCAATATGTCCATAATCATTCATAATACGACACCATACTGCACCAACAATTTCATTATTGGCTTCAGCAACCAAACACAAGTCTCCTTTATTCTTACCAAAATCTTTAACATACACCTGTAATTCTGGTTGATTTATAATCTCTTTTGGTGGTATAGGAACCCCTTCTGGAATAAAAATTGCTTCGTATAAAAAAGTATTTAGCACCTTGGACTCGTTTTGTCTTAATTCTCTTATTGAATAATCCATATAAACCTCCGATTTAT
>OGPP01002021.1_pt1 | contig 13173 bp, 18 predicted proteins | sample 1553021 | NCBI WGS metagenome assembly OGPP01 (sample SAMEA2580217, study PRJEB22360) | human gut metagenome | biome: human gut; feature: human-associated habitat; material: faeces | place: Denmark | collected 2008/2010
CTACTCATTGATATAGATAGTCAATGTAATGTAACATATGCGTCCGGAGTTGATACACCAGGTCGAACTGTTACGGACGTTCTTGGTGGTGATTGCGAAGCACAGGAAGCCATAGTCAAATGCAAATACTATGATATGATCGCAGCCGATCAGTACCTTAGCAATGTCGAGATGGCAGAAGTCAGTCCTACTTTGTTAAAAAATACGGTCATTGCTCCGCTGCGAGATCAGTACGACTTCATCGTAATTGACACACCTCCAGCCTTGGGAAATCTGAGTTATAATGCACTCTCCGCGAGTGACTATGTTGTTATTCCGTCAGAGCCAAGACCGTTCGCCCTACAAGGCTTAGGTGCGCTGCATGAGACCATTAAGAGCGTACAGAAAAATGTAAATCCTGGACTTAAAGTCCTGGGAATACTTTTAATCAAGTACAGTAACCGCACTGTACTGAACAGAGATATAAAAGACATGATCGAAGATTACGCCAAAGAAATGGACACGATTGTATTTAGCACCTCAATCAGAGAGGCTGTAACAGTTGCAGAGGCACAAACAGTAAGGCAGCCGTTAATTGACTATGCTAAGAGCAGTAAGCCCAATATTGACTATAAGGCATTTACTACAGAAGTATTGAAGAGAATAGGAGAGCAAGAGCATGAGTAAGGGATTCAAGGGAAGTAACCCATTAGAAAAGAGAGCAAAGGCAGCTGGTGAAACTGCGGAAGCTCCAGCACCGGAAACAACCACAGCTCCGGAAGCGCCAGAACAAAAGAAGCCAACCAAACGCAAAAAGTCCGACGGAAAGCGTGTCAATTTCGTGCTCCCCTGGGACACATATGCTCAATGGGAAGAGGTAGCGGAGGCGTTTGGAGGCAACTTCTCTCAATTCGCAATCAAAGCCATTGAGAAAGACCTAAAAAATAATGCAGCTGTGTACAAAGAAGTAATTGAACGTCTGGGTTGACACTGTTAAAAGTGCATTTTTAAGTGTAATACATTGCAATACATTGTAGTGTATTACACTATTTTTATATATTTTATCATTTACAAGTAAGCATTAATGTGCTATTCTGTATTACAAGTAACACATCGTAGTGTATTACATGTAGTGCCATATAGGCACCTAGGAGGATAAATATGGGAGACAGCAAAGAATTGAAGCCGAAATCATTCAGAATTGACGACACGACCGCCGACAAATTCAAGGAGATAGCAACCCAGATTGGCGGAAATCAGCAAGAAACATTGGCAAAACTCATTGAGGCATATGAGTTCCAGGGAGGCAAAGCAGTCCTTATAGAGAAAAAAGCTGATATTGAGCAATTTGAAAAGTATGTAAACGTTCTTACACGTATGTTCATGGGAAGTCTGGAGGATAACCAGAATATAACAGCCACCGTCCGAACAGAATTTGAAGCCCAGCTAAAATCCAAAGACGCTATAATCCAAGATCTGCAAGAGAAGTTCCAGGTAGCCAAGCAGACCAAAGAACAAGCAGAAGCCAATGAAAAAGCTGCACAGGACGAGCAAAACAGATTAATCATAGAACTGTCAAAGTCTGATCGTAACTATGAGGAAGCCGTAAAAACTTATGAAAGCAAGATACAGGGACTTAACGACACGATTGCAGCTCTCAATAACTCCACTGACATGATGAAGAAAGAGATTGCACGTTTGGAAGAAGGTGCATCTGTAGTAAATGCCCTTCAAGATAAAGTGAAGCAATTGGAAGCTGATCTTGAAACAAAAAAGACAGAATTGCAAGCATGTCAACACGATCGGGAGCAAGATTCGATTAAGCATGAGCGTGAGATCATGTCCCTGGAGAAGCAATATAGAGAAGAAAAACAGGTAGCAGTCGATCAATACCAAGCTAAATATTTGGAATTGCTGGAAAAATTACAGGCTGGTAAGGATGTTTCACCGCGTTAGGGTTTTACACACGTTTTTCGGGGTAAATCCGGACGAAATATTAACAAGCTAAGATTTATTCGTATGAACCATAAAAAGGCTTAAAAGCCTCACAGAGCGTTATTATACGAAGGAGGGATTTTATGATGTATGCCCTGGGATGTTTAATTGGATTTGTCGGTACAGCTTTTTTATGTGTGGGCTTCATCGTAGTGATTTATATCTTCTTTTCATCTTTTTTTAAATGACAGGAAACATCCTATAAAAGCACTTTATCAGCACAGATAAGGTGCTTTAATTTTTTGCTAAAAATTTTTATAAGTGCATTTTTAAGACCTTAAAATCCGAATTTTATTGGAAAACCGAAACTCGTAAAACCCTTATAAATAAAGGGTTTTCGAGTTTTGCAAAATGGAGAAAATATGTTCACCCCTAGCCACCACATGGCTACCCCCTAGCCACCACACGACCAGCCCCCTAGCCACCACATGGCTACCCCCTAGCCACCACATGGCTACGAATAATATCTATTTAAGAATATCCTAAAATAAATAAATCCATTCAATCAATCTGTGGATAGAACGATTGAAAGATAAAAACACGCAATACTGCAAATATGTTTTATCGCTTGAATTATTGCATGAATAATGGTACACTTCTTTTTATAACAGAGAGGAGGAGCTACATGGCAGACGGAACAAAAAAAAATATTGTGCTACGCGTTGACCCAGACTTTCATCAAAAAGTAAAGATTCATGTTGCAATGGAAGGAATTACATTACAGGATTATATTGTGGGGTTGATCGAAAAAGATTTAGAGCAGCAAGCAAGAAAATAAAGAGAGGTAGCAGATGGCAAGAAAAAAATTAAAAATTGCCACCGATCAGAGACCTTTCGTCATGGTTTACAATGACTTTTTGGATTCAGATTTATTGAATTACTACGAAAAGTTGGTATTCATTTATCTAAAGAAGTTCACGAATCCAAGTACAAATCAGTGCTTCCCAAGTGTAAGAACACTGGCTAACCTTACAGGAATTAGTGTAGGTAAGGTGAAGTCGATTCTTAAAGAGCTGGAAGCAAAAGGCGTGATATCCAAGACGAACAGGACAAGACCGGATGGAGGCTCGACCAGTAATTGTTATACATTGTATGATTTTGCTGAGATCTGGGGATTGAGTGGTAATGATAATGTAGAATCTGTGGCTGCACAGGTTGATGAACAAAAGCTTGTGGCACAGGTTAGAGCAATGGGGTACATTGTGAGCAAAGAAAAAGAGTCCGAACATATGGAACCGACCAAAGTAACCATAAATTCAGACCCTTCAATTAATCAATTTTCTAAAAATAATAATACACAAAAAGACGAAAGAAGTCAACCCCAGGAACGATACAGCCTGGAAGACATCCATGAGCTATTCGAGTATTCCATCATGGTAAACGACTTCCCACAGCTCCGACCCGACGTGGACAATGTGATCACAATTCTGTATGAGACACTGAATACGTCCAAGAAGATCATACGAATTGCTGGTGAAGATCTTCCTGCAATGCCGGTGATCGGGAAGCTGATGAAGCTCACGCGTGATGAGATTCTGTATTCTATCCGGAAATATGCGGAGAATGTAAATCCGGTGAACAATCCAAGAGCATATATGCTTACGATACTCTATAGAGCAAAGGAGCAATATGCGCTGGAACTCCAGAATCAATTTAGCAGAAACCAGGGATAAGGGAGTGGTTACCAAGTGAAAGAAGAATACGAGAAATATCGGGAGAGCTTGACGGAGTACATAAAGACAAGTAAACAGCCAGGAGTGGCAGTAACTATTGCTGGCGGAACTGTTTCTGGAATGGCAACTGTCGGAATCCCTGGCATTGGTAAGAGACTCGCAGAGTTTGTACAGAAGAAACAAGAACCTTTTAATAAATGCCTTTTCCAGATGATTGACGAAAAAGGGCTGAAAGATTCTGACGTATATAAACAGTCTGGATTGACAAGACAGATGTTCTCAAAGATACGCTGCAAGGAAGACTATATCCCCACCAAGTCGATCATGCTTTCACTGGCGGTAGGGATGCAGCTCACTGTCCAGGAAACCGAAAAATTACTTGCCAGCGGAAACCAGCTTTTATCTATGTCTGATACCGGAGATCTGATCGTAAGGTTCTTCATGGAGCAAGGGGTTTATAATCTGGACGTATACAATGAATACCTATTTGAGTACGATCAGCACCTCTTGGGAAGCACGACCAGAGAACAGTAAAATGTCAACAGACTGTTTACCTCTTTTTCTTGTAAGTGAACTATTATAAGATCATCAAAACAAGGAACAAAAAAACACTTACAAAAAAGAAAGAGAGGAAAATATAATGAGTACAGAGTTAATAGTCATCCTGGTAGAGATTGGAAAATTAGCTATTGAGGCGATCGGAGAGGTTATCAAAGAGAATAGTTAAAAAGCACAATATAAAGGTAGGCGAAATATGGTAGTTGAAGTAGAAAATTTAGGAATCATTAAAACTGATAAGGATATACTAAATAGGATTGAGTCTGCATTCTATAGTCAATATCAGAGATTTGAAAAGAGAGATTCTACGATATTAGCAGCGGAAGCATATCAAAGAGCCCATGCTTTACATATGGCAATTGAGGCTGGAGACCAGGGCCAGAACAGTCCAGAGATTGATGAACCAATAAAGATGAATATAAAGTATTTAGGCATGATAGAAGCGGATGAAAGCACTTTTGAGAAGCTGGCTTTTGCGTTCAATTCAGAGTGTATAAATTTCCAGGAAGATGGGAATGCAATATTGACCCAAGAGAGCTGCCATATATACCACGCAATATACAGAGGGCTGCAATTACATGCCGATTGGAGAAGAGCCAAAGAAAAGTATTGCCATGACATGATGAATTTGGTATAATATCAGCAGGCAAAATGATGAGAGTGTCCAATTGACACAAACAAAAAACCCCAGTGTTGCAGCACTGGGGCTTTTTTATTCCGTTTGGGCGAGGGGGCTTAATCCTCTGGTTGACTACCGCTTACTGGTCTCCGTCCAACCACTTGCATATGTAGTAGGCGACTACACTAGCCATGACGGAGAGCAAAAATGATGAGAGTATATCCAATTGACACACCCCCTTTCCGCACCAGTCTAGGGGTGGTAGCTTGTACAGTATAGCATGTTTATGTGGCTTTTGGAAGTAATATTTACTTTCATGTCGTCTAACTGATTTTTTCGTAAAAATCCATGAAAAATAAGGAAAAACTGTTGACAGGAACGTTGTTTAGAGTTACAATTCTTCATACCATCAATCATCTTTTAATCTTTCATAAATCCACAGTAACCCAAAATTAAAGTACACTTTTCAATGAATAAATTGAGAAGAAATAACATGCTAATTTATCAATATAAGAAAGGTCTATGTGTAAATATGTCGTAGTTTGAATAGTGATTTTAAGTAAAAATTTTTCTGATTTTCATTAAAAAATCAAGGACAATTCGTCCAAAAATTCCAATGTATAAAGTTCAAATATTAAAGTTAAAAGTTTATCATTTTGAAGAGTTTTTTGAAGTATAAAATTAAATAATAAGCGTATTTATACGAGACTTTTCTTCCAATTTAACAGGAGGAATAACGTCGTGAAATCCGAAAAAATCAATAATTATAAACTTACTGGCTCTATCCACACATTGCAGATCAAGTCTGCTGATATACCAGAGATTCCAGCCGAGTTACAAGAATGTATAAGCAGTAGCACACGTAAAAATCATGGAAAGATTGAGGCAATATCCATCATTAATCCTAACAAGTTGCTTGGAGATTGCTTTAGTTTTACTGAATTTGAAGATTGTCTTACTTCTATATTAGAAGAATGTGGCGTAGGTGACTACAGTCTCATGCGTGTGGATTTTCGAATGGACAGTTATAAATCAGAATTTTACAGAGTCTATGCAAAGTTACATAAATATCTTCTTTCGTGTTTAGCAGTTACGTATAAGGTAAAAAATGTATACAAGACTGAAAATCTGTTTTCTAATCAGCTTTTGAGCATGGCAATCAAGAACGAATACATTCAGTGCGAATGTTACAATCGTGAAGAGAAGTCAAAATTGACAGAAAATCACGAAGAAAAAGCTAAAAGTCGCCTGGAAGAACGTACTATGCCGAAGAGCTGGAGGATGATCGCCAGTAAAAAATTTGAGAATAACATGGAATCCAATTTAGAAGATATGCGTAGAGAGTTCGTCAATACCTGGTCTGATCGCTGGAAAAAAGCTATCGCCACACCGAATGTTGAATGTGTATGGTCTAAGTTTAATAGCGAACTTGCCAGAATCTACCAGGAGGACAAGGCTGCATATCCAGTGAAGTTCCGAAGTTTGACTGACTTTCTCATCCAATACCAGGATTGTATCTTTTGCCACAGGCAGCTGGTGGAGCTCCTGGAGCTGATCGGCGTAGACAACGCAGAATCCAGAGCAAGAAACCACAAAAAAAGATATGGAATCGAGTATTTTTCCAAGTCTGATCTGAAAAAAGCAGTGGAAGAGATTAAAAGAGCCACGGAGAAATTTTTTTCAGAATAGATTTTTGGAGAAAAAAGAAGTAAAAATTGGCACAGAAATGTACCATTTTGAAAAAAGGTGTGAGGCTGAAAGTTCGTATATTTTATATGAGTTTATCGCACTTTTTTGAAGAAAAAAATGTCCAATATGGGAAGGACTATAGTGTACATATAGAAGATACCAGAGGACATACAAGTGTACAATTCCATGTGTGAAAGAGCATACATCTCATATAGAGCATGACTTATTAACACAGGAAGCGTACACATTTTACAACTGAATATGGAAAATAATTATAACTGAATATAGATGAAGATTTAATATGATTGATGGTAAATTAAGACATGTCTTGACTCATCCAAGAGAGTATAAAAGTAAAGCTTGGTGCCTCTATCATACTGATAGAGAGATGATTAAAAGGAGACAATAAATTTATGATTAGGAAGAAAGGATGGCGGTAATTTAGCCATGAAAAATAAGTTTGTTATCTCAAATAAGATGATTATGATTAAACCAAAAATTCGTTATTTTTACTGCCATATGGTACATATAAATGATGAATTTTACAACAAAAAATACGGTAATAAATGAGAAATTACATTGGAATATCGAGTGGATTATTGCTCACACATTAGACGAAAATTTGCTTGAAAAAGCTGATATTTCGAAGTTACATAACGATGAAATATTCGTTCAGCACCCAAACTATGTAGATTATTTTGTCTCGCAATATGGGCGTGTAATTTCTCGAAAATACGGTAGAGTAACTCTGTTGAAGCCTTATATAATTGGCCCAAAGAATAACCAATATTTAGGTTATAGCTTCTCTAGTGGAGAGGTGGAATCTATCAGTGTACACAGAGCCGTGGCGGAAGTATTTTGTCCAAATTTCTGGAGAAGCAAAAACCAGAAGAAGCTTAACTTACAGGCACATCACATTGATGGAAACCACTATAACAATGATTATCGTAACTTAATATTGCTTCCGAAGAAGCTGCATGACGAGCTTCATAAGATAAGAAAGATCGTTCTCTTCAAAGATGGACAAATCACCCCATATATGAACGTCCTTGATCTGGTGCTTGACACCGGACTGACGCTAGATGACATCATTCTTGCCAGATATGATAAACGGCGCAAGAAGCAGAAAACCACAGGCGGATATACTGTTTATAACGTCAAAGGCTGGCTGATCGGCTACAAATACCGTTCACAGAAGCGCAAGAAAAAGGCTGCGAAGAAGCAATCGTAATTATTAATCTTAGTGGGTCTGGCTTATCCAGCCCCACTGCGCTTAAAAATTAAAACTACATTTTTAAAAAATCACCGGCAGCTGGAGACCTCTCTAGCTCCGGAACAATAAGGAGAAAAATTATGCAAAAAGAAAATTTTGCTGTGGAGGGACATGCACTGCCATTCCGCAGAATGATGTTTGAAATTACACGTCGTTGCAATTTGTGTTGTGCTCATTGCTTCCGAGGCGACCCTCAGAATGTAGATATATCGGAAGAGATTATTGATAGGTCATTAGATCAGATCTCGTCGTGCTTCTCTTTTGATGTTACCGGGGGTGAGCCGTTCCTGGTTCCGGACAAATTGGAATATCTGGTGGACGGTATCATCAAGAGGAAAATGAGGTTTACTTCTTTCTCCCTGGTCGTAAATGGGACAATCCTGGATGAAAGAGCGCAGAGATCGGTAGCAGCCATTAACAGGTTGGCAACGTATCTTTATGAGGATATTTATCCCCAAGCTTGGGCGTCTGTTGGCAAAGAGTTTGACTTTGAAAAAGAGGTGCCAGAGGAAGATCTTAGAATTTCAATTTCGGTTTCGGTGGATGAATTTCACCACAATAATCCGGATGAAGCGGTAGCTTACTACAAGAGCTTGACCAACAAATATGTTGAAGTTAAAAGGCAGGACGAATGGAAAAAGACGGATGATGATGGAAACACCAGGACACAGGCTGAGATCCGGAATGATGCAGTAAAGGCTCACAACACATGGGTCGATAATGAGGGACGTGCACAAGGTAGTCATATGGGATACCGTATAAACACTTGTGACTTCTGCAATCTGGCATCTCATAAAGTAGAATTTGGAGAGAATAATAGAGTAAAATGTACTGTCCAGATTTGCGCAAACGGCAACGTAACTTTTGGAGAACAGCTCTCTTTTGAGAGTATTGATAAATTCAGCATGGGTAATATTCTGGAAGAGCCTTTATCATGTATAATCTGGAAAAATACATTTAACCAGCCTTTACAATGTGTTGAGGTAAACCAGCTTTTAAATATAAAAACAAAATTGGAGCATGGAGAAGTACCAGAGGATGAGATCGAACCGAATGAAGCTCTTGTAGCCATGCTAAAAATGAAGCGTGATCTCATGCGTGCTGCACACGAGAAGTTTCCTCACCTTTTATATGGGGAACTACTGGAGGCGTGCGACGCTGACCTCAATATTCAAACTGATGGTGTCTATGCTTTTGTCATGTCGAAGATATTTGATTTCTACAAGGAGAAATACAAAGACTGGACGTATGATCGGGACACAGAGCAAAGAATTTGTAACAAATATATTGGAGAAAATGCACTTAGAGAGTTTACCGAGAGTGTATCGGAAATCTGGGAGAATGCAAAGAAAAAGTATCCCTTGACATTTTCGAACTTACGTTCTATTCTATAATCAAATATTATTGTCCTGGAGGGGAGAAAACTATGCTGAATTGGATTAAACGGCTTCTGGAGGCAAAGGCACTCCAGGAGAAACACAGGGTCACACAGTTAAAATGGAAAAAGGCTGCATTGCAGCGGAAGATTGATCTGGCAAAGAAGAGTAAACAAAATTGAAGTTTGCTTTAGTAATTTAACGCTTTAACGTACTAAAATATATGCTTTGCACATGGACTTTCCATTGTGTAGCGATAAGGTGGTAATTTGACCCCTCACAAACCCTTTATTTTCCTGGCTTCTCAGAGTGCAAAAATATAGTCGAATGGTATCGAAAAATCCCTTATAAATAAAGGGGATTCGCCCTGGCAGCAGCCCAAAATAGCTATATCAAAGTGTCAATTTTGGGAGGGTGAAGTGCTTTAAACCAATAAATCATTGACTTTTTACGATATGTCGAACGACCAGACGATACAACAAGAGGGGACTCAGTTGCTGGAATCCCCTTTATTTTGCTGGCTTATTCCTGGTTTTGGTCTTTCACGATTGAAGTGTACTTTTTAAGCGTATTCCGGCTGATGTTATACTTCTTCATTAGATCGACTTGCTTCACGCCCCGATCAGCGAGATACTTCTTTATGTCTGCCTCCAGCTCTGGGCTCATTTTATCCAGGTGTCCCTTGGGACGTCCCGATCTCTTAGGGCTTGCCAGGATGCCATCCTTTATACGCTTAACGGTAGTTTCTCGCTCCTGTTCTGCCCTGTCCAGCTCAGTTACCAGCAACAAGCTGATAACAAATTCTAATGTCATACCACCTATAATATTTTTTTCTTTCATCTTTTCCGCAGAAGTCTGCATAGACTTAATATATTCTGTATTAAGCGTTGGATTATCAATAAAGATCATCTCTATACCCTTATTCAGTAAATCCATATACTTCTTATATCCGTTATCACGTTCTCTTGTAAATCGGCAGATATCTTTAAATACGATTGTATCACCGGATTGTACATCTTGCTCCAGTTCTTTCCAGGCTGGACGGTCAAAAGATTTACCGGAAGCGTCGTCCTTGTAAATTCTACGTTCTGGGATTTCTGTTTTGCTCTCCTTGCACCACCGTTCAATTGCTTGCTCCTGTCTGGTGAATTTCTGTTTACCTCTTTCTTCCTTGGTGCTGATTCTTAGATATGCTAAAGTCTTACACATTGTTTCCGCCCTCCACGAATGTTTATTTTAACTATAGTTATTTTGATAAACCTAGCGTACCATCATTTAAACTATATGTCAATATAGTTTGACATTTTTGTGCAAAACTATTTTCAATATAGTTATTTTGACATACTGATACAAAAAAAAGAAGAGGCTCATTCCTCTTCCCTTATATATTCCATTATGTCACCAGGCTGACAGTCTAATATCTCGCAAAACGTATTGATCGTATGGGAGCTGATGTTCTGATTCTTTCTGAGGCGTGACAGCTGTCCAGCAGACACATGATATTGATTAATCAAAGCATATTGTGTGATTCCCTTATCTTTCATTGTCTGCCATAGCTTATTGTATACGATCATTTCCACAGCCTCCTATGACTGTTAGTTTACCCATGAACCGTATACATTAATATTAGCCATATATGGATAATATTAAAAAAATGTCTTTGATAACTTTATGTGACTACGTGATGGATTATCCGTATAATTAGTGATGGGAGGAATATGCAGATGAATGATGAAGAAAAAGAGATCGAAGAAACTAGAAGGCTTTTCCAGGACTTCTTACTGGAGATTCCGGAAGACTATTTAATCGAACGTGCAGCAGAGATTGAGAAGGAGCTTGATAGCAATCCGGATGAAGTTCCTGGAGCTGGTTGGAAAAGATTGAAGCGTAGTGTTTAATTTTTTCTGAGAACAAAAAAAGAGGGATGGGAGCCACTACACTCCATCCCTCAGAGGTATCAACACATTCAGTGTCAACATAAATATTATACCATTAACCTCAGTGTAAGTCCATACCAGTCTTTTCTTCCAACGCTTGCAAGATCAATTCATTAAGTGAGATCTTGTGATCGGCTGCATACTGGTCTATCTTCTTTCCAGACTCTTCATTCATGCGCACCATGATACGCTTCTTCTTCTGGTTGTATCTTATAGAAGCCTCAGCCCTGGACTTATAAGCTCCGCCATCTGTAAGCTTTGCTCCTTTATCTCCTATCGACATTATACATCAACCCCTTTCTAATGCCATTGTACCACAGACAATAACATTACAAAATGGTCGATAACTTTTTCTGATCGGGACGGCTCACGCGCTGGGTCGCCATGCAACACATGAACCATCCATATATGCTAAAGCTTCAAGTTGAAGCTAAAGCTCAACAACGACTGCAATCGTCCCAGGATCGCGGGACTGATTCGCATATTTCGAAGCCTCCAGCTGTTCCTTAAAGTTTCTTTCGTCGATTATCTCAGACTCGAATGGATCGCACTTAATTACTATCACCTTAAAGTATGTATTCATTCTCTCATTACCTCCGCAGTATCTTTATATTGCAGTGGAGCTTACGCCCCACCGCCGTATGTTAATGTATTAGTTACATGTGAATCTCATTGATGAAGTAGCTTTAGTGAATGCTTCATACAAATCTTTGTGAAGCTTCTTAAATTCTGTGGAAGCAAAGCGTTTGGAGATTACTTCACGGTATGTGATCTTGCCATCATCACACAGGAATTCTTGAATCTCGTTCTCGTTCAGATATTCAATAGCTTCTGCCTTTAACTCGTCGATCTGCTTCTCCAGATCTTTCTGCATCTGCTGGTACTCTTTGATTCCTTTGATTACTGCGTTAATGTTTGTGTTGTTCTTCATTGTTAATACCTCATTCTTTCTTATATTTTGTAGTGGTTTTTGTTGATGATTATATGCTAGCATATCAACAAACATTTGTCAACACATATTTTTAATAATTTTACGTGTTTTTATGTATCTATATTATTTTTGCTTATTTATACGTTGATTTATTATTGATTGTTTGGGGTGGACTTGCCACCCCTTTATGTATTAATCCGCCAGTACAAATTGCTCATTGCAGTCCATGCACATTACATTCAAGTTCTTTGTAGCTCTAAAAGAGTTACCACAACATGGACAAATATACTTGCGTGTGCTGGACGGCTTGCGTGTTTTTGGTGGTATTGATGTACCATTGCCAGCTTTTGCACCGCCGATTCCAGTAAATGAGAACTGTGTACCACGCACAAGCTGAATATCCTCAAAGCCTCGATCAATGATGAAGTCTAATGTATCTTCCGTCGGGCTTGTGATCGTCCATCCATACTTATCATCACGTTCAATATGAAGATGTCCCAGCTCTTCTGCTGTCTTCTTAAAACTTTTGTTGTGGTAAACCCCACGGTTAGAAGTGTCCTTAATATCATGCTGGATATTATATAAATGACTGGCTTCATGGATTAAAGTTGCCACGACATTTTCAATGGGTCTGTTTAAATAGTCCGCTGATAAATTTAACTCGTGGGTCGCTGTGTCGTTGCTGTGCCAGATTTTCTGTACAGATATGTGACCGTATGCCCCGACAGTAGATTGAATTGTAATAGTAGGAACTTCCAACTCATTGTTAAAGTATTCTTCATTGATTGCTCTGAAAATCTTCATTAAATAATTGGAAACTCTCTGATAATTTGTCAACTGCTTCATAGTTGATACCTCGTTCTTTCTTAATATTTGTAGTGGTTTTTGTTAAGTCGTTCGCTTAACTCGCTTATATGCTAGCATATCAAAACCAATCTGTCAACCCTTAAAATAATATTTTTGCGTAAATTTATTAAAAATACATTTTCAAACATATTCTTATTATATAAAGCAAGATAAAACATATATATTGTAAGAGAAGCATATAAAAATACTATATATAGATAAATATATCTGCATAAATGCCCCCAGGGTACTTTTAATCATCGGGATCTCGTGTTTTTCTCTAAATTCTATAAGGTA
>OGPP01002023.1_pt1 | contig 13153 bp, 9 predicted proteins | sample 1553021 | NCBI WGS metagenome assembly OGPP01 (sample SAMEA2580217, study PRJEB22360) | human gut metagenome | biome: human gut; feature: human-associated habitat; material: faeces | place: Denmark | collected 2008/2010
TGATTTTAATGGGACGATGTTCTTTGATACCCGCTTCCACATGGAGGCGTGGTCAAAGATCTATCATGAACTGCATCCCGAAGATAAAAGCCCTCTTGCATCGACGAAGATTTGCGGTCCCTGCAATGATGTCATCCTGAAGAACATGGCCCCGTGGCTCACCCCTGAGGAGCGCCAGCAGTATTCAGAAAAGAAAGAGGTGCTGTACCGGGAGGCATGCAGGAACGATCCTGCCAGTTTACACCTCGTAGCAGGTGCTGAAGAGCTGTTGCAAGGCTTACAGAAGCGCGGCATCCCGTTCGCGCTGGCGAGTGCTTCCATAAAAGCAAATGTTGATTTCTACTTTGACTCGTTTCCGATCGGTCACTGGCTGAAACAACAGGACGTCGTGTACGACGACGGAAGCTATGCCGACAAAGGCGAGATGCATCTGGAAGCTGCGCGGAGGCTGGGTGTTCCGTTCTCTGAGTGCTTGGTCATCGAGGACAGCGTCACCGCCATCGCTCTGGCAAAACGAAACGGCGCAGGCCGGATCGTGGGCGTCGGAGAGACGGCAGACGGGTCCGAGCTGCTGGCACTGGGAGCAGACCACTACATCCACGACTTTACAGAATTTGATTACGGTTGGTTGGAAAACTGAGTTCACCCAATGAGTTTCCACTTCCACAGTTGATAAGGCGGCTTCGAGAGATCGAAGCCGCCTTTGTCGTGTCCGATTGTAAAATGCCCACCTTTCATTAGCTGGGAAGTGTACGTTTCCCTACGGATATTTGCTTGTTTATCATTCGTGAACCAGTCCATACAGCCGTAACTGGTGTGATGGACAAATGTTTTCAATAAAAAAAGACAGAGCTTTCTGAGAGAAAACCCTGGCCTATGTAACAGTATGATTGGAAATGTGCATTGTCTTGTAAAAGGAAGGGTCTTATGGTATTCTTACGGGAGTAAAGGCACTGGATGCAAGGAACTTTGCGTGATCTTAGGAGTGTGCAATGGAAAAGAAATTTAATATTGTAGTCGGTGAAGATGGAACTGTAAAACTCCCAGATGCGGTTCTGGAAAAACTTGAAGTCAAACCCGGAGAGGAAATTCGATTCGAGGTGGATGACAATTTCTATGCAGTCAGGCTTCTATCGCGGATAGAAGCTGAACGCTTGGATTACTTGAATTGGATGCATAATAAACATTGCCCCTCTATTGAGGAAATGATTGCAGAATCGAGAAAACAAGCCACCCAGAACATTGTGATCTCCCGTATCCTTGATGGGATGCCGGCAGAAAAAATCGCAGAAGACTATGAAGTTTCACTCGACTATGTAAAACAGCTTGCCCATCAGCTGAAGATGGATATAGAGGAAGCTAAGGCGAAAAAACACAAAGAAACGGGATTATCATAAAACAAGCAGCGGCAGATTTCCATATACGGAAACTGCCGCTGCTTATGTATAGAGATTTATAGGTTTTTTGCAAGATTTTTAATGAGTGCAGCCATAGAGGGGTCAGCCAGCAGTTTGGCAAGAGCTGCTGCCGCATCTGTATCGACTGGGCTGGCTTTGGGAGCGGATTGCTCTGCGCGAGGGAGAACTTCAGGCTCTGCACCATGATGCTGATAGAAGAAATCGTCGAATCGCTGTGCGTTCAAACGCCGGTCATCATCCAGAATGTGTGCGTACTGCTCGGTGACCATTGAAGCCTGTGCATGACCGGAATCGCCCTGCACGGCTTTGATATCGCCGCCGTTCAGCTTGAGCTTGTATGTAATACTGGAGTGTCGAAAACTGTGGAAAACTACTTTGGGAAGATTGTTTTCCTCAATCAGCTGCTTCAATGCACCGTTGATGGTGGATTGTTCGGTCGGCATTCCCAGCGGGCCGGCGACCACAAGATTATAGTCAGCGTACTCTGTGCCCAGTGCATCCCTTGTCATGTCTTGATCGGCTTTATATTGGACAAGCATTTCAGCAACTGTTTTGGGGAGAAAGATGGTTCGGATACTGCTGTCTGTTTTGGGGCTTTTCAGAACCTGAACCGTGGTACAGCGGGAACTCAGCGAGGGAAAACGAGTGATGACATTTTTGTTTTCCAAGGCGTTTAGCGAAGCAATGTCTACACGCTGCAATTCCTTATTTATGTAAATGGAGGCTCGCCCGGCTTCGATGCTTTCAGGAGAGATATCCACGCAATCCCAAGTCAAACCGAGCAGTTCGCCAAGGCGCAGAGAACAAGAGAAGGAGAGGTTGATGCAGAGCCGGAGCCGTGGATCATCACAGACTTCTAAGGCATGGAACAAGGTCTCGGCAGTCCAGATATCACGCTTCTTTGCAGTGTATTTGGGCAAGGTGGCATAAATACAGGGATTCTTTTCCATAAGTTCCCACTTTACAGCCTGCTCAAAGGCACTTCTCAAAATTTTGTGAACCGAACGAACCGTGCCGGGAGAAACGTATTGATGCTGACGCTTTCCACACATAGGGTCGACTGCGTCGTATTTGAGCAGCCGCTGATAATATCCCTCAATTACGCGGGTGGTGAGATCCTGCAGCTTCATTGAGCCGATAAGCGGTACTATGTAGTTTGAGATCAGTGCAGTGTTTGATTGATAGGTTGAGAGTGCCCATTTAGTTTTTCCGTACAGGGCAACATATTCTGTAAGCAAGTCTTTTAGAGTTCGGCACTGGGGTGCCACAAAGGTACCGACGGATTCTTTGTATTCGACCTCTTTCTTACGGTTTTTGGCATCTGCAAGGTCGCTAAAGGTTTCCCATTTCTGCTTTAGCGTTCCATTAGTGTGTTTGTGGGTATAGACAACGCAGTAGCTGTTATTGCGTTTGACAATGCTGGCCATTATACATCCTCCTCTACTTTACGTTTGGACTTCAGAACTTCATCGAAAGCATCTTTTTGGATGCGTTTTACCCTTCCCAACTTCATCGTTGGAATTCCTTCTTTGAGAACCCACGAGTCAAGTGTTGGGCGGCTGATTCCGTAGAAAGCCTGAATTTCCTGAAAACTGTAGTATTTCCCATTCTTGGGACATTGCAGTTTTAGCGGCGGCTCCTCATGCGTTTCTTTTTTCGATTTTTGAAGTTGGTATGTAGATTGGCTTTTAAGCCATGCCTTAAAACTTTTTTTGGTAATGCGCGGCCTGTCGGCCACGCGCTCAATGACGAAACAATCTCGGTATTTTTTGCAATCAAGAATCCCATAAACATTCTTGCGTGGGATACCGAGTAGTTTTGCCATTTCCGGGATGGAGATGGTTTGCGCTTCAATCTCCCGGTCACGCTCCCGGTCAGCCGCAGTGCGGTGGCGGTTTTGTGACCGATACCAACGCTCAAATTCCTCTTTCGGAATCCTCATACAGAAGTCTGTCGTTTCTGTTTTCAACTTGCCCTGTCGGATGAGTGTATAGATCGTTTCGAGTTTCACCTTCAATATCTCGGCGGTGTCAGGAACGGAATAGGACCGTTTGCAAAGTTCCTCGCCCGGTGGCGAGCCATTGACCTTATGATATTTGACCTGATTGGTATACCATTTCTCAAAGCTGGAAATTACGATACGCCTTTTGTCGTTTATCAGAATGACTTCAAAGAGATTCTTATGAAGTAGCCAATAGCTGTCTGTTTTGCCAAGGCCGAGAAGCTGCCGCATCTCACGAACCGACATGGTGGTTTTGGTAGTGGCAGATTTAGCTTTTCCGTATAAGGGAGCCGAAGTATTCCGCATATCATCCATGAAAGACACCTCTCTATCTATGTAAAAGTTTAGCCGGGATTTCTCATCCCGGCTAAAGAATAGCAGATTTCGCTTGAAATGTTGAGGATGTCAAACAGCAGGATTGCGTTCAACAGTGCCATCATTGAGCCATGCTTCAAAGCTGGCTTTGGAAATACGGTAAGCGCCGCTTACCTTGAACCAGCGGAATTCGTTCTGCTTCAGTAGACGGTAGACAGTGGGACGGCTCAGGAGCAGCATTTCCATCAGGTCTTCTACGGTATAGCAGCGGCTGTCCTTTGCCGTGGAAACAGGGGAGGAAACCGAGTTGGGCGAAGGTTCTTCATGGATAATCATTGGATAATACCTCGTTAAATATACTTAAAGTTAAAACTTGAGCGGCAGTGCGGCCCGGCGGCTGCCACCATTATAAATAGTATAGACCTGTTGAAGGTACTTCGTCTTGCCGGGAAGGCTTACGCCTGCGGTTCGTGCAAGGCGAAAAATCGTGAATGCATCGACCTGCCGCAGTTTGGCAATCAAGCGGCCTTTGTTATATTCGGAGTGATACAGTTCTACAAAGCGGCAGATGCCGAGCAGGTTTGCGGAACTCATGGAATCAGGTTCACCGTTCCAAGCGTTCAGCAAAACATCAAGGGATTCGATATACAGTTCCGGACCCAGCCGGATGAATTCGTGATAGGCGGTTGCAATGCAGCTGATCCGCTGCTTGCCCCGGCCTTCTTCAAAAGAAAGATGAACGCCAGCCAATTCGGTGGCCTGCTGGAATGCAACGGCAGCAGGCTCCCCTGCAAAAATCAGGGCACGGAGTTTCTGCCCGGCACTCAGCCGTTCCGAAATGCCTGTCTGCTGTGCAAACAGGAGGGCTTCTTCTCGTTCTGTCATACCAAAATAAACCTTGCAGCGAATCTGCAAATCTTCGCCGCCGTTCAGAAATTTCCGTGCAGCGATGGTGTTCTGTCCGTCCATCACATAGTAGTGACCATCCCGGAAGCTGATCTTCGGCTCATTGGCAACCCGCTCGTCAAATTCTTTTGCGATGCGGGCAACACGAGCGGGGTGAAGAGCACGCTGATAAGTGTCGCGCGGCACGATCAGTTCGCTGCTGTTCAGGCACATCTCATGGTAAGGTTTTACAACTGCGTTCATCATAAAGGAACCTCCTTCTTCTTTTGCAGAAAATCAATTCCTGATTGGATAATCAAACCGATTTTCTTCTTTTCGTTATCGGATAAGCGGAAACTGGAATACCGTTCATAGCAGATATTCCAGCGGAACATAAGCGATTGAAGTGCATCATCCAGTTCTGCGACCATGAACTCAACAGAAGATTCTGTCGGGGTGGAGAGCATCCTTTCCGATATCTGCTCAATGCTATGTAGATCGCCTTTTGTGTGCTTGGCGAGAGCAGGGGGCTGACTGTTCAGCACACGAAGATTCTGAAACTGCTGGGAGAGCAGCTCTTTTGCAGCGGCGAGAACATCCTCCTGCGGAGGAGCCGTAAGGTATTTTCGGAATGACTTATACCCAATGAAGCCAAAGCTGTATTGCAGACACACTGACACTTGCCGCATTTCATATTTGGACAGGTGCCCAAGGTAGCTTAACACTCTGGATTTATCTGCGGGGCGCGGACTTTCGCAAATCGCCATAGATGGCGCACCCAAAAAGCGATTGTGCAGAATAAAATGCGTCGGCATATTTCGCTTTTTGATCTGTGTTGTCAGCGGAACGACCAGAAGAACATTGGAATAAAAATTACCGTCATCGTTCTGGACAACAATGGCAGGTCGGATGCCGCCTTGCTCGGAACCGCTGTAAGGATTCAGCTCCATCATGTAGACATCCCCGCGCTTGTACATCCAGTTTGCGGGCATAGGCGGATACTCTTTCTCTTTTTTGCCTCGTGTTGCCAATTTAGATTTCTCCTCTCTATCCGTATATGTAACAGTGGGCTGCTCGCACAGCCCACCCTACTATCTCAAACAGCAAAAATGCTGTGATTTATAGTTCTATACCTTTCCGTATTTGTCCCCGACATCCCCGGAAAACGAAAACTCAGTTTTCGTGTGGGAAATCTTTCAGCCGTCCGGCAGCGTACCGAATCCATAGGGTTCTCACCTCTCCGTGGTTCACACCGAGCTGCCCGAAGGCAGAAGTATCATTATTCTGTGATGGATCATAGCTATGGAGAAGCTGTCATCCATTTACCGTCAACCTACCGCTCATTCCCTCAGTGGGAGATCATCGCATTTGTTACGGACGTGGCTCATCATCACAGGAACGTGACTGAAGAATGCGTGTTCAATTTTCAAGGGGCGGGATAGCTTGAGGGCTGCTTTGAACGCTTGCCGAAGCTATGGCTGTATTGTAACCGATGCGGAACGAAATGAACAGGAACTCAGAGTTCACAATTTTTGAGGAAAATAGGAAGTATCGTTCCTGTTTCTCGATGAGCCGTCAAAAATATATTTCCTGACTTTATGTAAGAAATGAAGTATTATACTCGTAAGAAACTAACTTACGAGTATATAAATTCGATAAATACACTTTGGGGAGGGAACAAACTACCACTACTACATTTTCTCGAAAGGCGGATTTACGGACGGACTACTTCAGGCACAGGAACGCGGAGAAGTACAGCTGCTTACCCTTGCCGATATTTTTGAATAACACAAGAAACGCTCTTGCCGGTGTAAAACTGGCAGGAGCGTTTCTTGTTGAAGTGATTATAAAAGACCTTTTTTGCCGGATCCCCGGCCCAGCGCAAAATCCCAGGTGGATACCCCTGCGCCGGGTGTCTGCCGCTCACTTTTTCCGCGTGGCAATGTCCTGAAAGCAGAAATAGTCCGGCTGATGCCGGGACTGGGTGTACTCGAACAGCATCCCGTCCGAGTTGAAGGTCTGGTTTACCACCACTGCCACGCAATCATAGCCGTCCATATCCAGCAGTTTTTCGTCCCGGACGGTGGCATGCTCCACCGTGATGCGCCGTTTGCTGGTGATGATTTGCATTCCGAGCACATTTTCAATAAAATCATAGATGGAATGGGATGCGATTTCCTCCGTCAGTCCGGGCACAAATTCCTTCAAAAAATAGTTGATGTCCAGAATCAGTGCTTTTCCGTCCAGATAGCGCACGCGCTGCACCGCCCACAGTTCGTCGCCCTCAGAAAATCCGCTTTCCGCAGCAAACTGCTCGGTTGCAGTGATCGTCTCAAACCGAATGACACGGGTAACGGCTTGCAGATGGTTGCGGCGGGCTGTCTCTTGAAAGGTCTCGATGCCGCCGATGGTAAACGTCGTTTTGCCCACCGGCTGGTAGATGACCCGCACGCCGCGCCCCTGCATGGTCTGCACATAGCCGTCGGCTACCAGCTCCGCCAATGCGCGTCGAACTGTGTTGCGGGAGCAGGCGTATTCCTCTATTAAGGTATTCTCGCTGGGCAGCAGCGATTGATAGGGGTAATCCTGCGCCTCGATGCGTTTTTTGATGCTGTGATAAATGCCCTCATATTTTGCCTTTGGCATGGTGATACTCCTCAACTTGTTCAAACATTTACTTTAGTATACCGTCTTTTCGGCTAAATTTCAAGGGGGCAACTTGTGAGCAGTGCCGAAAATAGGCATTCTGCAATGCTTTTTTGCAAAAGCGTATTGACTTGTATGAACAAGTCTGGTATTCTGTGGCTGTAAGAAAAACTTGTATAAACAAGTTTGAAGATGCCCGTATGAACAAGTTCTAAGATGCCCGCTCTACCGGGCAAAAGGAGGTAAACATCATGGGTAAATACGAACAGGACGCGCGGCTGCTGCTTGAGTACGTTGGCGGCAAGGAGAACATTGCGGCAGTATCCCACTGCGTATCGCGTATGCGATTTGTCCTCAACGATCCCGCCAAGGCGGACGTTGCCAAGATCGAGGCACTGAAATCCGCCAAGGGCACTTTCACCCAGGCGGGTCAGTTCCAGGTCATTATCGGCAATACGGTCAGCGATTTCTACAATGACTTTATTGCGGTATCCGGCATTGACGGTGTCTCGAAGGAAGCCGTCAAGAGCGCAGCCAAGCAGAACCAGAACGCATTGCAGAAGGTCATGAGCGTGCTTGCGGAGATTTTTGCCCCGTTGATTCCCGCCATCATCACCGGCGGTTTGATTCTCGGCTTCCGCAACTGCATTGACAGCATCTACTTTTTTAATAACGGCACCCAGACGCTGTGCGACATCAGCCAGTTCTGGTCCGGCGTTGACAGCTTCCTGTGGCTGATCGGCGAAGCCATCTTCCATATGCTGCCGGTCTGCATCTGCTGGTCTGTCACAAAGAAAATGGGCACGACCCAAAGCCTGGGCATCGTCCTCGGCCTGACGCTGGTTTCCGGGCAGCTGCTCAACGCTTACGCCGTCGCGTCCACGGCAGCAGCGGACATCCCCAAATGGGATTTCGGCTTCTTCACCGTGAACATGATCGGCTATCAGGCGCAGGTCATTCCCGCCATGCTGGCCGCGTTCACGCTGGTGTACTTGGAACGCTTCTTCCGCAAGATCTGCCCGGCGGTCATCTCCATGATCGTTGTGCCCTTCTGCTCGCTGGTGCTGTCCGTCATCATCGCCCACACTGTCCTTGGCCCCATCGGCTGGAAGATCGGCACCTTCATTTCTGACATCGTCTACGCCGGCATTTCCGGCTCCTTCCGCGTGGTCTTTGGCGCAATCTTCGGTTTTGTTTATGCCCCGCTGGTCATCACCGGCCTGCATCACATGTCCAACGCCATCGATATGCAGCTGATCGCCGACTTCGGCGGTACGATGCTGTGGCCCATGATCGCCCTTTCCAACATTGCACAGGGCTCCGCCGTGCTGGGCATGATCTACCTGCAGCGCAAGAATGCTGCCGCTCAGGAAGTCAACGTTCCCTCCTGCATCTCCTGCTACCTCGGCGTTACGGAGCCTGCCATGTTCGGCGTCAACCTGAAATTCCACTTCCCGTTTATCTGCGGCATGATTGGATCTGCCATCGCAGCGGTCGTCTGTGTGGCAACTTCCACCACGGCCAACGCCATCGGTGTCGGCGGCATCCCTGGTATTTTGTCGATCCAGCCCGCCTATATGCTCAGCTTTGCGCTGTGCATGGTCATTGCCATCGTCGTCCCCTTTGTGCTGACCGTCATCGTCGGCAAGAAAAAAGGCGTTGCCTGATTTTGTGAGGTGTGTACCATGAATGATTTTAAAGATAAAGTTGTCTACCAAATTTACCCGAAATCCTTCATGGACTCGAACGGTGACGGCTTCGGCGATTTGAAGGGCGTCACCGCGAAACTGGACTATCTCGCCGACCTGGGCGTTGACTATCTCTGGCTGACGCCGTTCTTCCCCTCGCCCCAGCGCGACAACGGCTATGATGTGGCCGACTACCGTGCCGTTGACCCGCGCTACGGCACGATGGAGGATCTGGAGGAGCTTATCCGCGAGGCGGACAGGCGCGGCATCGGCCTGATGCTGGACATGGTGTTCAACCACACCTCCACCGAGCATGCATGGTTCCAGCGGGCACTGGCCGGTGAGAAAAAGTATCAGGATTACTACATCTTTAAGAACGGAACCCCGGACAATCTGCCCACAAACTGGGTGTCCAAGTTCGGTGGCCCGGCATGGCAGTATGTGCCGCAGCTGGGCAAGTGGTATCTGCACCTGTTCGATGTGACACAGGCAGACCTGAACTGGGAGAACCCGGCGGTGCGGGAAGAAATGGCCGACATCCTCCGTTTCTGGAAGGCGAAGGGAATCAAGGGATTCCGCTTTGATGTGGTCAATCTGATTTCCAAACCGGAAGTGTATGAGGACGACTTTGCGGGCGATGGCCGTCGCTTCTACACCGATGGCCGCAATGTCCACAAATACCTGAAGGAGCTGGTCGCCGCGGGCGGCATCGACGGCATGGTGACGGTGGGCGAAATGTCCTCCACCTCGTTGGAAAACTGCATCGGATACACTGCTGCGGGCAACCATGAACTGTCCATGTGCTTCAACTTCCATCATCTGAAGGTGGACTACAAGAACGGCGACAAATGGGCACTGATGCCTGCCGACCATCTTGCCCTGAAAAAACTGTTCCAGACATGGCAGGAGGGGATGCAGGCCCACGGCGGCTGGAATGCGCTGTTCTGGTGCAACCACGACCAGCCCCGTGCCGTGAGTCGCTTTGGCAGCGACACGACCTACTGGAAGGAAAGCGCCGAGATGCTGGCGGCGGCCATCCACTTTATGCGCGGCACACCGTACATTTATCAGGGTGAGGAGCTGGGCATGACGAACCCGCACTTTACCTCCATTGATCAGTACCGGGATGTAGAAAGCCTGAATTACTACAACATCCTGCGCGGCGAGGGCAAGTCCGAGGCCGAAACGCTGGACATCATCGCCCAGCGCAGCCGCGACAACGGCCGCACTCCGATGCAGTGGGACGCGAGCGAGAACGCCGGGTTTACCACCGGTACGCCGTGGATCGGCATTGCCGACAACTACAAGTCCATCAACGCCGCTGCCCAAATGGACGCCCCGGATTCCATCCGCAGCTTTTACAAAACGCTGGTGGCCCTGCGCAAGAAAATGCCGGTCATCAGTGCGGGAAAAATCCAGTTCTTGTACCCCGACAACGCGGATCTGTTAGCCTATCGCCGGTACGACGGCGAGACGGAGCTGCTGGTTCTCTGCAACCTGCGGGAGCGGGAAATTGCCAAGCCCCTGCCCGTAGGCTGGACCGATGCCGAGAAACTGCTGGGTAACTACCCCGACACCGCCGACACGCTGCGCCCCTATGAGTGCGTAGTGCTGAAAAAGTGAAGGCTGCCGTATTATCTTTTCGCTATTGGGAGTTGACCGTATCCTTTGCGATAGTAACCTCATAGTGAGCAAGACAAAAGCACTTTCCCTTATTTGCAATGCAAATAAGGGAAAGTGCTTTTTTGTAAGGGCAAAATTCCGCGTTTAGCCACCTTCCGGGCGTGGGCGGGCAATCAGCGGAGAAAGCACGCCGTACTGTTCTACGCTCTCTACGGTGCGCTGCATGGATTCATCGTCCAAAACCTTAAAGGGGTGGTTTTTGAAAGGGAACAGCTCTCCGATGGGAATCTGCTGAACCTGTTCCCGTTGTTGTTCCTGTCGGGATTCTTCCGTGGAGAAAATGTCATCTGCCCCTTTCAGCGACACGCTTTTTAGCAGAGAGCCGGGAAACAGAGTTCAAAAGGTGCTTTATGGGGCTTCATTAGCTGGAACCGAAAATTCTGCTAATGGCATTCGCTGGCTAATTTTGGTGATCGATTCAAAATGAAAAATGCGAAGATCGTCTTTCACATGGAAAAATGACCTTCGCATTTTCTTAAAGGGATGTCCCAGACAGGAGTCGAACCTGCGGCCTTCCCCTTAGGAGGGGGACGCTCTATCCAACTGAGCTACTGAGACGCATTACAGATATGATACCGCAAACAGCGCACAAAATCAAGTTGAATCGGAGAGAAAAAAGGTGTATCCTATAAAGAGAGGCTCCTGCGCCGGGAAACTTTGCGCAGGGGCGGCAGAACGACTCGCCCCTCTGGCTGCTGGCCGGGGGAGCCCCGGGAGGTTGCAATGGGAAAAAACAAAACCAAAAAGCGGACACGCCGGCCCAACAAGGGCTGGCTGGCGGGCAGCAGTGCGACGCAGACCATCTGCAGTAGCTTTCTGCTGGTCATCGCGGTGGGGACGCTGCTGCTCACCCTGCCCATTTCCAGCAGGACGGGGCGGCTGGGCGTCATCGACGCCATGTTCACCGCCACCAGTGCCACCTGCGTGACGGGCCTCGTCGTGCGGGATACATGGAGCCAGTTTTCGCTGTTCGGGCAGGTAATCATCCTGATGCTCATTCAGGTGGGCGGCCTCGGCCTTGTCACCCTCACCAGCTTCTTCGCGCTGGCGGCCCGGCGGCGGATGGGCTTCCGCGACCTGCGGCTGCTGGGCGAGAGCGTCTCGGCAGACGGCCTGTCCAAGGCCACTGAGGTGCTGAAGATCGTCATCAAGCTGGCGGCGGCTTTCGAGGCCGTGGGCATCGTGCTGCTGCTCTTCGCATTTGTGCCGCAGTTCGGCGCAGAAGGTGTGTGGGTCAGCGTGTTCACGGCCATCTCGGCTTTCTGCAACGCAGGCTTTGACCTCTTCGGACGGTTTGGCGCCTACTCCTCGCTGGTGCCGTACGTCAACAACTACTATGTGCAGGCTGTCGTCATGTTCATGATCATGGCCGGCGGTCTGGGCTTCATGGTCTGGGTGGAGCTGGCAGAGTACCGCAAAAAGCGGCGGCTCTCCCTCCACGCGAAAGTCGTGCTGCAGTTCTCGGCCATCTTCTGGGTGGGCGGCGCGGTGCTGCTGGCCCTGCTCGAGTGGTCCAACCCCAGGACGATGGGCGGCCTGTCCGTCCCGGGCAAGATCATGGCGGCGCTGTTCCAGTCGGTATCCACCCGTACTGCGGGTATGAACACCATCGACCTCGCGGCCTGCAGCCCCATCAGCAAGCTGCTGATGAGCGTGCTGCAGTTCATCGGTGCGGCCCCCGGTTCGACGGGCGGCGGCGTCAAGGTGACGACCTTCGCGGTGCTCATCCTGACCATTCGCAGCGTGGCACAGGGCCGTGATGACTGCGTCATCGGCGGCCACCACATCGAGTCCAAGACGGTCTACCGCGCTCTGACCATCATCGTCATCGGCGCGGTGGCGGCGTTCGGCTCTGCCGTCGTGGTGTACTACAACACCGCAGAGACGGTGTCGGTCATCGACTGCATCTTCGAGTCCTGCTCGGCGTTCGGTACGGTGGGCCTGTCGGTGGGTGTCACTGGGCAGCTGAACACCGGCGCAAAGCTGCTGTATATGGCCTGTATGTTCATGGGCCGCGTCGGCCCGGTGTCGCTGGCGATCAGCCTGACGGCAAAGCCCGACGACAACAAGCGCAAAGTCCTCCCGGTGGGTCACATCAACGTAGGTTAAGAAAAAAGCGGACGCTCCACCTGTCCGGAGAGACAGAGGAGCGCCCGCTTTCACTCATTATAAATTGTCCAGTTCCGTCTGGAGCTTTGCAAGAGAGTCCCGAATCGGCAGATGCTGGGGGCAGACGGCCTCACACTTGCCGCAGCGGACGCAGTGAATGGCCTTTTCGGCGTCCGGGAAGCGGGCTGTCCACTGCTGGCGGATGGCGTCCTTCTGACCGAACATCCCGAGCTTATTCCAGATGCTGAAATTGTCGGGAATGTCCACGCCCATGGGGCAGGGCATACAGTAGCGGCAGGCGGGGGGGGCGCGTTTTTTGTGGGGGGGCCACCTTCGGCCCCGCCCCCCGCCCCAGCCACTACCGCACCTTTCTGCTGCAACAGTTGCACCAGACGCTGTTTGTCTGT
>OGPP01002027.1_pt1 | contig 13088 bp, 10 predicted proteins | sample 1553021 | NCBI WGS metagenome assembly OGPP01 (sample SAMEA2580217, study PRJEB22360) | human gut metagenome | biome: human gut; feature: human-associated habitat; material: faeces | place: Denmark | collected 2008/2010
TGAACAAGGTGGACAGCTTCGAGTTCCCCGGCCTGACCGGCATGGAGAAGATGGCCTCTATCATGCAGAAGCTGCGTGACGAGCCCCTCACCGAGCTGGCCGGCCACAAGGTGGTCAAGGTCACCGACTACAAGAAGCCCGAAGAGACCGGCCTGCCCGCCGCAAATGTCCTTATCTACTCTCTGGACAACGGCGCTACCGTGGTCGTCCGTCCCTCCGGCACTGAGCCGAAGATCAAGACCTACTTCACCACTCTGGGCAAAGACCTGGCCGAGGCTCAGGCTCAGAAGGATGATCTGGCCGCTGCCATCGAGCCCATCCTCGCATAACGCAGAAATTTCATAAAAAATTTATGCCCCCGTACAGCGCCAAAAGTGCTGCACGGGGGCATTTTTGATGGGCGCGGGCAGTTGCAGTTTGTGGGTGGATACGCTATAATATTCAATGAATAATAATACGCTCTGTGCAGTGCGGCGCAGGGCAGGAATAAAATGGGGCAGGTGTAAGAAATTGGAATGTCGTGTGACGGCAGTCCTGGTGGCGGCTGGTTCTTCCACCCGGATGGGATTTGATAAACTGAGCTTCGATCTGGGCGGTGAGACCGTCCTGGAGCGGAGCGTCCGGGCCTTTGACGAGTGTCCGGAGGTGGACGAACTGGTGATCGTGACCGGCGCGTCCGGTGAGAATGCCCAGCGGGCCGCTGCCCGCTGCAAAAAGCCGGTGCGGCTGGTGAAGGGCGGCTCGACCCGCGCCGAGAGCGCCCGCAGCGGCGTGGCCGCAGCCCACGGCAGACTGGTGGCCGTCCACGACGCGGCCCGGCCCTTCGTGAGCCAGAGCATTATCGCCGACACGATAGCGGCCGCTGCCCGCTGCGGTGCCGCCGCCCCGGCGGTGCCGGTGAAGGACACCATCAAGCAGGCGAAGGGCGGCGACGGCAAGACTGTGCCGGAAGGCTGCATGGTGGAGAACACCCCCGACCGCAGCACCCTTTATGCGGTGCAGACGCCCCAGTGCTTCGACCGGGCCGCCTATCTGGCGGCGCTGGATGAACTGGACGAGGCCAGCGCCCGCCTCGTCACCGACGACTGCAGCCTGTTTGAGCTGACGGGCCGTCCGGTGGAGCTGGTCCAGGGCGACTACGCAAACATCAAGATCACCACCCGGGAGGACCTGCCCCGGGCCGGGAACGGAGGAAAGAAAATGCGCATTGGTCATGGTTACGACGTCCACCGTCTGGTGGAGGGCCGCAAGCTCATCCTGGGCGGCGTGGAAGTGCCGTATGAGAAGGGCCTGCTGGGCCACTCGGACGCCGACGTGCTGGCCCACGCGGTCATGGACGCCGTGCTGGGCGCAGCGGCGCTGGGCGACATCGGCCAGCACTTCCCCGATACGGCGGAAGAGTACGCCGGGGCCGACAGTCTCATGCTGGCCCGCCGTGTGGCAGAAATCATGACCGGGCACGGCTGGCGCATCGAGAACATCGACGCCACCATCCTCTGCCAGCGCCCGAAGCTGGCCCCCCACATCCCGGCCATGCGGGCAAAGCTGGCCGAGGCTTTCGGGATGCCGGTGGACGCCGTGAGCGTCAAAGCCACCACCGAGGAGCATCTGGGCTTTACCGGCGAGGGGCTGGGCATCGCGGCCCATGCCGTCGCCCTCATCGAAGCAGTGTGAACGGGAGAATGTGACCCATGACTCTGAACTCTATCGTAGCAAACTTCCAGACCTTCAAGTTGGTAGACCTGCTGGACATCCTCATCATCGCGTTCCTCATCTACCAGCTGCTGGGCTTCGTCAACCGCACCCGCGCCGGCCAGCTGGCCAAGGGCGCGCTCATCGTGATGGCGGTCTATCTGGTGGCGAACATCCTGAATATGCGCACCGTCACCTGGCTGCTCAACTCGCTGCTGCAAGTCGGTCTGCTGACGCTGGTGGTGCTGTTCCAGCCCGAGATACGGCGTGCGCTGGAGCGGATGGGCCAGACCGACCAGTGGGCCTATCGCTTCTTCAATAAAAACCGCTACAACGACACCAGCCTCAAGGGCGCGTGGCGCAGCGCCATCATCGCCATCTGCGACGCGGCAGAGCGCTTTTCGGAGACCAAGACCGGCGCGCTCATCGTGCTGGAACGGAACACCAACCTTTCTGAGATCGTTCGCACCGGCACGCCCGTGAACAGTGCAGTCAACCTCGAGGTGCTGGGTACCATCTTCTACGAGGGTACCCCCCTCCACGACGGCGCAGCCATCATCGAGGATGGCCGCATCAAGGCCGCAGGCTGTGTGCTGCCCCTTTCCAACAACCTGGACCTGGGCAAGGACATGGGGACCCGCCACCGCGCCTGCCTCGGCATCGCCGAGAACTCCGACGCCATCGCCATCGTGGTCAGCGAGGAGACGGGCATCATCTCGATGGCGAAAAACGGTGTGCTCATGCGCCACTTTGACCGTCAGACCCTTTACACCCGGCTGGTGGATGAGATGATACCCAAGGAGACCGCCAGCGAGAAGAGCGCTGCCGAGGGCTGGAAGGCCCGGGGCAAGCGCCTGCTGAACTGGGTGAACAACAAGGAGGAGGATGAGCAGCAATGAGCACTGAGCAGAACAACGGCAAGCCTGCCGTACCCCCCAAGCGCAATCTGCTGAACGACCGCCGCATTCGGCTCCTGCTTTCTTTGCTGGGTGCAGTCATCGCGTGGATGGCTGTCACCATCGTCGTGCAGCCCGGCACCACCACCACCATCTATAATGTTCCGGTGGACTTTACCTATGATTCGGCTGCCTACACTTCCCGGGGCCTGAGCATCGTCAATGCAGAGGAAAAAACGGTCAACCTGAAGCTTTCCGGCGACGGCTACACCATCGGCAGCCTGTCGGCCAACGACTTTGTCGTCTACCCCGACTGGTCCAGCGTCCGCGACAGCGGCGAAAAGAGCCTGCGCCTTCAGGTGCGGAGCCAGAGCACCCTGCTCACCGGTGTGTCCGTCTCCATCGACGGCGACAACACCGTGGACGTGGTGTTCGATGTGGTGGAAGAAAAGACCCTGCCCATCCAGGTGACGACGAATTACCTGAAGATAGCGGACGGCTATATCCTCTACGGCACCGACATCTCGAAGGAGACGGTGACGCTCTCCGGACCCAGCACCGAGCTGAGCAAGGTGGAGACCTGCACCGCCGAGGTGACCTACAATGGCGAGCTGACCAGTCCCGTCACTCTGGACACCGGCCTGCGTTTTTACACCCGCAGCGGCGGAGAGGTGAAATTTGAGTATACTACTCTGGAAACGGACAGCGTCGAGGTCACGCTGCAGGTGTATAAGCTGGCCACCCTGCCGGTGGAAGTCAGCTTTATCAACGCGCCCCGCGACTTTGACCCCTCGGTGCTGGTCTACTCCCTGAGCAAAAAGACCCTCAATGTGGCCGGCCCGGAGTCCCAGATCGACCGTCTGTCCACCCTGTCGGTGGGTACCATCGACCTTTCCACCTTTGCACTGGATAAGGTGTACGAAATGCCCATCGAGCTGCCCAGCGGCATCCGTCTGCTGGACAACATCTCCAGCATCACGGTCAGCTTCGACAGCTCCCGTCTGGAAACCAAGACCATGAACCTGCCCGCCAGCTGTGTGCAGGTCATCAACCTGCCCTCCACCTACACCCTGACCGTGGAGACGGAGCGGCTGATGAACGTCACCCTCTGCGGCCCGGCCGGTTCGCTGGAAGCACTGAATCCGGAACAGGTGGTCATTGAGATCGACGCCGACGACTTCTATGTCGCCATCGGCCAGCAGAACATCGCCTGCCGCCTCTATGTGCCGGCCAACGACAAAATTTTTGCGCTGGGCAGCTATGTGGTGCAGTGCAAGATAGAAAGTAACTGAGTATATGATCCTGATCCATGATATTCGCCTGCCCCTCTCCGCCGGGGAGCCGCAGGCCTACGAAAAAGCCCTCCGCCTCGCCCGCATCCCCCGGGGAAAGGTGAGCCATCTGGGCATCGCCCGGCTCTCGGTGGACGCCCGCCACGGCCAGCCCAAGCTGGTGTACACCGTGGCCGTGACCCTGAAAGAGGAGGGGGAAGAGGCCGCCTGTGCGGGTGCTTCCCGCAGCGTTACCGTCCGGGGCAAGACCGATCTCTCGGTGCAGAACGGCACTCTGCCGCTGACGCACCGGCCTGTGGTCTGCGGCCTCGGCCCGGCGGGCCTCTTTGCGGCGCTGCTGCTGGCCCGTCAGGGCTACCGGCCCATCGTGCTGGAACGCGGCCCTGCGCTGGACGAGCGCGTCAAGGCCGTGGAGCATTTCTCCGCCACCGGTGAGCTGGACGAGAACGCCAACATCCAGTTCGGCGAGGGCGGCGCCGGAACCTTCTCGGACGGCAAGCTCACCACCCGCATCGGCGACGAGCTCTGCGGCTTCGTGACCGAAGTGTTCCTCGAGCACGGCGCGCCGAAGGAAATTGCCTGGCAGCAGAAGCCCCATGTCGGCACCGACCTGCTGCGGGGCGTCATCACTTCGATTCGAAAAGAGATCGAGTCGCTGGGCGGCGAGGTCCACTTCAACACAGCCCTCACCGGCTTCGAGCGGCGGGACGGCCAGCTCGTCGGCATCCAGACCACGGACGGTGCGTTCCCCTGTGAGGCGCTGGTGTTCGCGGTGGGCCACTCGGCCCGCGACACCTTCGGGATGCTGATGGACAGCGGCCTCGTGCTGGAGTGCAAGCCCTTCAGCGTCGGCTTCCGGGCAGAGCATCTCCAATCGGAGATCGAAAAGAGCCTCTACCACGAGGCGGCGGGCCATCCGGCCCTGCCGCGCGGCGAATATCAGCTTTCGCAGCACGTTGAAAAACGGTGCGTTTATACGTTCTGTATGTGTCCGGGCGGTCAGGTGGTGGCTTCGGCCAGCGAAAAGGGCCGCGTCGTGACCAACGGCATGAGCTACCACGCCCGCAGCGGCAGGAATGCCAACGCGGCCGTGGTGGTCAGCGTGGGCGGCGAAGACTTCGGCAACGACCCCCGGAAGGCCATCGCCTTCCAGCGGGAGCTGGAAGCCCGGGCCTATGCGGCAGGCCGTCCCGGCGGAGAGTATGCTGCCCCGGCGGAGAACATCCAGAGCTTTTTGGAGGGCAGGGGCCGGCTGAACATTGGCCGCGTCCAGCCCACCTATGACCGGGGCGTCGTCGCTGCGGACCTCGGCGCGTTGCTGCCGACCGAACTGGCCGACACCCTGCGGGCCGGTCTGCGGGCTTACGAGCGGAAAATTGCGGGTTACACCGCCCCCGAGGCCATTCTGACCGGCCTCGAGACCCGTACCAGCAGCCCGGTGCGGCTGAAACGGGAAGAAAATTTTGAATGCGCCCAGCTGGCAGGATTGTATCCCTGCGGCGAGGGTGCCGGATATGCGGGCGGCATCATGAGTGCCGCCGTCGATGGCCTGCGGGTGGCCCGCGCCATCATCAGCCGGTACAGCCCGGCAGAAGGGTGAGAAGTTGAATGACTGATCGTGAAAACGATTTTGACCGTACGGCGCAGGACAGCGAAGGCCGTAAGGTGCAGCAGGAGCTGGAACGCCAGCTCCGTGAGCTGGGCGACACCATGTCCGACTCCTTCCGCCACGGCTTTGAGGGCCGGGGCGAGGAGATCGGCGACCGTGTGTGGGATGTGGGCCGTGCCGCGGTGAATGCCGCCGGTTATGGCATCTCGGAGGCAGGCCGGGCCTTTCAGGCCGGAAAACAGGAGTACCAGAAGCGGGCCGAGGAGGCCAGAAGCAGTGCCGGCGCCAGCGGGATGACCGACTGGGCGCGCAATTTCTTTGCAAAGAAGCCGGAACCGACGGCCATCGAGAATATCCGCACCAGCGCGAAAAAGCGCCACGGCGCAGGCGTCGCCATGCTGGCGACCGGCATCACCTTCGCCGTCCTCTTCGGCATCACGGCCATCGCCTGCTTCGGTACGGCGGGGGCGTTCACGTCCGGCGGCGTGATGGTGGCGGCTGATATGACGGTCCTCAGTGCCATCGGCGATCTCGCACTGGGTGCTATCGCGGTGACGGGGTGGTGCTCTGCCGCTGTGACCGCTGTGTTCGGCTGGCTGACCGCAGCGGGCGCGTCCCGTATGAAGGCCGCCAAGACCCTGGAGCTCTACGCCGATACCGCCGAGGGCTTCGACTGGCACAAGGGCCTGTCCCTCTCCATGCTGGCCGACCTGACGCATAAAAAGAAGACCAAGGCTCTCAAGATGCTGCGGAAATTCATCCACAAGGGCTGGCTCAGTGCCTGGCTGGACGAGAAAAACGACAAGCTCTACCTGACGGCAGAGGACTACCGCGCCGCACAGGAAAATCAGCCCCAGCCCGAACCGGAAAAAGCGCCGGAACAGGCCGGAGAAGTCCCCCTGAACCTCGAGACGACCCGCCGCTTTGCGCAGGTGCTCGAGAAGGAGCAGGAGCTCATGGAGGATGAGCGGGCTGTGGAGGAGCTGCAGCATATGCAGAAGACCACCGAGTCCATCTGTGCCTGGCTGGAAGCCCACCCCGAGAGCCTGCCCAAGGCCCGCCGCTTTGCGGAATACTATATCCCCACCACCCTCAAGCTCCTGCACACCTACAACGACGTGCAGAGCCAGCAGGGCGAGAACGCGGAGGCCATCCGACGGGATATTGCGGGCATCCTGCACACCCTGAATCAGGCTTATGATAACCTCTACGATAAGCTTTTGTCGGACGTGGCGCTGGACGTTTCCAGCGAGATCGCTGCTCTGCAGGGGATGCTGGCGAACGATGGTCTGGCCGGGGAGGGATTGCGATGACCTACCGGGCCTGGAACACCAAGACCGTTGACCGCGCCGCCCTGAAAGAGCTGACAGCGGCCATCGCCCAGCAGAACACCGAAGAGCTGGAATACCAGAACATGGACGAAGAGTGGAGCGAGGAAAAGTACCGCTCTGTCCTCGCGGCCCAGCAGAAAGAAGCCGGCCTGCTGGCCGGCATCCTCGCTGCCCGGGGCATCACCGACCCCGCCGAGGCGCTGACCCTTCTGGCGGGCGAAGAAGAGCTGAGCGACCCCATGCTCCTGACCGACATGGACAAAGCCTGTGAGCGCATCCTGCGGGCCATCGACGAAGGGGAGACCATCGTCGTCTTCGGCGACTACGACGTGGACGGTGTGACCGCCACGGCCCTGCTCTATCAGCACCTGAAAGGGATGGGTGCCGCCGTCAAGTGTATGCTGCCCAGCCGGGAGGGCGACGGCTACGGCCTCTCGAAGAACGCCATCCAGTCGATCTACGATAAGGGCTGCCGCCTCATCGTCACGGTGGACAACGGCATCTCTGCCGTAGAGGAAGCCGCATTCGCGGCCAGCCTCGGCATCGACCTCATCATCACAGACCACCATCTGCCCCACGACACCCTGCCCCAGGCAGTGGCCATCGTGGACCCCCGCCGTGCCGACGACCACAGCCCCTTCAAGGGCCTGTGCGGCGCGGGCGTGGCCTTCAAGCTCTGCGCCGCGCTGGATGGCTGCCCGCCGGAAGAGATGCTGGAATACTGCGGCGACCTCGCCGCTGTTGGCACCGTGGCCGACGTCATGCCCCTGACAGGGGAGAACCGCACCATCGTCAAAGCAGGTCTGCGCCAGCTGCAAAATACGGACAGACCCGGCTTCTGCGCCCTTTTGGAAGAAGTGGGCCTTGCAGGCAAGCCGGTGACGGCAGAGAACATCAGCTACGCCATCGCGCCCCGCATCAATGCGGCGGGCCGGATGGACAGCGCTGTCACCGCTTTGCAGCTGGTGCTCTGTGAGGACGAAGACCGGGCGGTCGAACTGGCTCATAAGCTGAGCGACATCAACATCCAGCGGCAGGAGACGGAGATGGAGATCGTCAAAGCCGCGCAGGAACTGCTGGACGCTGAACCGGAACGCCTCGAAGATCGGGTCATCCTGCTCTGGGGCAGAGACTGGCACCCCGGCGTCATCGGCATCGTGGCCTCCCGCCTTGTGGAAAAGACCGGACGCCCGGTCATCGTGGTGTCGGTGGATGAGCATGGCGAGGGCAAGGGCAGCGGCCGCAGCGTGCAGGGCTTCAACCTGCACGAGTGCATCGCCTCCTGCGCCGACATCCTGCTCCGCTTCGGCGGCCACGCCATGGCAGCGGGCCTCTCGGTGCGGGAAGAGGATCTGCAGACGCTCCGCCAGCGGCTCAACGACTGGGCGGCCCGGGAGTGTCCCGTGCTGCGCACCCCGCCGCTGGAATGCGATCTGTCCGTCCACCTCGACCGCCTGACGGTGGAGAGCGTCCGCCGCCTCGACCAGCTGGCACCCTACGGTGCCGACAACCCCAGCCCGGTCTTCGTGCTGGAAAGGGCTGTCGTGGAGGGCGTCTACGCCGTCTCGGAGGGCAAGCACTGCCGCCTGCGTCTGCGGCAGGGCAGTTCCAGCATCTACGCCGTCTGGTTCGGGATGCACCCGGAACAGGTGTCTTACTCGACGGGCGACGTCGTGGACGCAGCCATCAGCCTTTCGGTCTACGATTCGCCCCGGGGCGCACAGCTGTCGGGCCGCATCATCGAGCTGCACCCGGCGGGCCTCGGCAACACAGCTGCAGAGCAGGCCGCGCTGGTGCAGGCGCTGCGCCGGGGTACGCCCCTGACGCCGGAGCAGAAGGAGAGCATCGCCCCGGAGCGCAGCCATATCATCACCGTTTATCGGGAGCTGCAGGCGCGGCGCTGGCACGCCGAAGACCTGCAGCCCCTGTTTGCAAAACTCGGCGAGGAGAACACCGGCCGGACGCTGGTGGCCATCTCCGCGCTGGAACAGGTCGGCCTCATCACAGCGGCTGACCGGGGCGGGGCAAAGTTCTGGGAACTCGTGCCTGCCACCGGCAAGAAGAACCTTGCCGATGCGCCCATCCTGAAATGTCTGGAGGAACGATAAAGATGCCTGAGGGAAAGAAACCTGTCACCCCCTCGCCCGCAGCACCGGCTGCGGCGAAAGAGGACAGCTATTCTGCAAAGACCCATCTCCATCAGCCTGTGCCGGTGACGGAGATGGCTACCGTGGCCGCAACGGCTCTGCCGGCCAACGCCCCTGAGGGGACCCTTCCCTCGGAGGTGCGGCCCGAGATCGTGACCTGGGAGAAGCTGGTGGAGGCCATCAAGGCCAGCGGCAAGGCCTACAACATGGCCATGATCGAAAAAGCCTACAATATGGCCAACGACGCCCACAAGGGGGTCTGCCGCCGCAGCGGTGAGCCCTATATCTGCCACCCGCTGGCCGTGGCCCGCCTCGTGCTGGACCTCGGCATGGACAGCGAGAGCATCGCCGCCGCCCTGCTCCACGATGTGGTGGAGGACACCCCCACCACTCTGGCCGACCTGACCGCCGCTTTCGGCGAAGAGGTGGCTGCGCTGGTGGACGGCGTCACCAAGCTGACCAAGATCCAATTTTCCAATATCGAAGAGCTGCAGGCCGAGAACCTGCGCAAGATGCTGCTGGCCATGAGCCGTGACGTCCGCGTCATGATCATCAAGCTCTGTGACCGCCTGCACAATATGCGCACCGGCGACGCATGGCCGGAGCAGAAGCGCCGCGACAAGGCCCGGGAGACCATGGAGGTCTACGCCCCCATCGCCAACCGTCTGGGCATCCTGAACGTCAAGGAGGAGCTGGAAGACCGCAGCCTCCACTACCTCGACCCCGTGGGCTACGAGGAGATCAACAAGATGCTCAGCGAGCGCGCGGGCGACGAGTTTCTGGCCAGCGTGTCGGGTGTCATCAAGAGCCGCCTCGAGGAGAGCGGCATCGAGGGCGCGACCATCAAGCGGAGAGTCAAGAGCATCTACGGCATCTACCGCAAGACCATCATGCAGAACAAGTCCTTCGATGAAATTTACGACATCTACGCGGTGCGCATCATCCTGGACACCCTGGCTGAGTGCTACAGCACCCTGGGCCTCATCCACGATATGTACCACCCGCTGCCCAACCGCTTCAAGGACTATATCTCCACCCCCAAGCCCAACGGCTACCAGAGCCTCCACACCACCGTCATCGGCCACGAGGGCATCCCCTTCGAGGTGCAGATACGCACCCGCACCATGGACGAGCAGGCCGAGTACGGCGTTGCCGCCCACTGGAAGTATAAGGAGGGCCTCGAGGGCCACGATAAGCTGGATGAGCGGCTGGCATGGGTCAGCCAGCTGCTGGAAAACCAGCGCGTCAGCGAGGATTCCGGCAACCTGCTCCACGATTTGAAGAGCGACCTGCTGCCGGAGGAGGTCTTTGCCTTCACCCCGAAGGGCGACGTCATCAACCTGCCTGCGGGTGCAAACTGCATCGACTTTGCCTACGCCATCCACTCTGCCGTCGGCAACCGGATGGTGGGCTGCAAGGTCAACAACCGCATCGTCCCCATCGACCATGTCGTGGCGACGGGCGAGATCATTGAAGTCATCCTCGGCCCGGCGGACAAAGGCCCCAGCCGTGACTGGCTCAAGATCGTGCGCACCAGCGAGGCCAAGAGCAAGATACGCAACTGGTTCAAGAAGATGCGCCGCGAAGAGAACATCCAGCAGGGCCGCGACGCGCTGGCCAAAGAGCTGCGCCGGGAGATGATCTTCATCCCCGATGACCAGCTGGACGAGTTCGTGGGCAGCTGCAGCCGCCGTCTGCGCCAGAACAACGCGGAGGAGATTTACGCCGCCATCGGCTACGGCGGCATGACCATCGCCAACTGCCTGCCCAAGCTCAAAGAGGAGTGGCAGAAGCTCAAGGCCGCCGAGGCTGCTGAGAACAAGTCGGTGGAGGACCTGCCGAAGGTCGATCTGAGCCGCGTCCACGCCACCGACGGCGTGGTGGTGGAGGGCTTCGACAACACCCCCATCAAGTTTGCAAAGTGCTGCTCGCCCCTGCCCGGCGACCCCATCGTGGGCTTCATCACCCGGGGCTTCGGCGTCTCCATCCACAAGCAGAGCTGCGCCAACGCGGTGTCCAGCATGAAAGACCCCTCCAACGCCCCCCGCTGGGTCAAGGCGTACTGGGCCGACAGCGTCAAGGACAGCTACAAGGCAGGTCTGGAGATCATCGCCCTCAACCGCAACGAGCTGCTGTCCGATGTGCTGGCCGCACTGGCTGACATCCGCGTCCCCATCTACGCCATGAACGCCCGTCAGGTGGAGAACAACTGTGCCGTCATCAGCCTGACCATCGGCATCAACAATACAGAGCACCTCAACCGGGTCGTGGCCCGTCTGTCCAAAGTCAAGGACGTGCTCAAGGTAACAAGGAGCTAATATGCGTGCAGTCATTCAGGCCGTATCCTCGGCCAGCGTCCGGGTCAACGGCGGTGAGCCGCGCCCCATCGGTCCCGGCCTCGTCATCCTGCTGGGCGTCAAGGACACCGATACTCTCGACATCGTGCCGAAACTGGCTGAAAAATGCGCGGGCCTGCGCATTTTCAAGGACGAAAACGACAAGCTGAACCTCAGCGCAAAGGACCTCGGGTACTCTGCGCTGGTGGTGAGTCAGTTCACCCTCTACGGCGACACGAAGAAGGGCTTCCGTCCCAGCTTCATCAAGGCGGCAAAACCGCCGCTGGCTGTGGACGCCTACGAGCTGTTCCTCGCCGAGATGAACAGGCAGGGCCTCAAGGATGTCCAGCACGGCGAGTTCGGCGCAGATATGCAGGTGTCGCTGGTCAACGAAGGCCCCTGCACCATCGTCATCGACACCGACGAGTGGCATAAAGGAGAAAAATAAACCATGAAGGCATTTCATCTGGTCGGCCCTGCGCCGTTTTACACCAACAGCTTCCTGCTCATCTCGGACGCAGGCAACGCGGTGGTCATCGACCCCGCCGCCGAGGTGCAGGAGTACGATAAGATCTTAAAGGAGCACGGCGGCAAGCTGAGCCTCATCCTCTGCACCCACGGCCACTACGACCATGTGGGCAGTGCGGGGGTCCTGAGCCGCGAGTGGGGCGCAAAGCTCTACTGTGAGCCCGCCGACTGTCGGGGGACCCAGCTGCTGCCCCTCAAGGGTTCGGACAGTGGCTACGAAGAGGGCGAGGTCATCCCCCTCGATGAGCTGCGCTTCACTGTCTGGCACACCCCCGGCCACACGGAGGGCAGCGTGGTGCTGCTGTGCGAAAACTATCTCTTCGTGGGCGACACGGTCTTTCAGGGCAGCATCGGCCGCACCGACCTTGAGGGCGGCGACAGCCGGAAGATGGACGAGAGCCTGCGCAAGTTCGCGGCCCTGCCCGTCCCGGCCGAGGCGCAGGTGCTGCCAGGCCACGGCGATTTCTCCACCTTCGGGCAGGAGGCCGCCACCAACTTCTATATCAAAAATGCGCTGAGAAACGCATAAAAAGGCGGGATTTCACATGAATATCTATATCACGGGCCTCGGCTCGGGCTACGAGGTGGAGCACCTCGTCCGCCTGTTCTACCCAATGGCCCCGCTCACCCTCACCCCGCCCGAGGACGGCGCAGACTGCGTCTGGGCCGAGAAGCGGCCTGACAAGCTCTGGGCCATGGTGCGGCAGGGCGGCAAGAGCCAGACCGTCGAAGCACCTCTGCCCATTCCCGTGGAAGAGGGCGGCGAGACGCCAGAATTTGCGCTGGCCAGCCTGACCTATGACCTGCTGCGCAGCTGGACGGGTATCCGCCCGCCCTGGGGCAAGATGACCGGCGTCCGCCCGGTGCGCCTCGTCCACGACAAGCGGGCCGCAGGCTGGACGGAAGAGGAGATCGACGATTTCTTTTTGAAGCGCTTCGACTGCTCGCCCGAAAAATACGGCATGGCCAAGGCCATCGCGGACTTGCAGGAGCCTATCCTGAAAGTGGGCAGCGCGCCCAAGACCTACAGCCTCTATGTCGGCATCCCGTTCTGCCCCTCCCGGTGCAGCTATTGCAGCTTCGTCAGCTGCAACCTCGACCGTGACCGCAAGCTGGTGCAGCCCTATGTGGACTGCCTGTGCAAAGAGGTCGAGGCCATCCGGGACGAGGCCGACAAGGCCGGGTTGAAGCTCTGCAGCATCTACATCGGCGGCGGCACCCCCCCCAGCCCCTCCGCAGCGCCGCCGTGTTGATGTC
>OGPP01002045.1_pt1 | contig 13025 bp, 4 predicted proteins | sample 1553021 | NCBI WGS metagenome assembly OGPP01 (sample SAMEA2580217, study PRJEB22360) | human gut metagenome | biome: human gut; feature: human-associated habitat; material: faeces | place: Denmark | collected 2008/2010
AAGTTTTAAGGGCTCCGCAGAGCGCTTCACGTGCGAGAATGGGTCCTCAACTTATCGAGGACGACCTCGATCCGGCTGCGCCGCAATAAGGGGCAGTCTGGGAACTCTTGCCCGGGACGGCCCGGAGCTTCATTCTTTTTCAGGAAGGAGGCCTCTGTGGCCTGGATTTACTTAATTGCGGCAGGCATTCTTGAAACGCTTTGGGCCGTTGCCATGAAGGCTTCAAATGGTTTCACGCTGCTGATTCCGTCCCTTATCACTGTGCTCGCGATGATTGGCTCAGTCGCGCTCCTTGCGCTTGCCATGAGGACGCTGCCGCTCGGCACGGCATATGTCGTCTGGACGGGGATCGGCGCTGTCGGTGCGTTTGCGGCGGGCGTCGTTATGTTCGGCGAATCACTCTCACTCATGCGGGTGACTGCAGCAGGCTTCATTGTTGTCGGATTGATCATGATGAAGGCCTCGGCCTGAGCTGTGTCAATATAAGTCGTACTAATATGAATACCATCGTGACGACTTACAACAATTAAAGGTTTCAGACGGTAAACTTTTAAAAGTGCCTCATCCGTAAACTGATGCTATGTTGTATCTGACATATGTCAGTGGAAAATGAGCAAAATATTTTCTTATAGCGGTCTCCGTGCAATTATGACGAATAGTAATAATTTAGAAGAACAAAAAGATATTTATGGGAACTCGAATGATCAGGTTGCCAGTGTATTTGGATTTATCAGAGAGCTCGCGAAGATTAAAAATAAGAAAATATTTCACGTTAAAGATGTAGAAAAGAAAATCTGGATTGATAAAATTAAACAAGATCAATTGCCAGGAATTCGCTTTGGGGATGGCCATCAAACATGGGTGATGCAGGTCGCCAATTTGCCAATTCCAGGTTGCCCGCTGCCTTCAAAAGAGATAGCTGCATGGTTGAAGGAACCAAATTATGATGATCCAGATTGGGATCCAAATACGGCTATAATTCCCTTCAAAAAAATAGCTTCAAATGTTTTATTTTCGAGTAATGAACCTAATCAAACTGAATTTATCACAATTCAGTTTGAAGATGATGACGATCGAGTGAAGCAATTTCATCATTGGTTAGGTGTCAGAGAGTCTTGGAAGATTAATTTGGCCAAGACGAAAAAAACTCGCGAATGGTACCTCCGGTTTAATGAAATTCTTCAAGAAGTTGAAAATTCCAATTTAAGAAAGGAAATTGTTCTTGGTAATTTCATCTTCTCCTCAAGAGAAGATGAAGGCTTGCCGGCGCCCGTGTTATATCCGTTAGTAACAAGGCGATTAACAATTGAATTGGGTGTCGATCAATACAATCGCAGTATTATTGAATTGAAGCCTGATGAAGAAGAAGGAATTTTTAATGATAGTTTATTGACTTATTTTGCTGAAGTCGGTTTTAATCCTAAAGCAAAAGAGGGGCTGAGAGAAGCTGTTATTGATGCAGCTGGAGATCTTATCAATGGTGATGACTATGAGGATCTTTTTCGTAATTTTATATTGAAACTTCACCCTCGAGCGAATTGGTTAGGCAAGAGCACATCTCCTTCGCCTGTTTTTCCAACTGAAGCGGATTTTTTGCTATATGAATATCCAATCCTGATGCTTCGAGACCGTATTTTGGGTTTGGATACAGCAATTGACCGCATCAGAAAAACAATTGCTATTTCTGGGAAAGTTCCCAACCATTTACAAAACGTGATTTGTGAATGTAAAAAAAATCAAAAATATACGGATCACGGAGAGGAAACATATGAACAGCGTCTTGCTGCTACGGCAGGTGAGGACCCGGACATTTTACTAGCGAAAGCTGCGAACAAAGAACAGCTGATGATTGCTCGCCGTATCCGTGAAGCTGGGTCTGTCGTTGTGCAGGGCCCGCCGGGGACGGGTAAGACACATACTATTGCTAATCTGATAGGTCATTTTCTATCAGAAGGTAAACGTATTTTGGTCACAAGCCAAAAGACAAAAGCGCTGTCTGTACTCAAGGACAAACTTCCTATAAGTTTTCGAGATCTCTGTGTCTCACGTGTTTCTGAAAATCAAAAAGAAATTTTAGATACTGCCTCGCGTTTTTCTGAACGGATTGAAAGCCTAAATTCTCGAGACGAACAGCGACTTATTGAGACGTTGACGGCTGAACGCTTAAACTTGCTTAATGACTTGGTTGAAGTTCGTGATGCCATTTTTTCTCAACTTAATCAGGAGATTGGATCCATTTCTTTTGATGGAGAAAGTTTAAGTCTTAAGGCAGTTGCGAAAAAACTGCATGAACAGGATAGATTGCTCGCACTTATACCGGGCAGAACAATTGATGTGCCGTCGTTTCCATTATCAGAAGAAGAATATGAGCTGCTGACAAAATGGCGAGGTTCACAGAAAGATGATGATATTGAATCATTAAATCAGGAAATTCCGGCCTTAGATAGATTGATGCCGGTTGCCAACTTTGATGCTGCAATTACTGAACTTAAAAATATTGAATCTTTTGAGAAGCCTGATGTAATTTCCAAAGTTATAAAGCGTACTGATATAAAAGGGTTAAATACAACTACACTTCAGATGACCAAGGGATTGCCGAACTTTAGTTTTCCAACGAAGAACGGAAATAAAATAGTGGAAGTGTGGAACGGCGTAAAAGATGTATTTACTATCTTTGATGATGCTTTGAAATATCCCATGATCAACCTAGCATTTATTGCTGGTTTTGGAGATAAGGTTAAGGCTTTATCTTTTGAGAAATTATTGAACTCGATGGTTGCTGCTAAGGAGTCAGAGCGACTTTATAAAGAAGTTGAGTTGGATTATGAAGTAAATTTTAACGATTGCCTGAAAGATCAGAATTGGATTGAGTCTTTTATAAAATTTAGAAATGCGGCTCCTAATGGTCAGCCAAGTTGGTTATGGAAGCTGAGTAATGGGTCTATTTGCAAAAAAATTGAACAGGTGACCGTCAATGGAAAAACCCCAAATACAACGGAGGCCGTTAATGCCGTTAAGCTGCGAATTGAAATGTTTCAAACTCGCCAGAGTTTTAACCGTCTATGGAACCGTTTACTAAATGATTCAGACGTTAATGAATTGAGCGCAGAGGATCTGGATAACACTTTTGAAGTTATTTATCGTAAATATTTCGTTAGATTGCAGAATGCCTTAACTTTAAAAAGGGGAGTTGTGGACCCATTAATCAAATCTTGGCGAGAGATGGGGGTGAATGTTGATTCTCTCTTTAATCCTGCGCAAGATTCGAGTGAAAAAGAGCAGATTGAATTTTTCCGTAAAAGGTTTCTTCCGGCATCAAAGGCCGCGATGGAGATTGTTGGTCGTGAAACAAGACGATTTGAAATTGATCTGCTGCTCAATAATTACCAAAATTATCTAGAGTCATTTGGAACAACTGCTGTTGGAATGGATTTATGGCTTGCTGTCGGCGAACGAAGCGAAAAGTATAAAGATGCATATGAAAATATTGAGAGACTTAATGAAATAAGACCAGTCTATGAAAGGTGGCGAGTTGTTTTTAATAAACTCGCTTCTGCAGCTCCAATTTTTGCAGAGAGATTAAAGTCAGCAAAGGCTATTTCTGAGAGCGAGCATCCTATTTATTCAGAATTATCCAAAGCATGGCGTATAAAACAACTGGAGCAAATATTTAATTCAAAAACATCAACGAATCTTAAATCTTTACAACGAAAGGCCGCAGATCTTTCTAGAAAATATAGATCGCAAACTGAGAAACTGGCTGCAGCCAAGGCTTGGCTTGCTGCATCAAGACGGCAGGAATCCGAGCCCACAATGTTGGCCTCTCTAAAGCGCGCTGCACAGGCTATGAAGAGAGTCGGCAAGGGCACTGGGAAGATGGCCGCAGTTCATTTACAGAATGCACAAAAAGAACTAAAAGTAGGCAGCGGGATCGTACCTGTCTGGATTATGACGATTGATCAAGCTTTAACCTCTTTCGTCGATGTTCAATCCCGGTTTGATCTGCTGATAGTTGATGAGGCTAGTCAAGCTGATCTTACCGCTTTGCCGCTTTTATATCTTGCAGAAAACGCAATTATTGTTGGTGACGATAAACAGGTTAGTCCAGTTTCCATCGGTACCAAAACTGAAGCAGTAGATGCATTGCGTCGATCGTGGCTGACAGGTCGTGTACCACATGCAGAGTCCTATGAATATGACATGTCGTTATATGACATGGTGATACCTACCATGAGGATGGTTCGTCTCTCAGAACATTTTCGCTGTGTCCCAAGCATTATTGAATTCAGCAATAGACTGTGTTATGAACGAAAAATCCAACCGCTGCGTCATGATGACGACACAACGGTGCACCCTCCGTTTGTCATCGAGCGGGTTCCTGGCATTCGTCGCGAGAACGATGAAAACCATGAAGAGGCCCATGCAATTGCGTCCCTCATGAAGGCCTGTATAGATCAGCCTGAATATAAGGGGAAAACCTTTGGCGTAATTGTTATGCGGAGTAAATCTTCCCAAGTGCGCCTTATTCAGAATGTAATTGCCCAGACTTTTAGTGCGGATGTTATTAAAGACAGGCATATTCTTTGCGGTCTTTCTGCCGAATTTCAAGGTGATGAACGAGACGTGATTTTCTTATCCTTTGTCGATAGCGGCGATGTAGAAGGAAAATTACTCAAGAAAGAAGGAGATCGACAAGAGATTATGACCAAACGGTATAATGTTGCGGTCTCTCGTGCCCGCGATCAAGTTTGGCTTATCCACTCCTTCGATTGGAAGACTCAGTTAAACTTTGAAGATTTACGCCGAAAACTTTTTGAACATGCCGATAAAGTTTTGTCTGGAGCGGCATTAGAAGAGGAAATTCGTGCAGCTGCTGATCCTAATTCTCAGTTCTTTGAAGTACCAGTAGCCAAACATCTCAAACAACTTGGTTACCGGATTCGGCAACAGGAGCCTGTTGGTAATTTTCGCATTGATATAGCTGTTTTTGGTACAGGCTATAAACGTGTCGCTCTCGAATGCGATGGTGATCGCTATCATTCAGGTGCGCAAAAAATTGAAGAGGATATGCGTCGCCAGACCGTATTGGAACGTATTGGTTGGTCCTTCATCCGTTTGCGTGGCTCAGAGTATTTCCGAGATCCTGAAAAAGCGATGAATCGAGTGGTGCGCGAACTCGAGGAACTGGGCATATACCCGGATAAAAAGACAGAAGAAGACCGTCAGGATAATGGCGATCAACTGCTCTGCAGAGTCAGACAGGCAGCAGGACCTGTAACAAGAGGTTCTGTTGATGTTATGACGCTGGAGGTCAATGGCGCATTTGAAACAAACGGCGATCCACAAGAGGGAATAGAAAATAATGCCCCGTCATTATTCAATGCTGAAATAAATGATTTGGATAGAGCATCTGCTTCTGATGTCTCGGCAGAAATTAAAGCGTCGGGTTGTGATGACATTTTAAATGTTGATAATTTTGATTCTTTGGACAAAATTGAAAATAAAACATCATCCTTGAAGAATGATGAATCGGTGAGTATTGACAAGAATTTGTCGGATGGAGTCTCTTATATCCAAAAATTGCGAAGCCTTGGCTGGACACATAGGCAAATTGCTGACGTAGTAGGTATTTCAACGGGTTATGTGAGTCAAATTGCTAACGGAATCACAAAACCCACGTCAGCAGTTGAAGCTAAACTTCGGAAACTTTTCGAAAAGGGTTCGCCATTTGAAGTGGTTACGCCGTCAATACAAGATGTAAGTAAAACTGAAAAAATAAATGAGGCCCCCTCTGTTTTGATCAATAAATCTACCAATTCATCTCATAAATTTCGTGAAGAAAATTATATGAACGCAGTTAATGAATTGCGGAATCTGGCTGAAACAAAAGGATGGCCTGTCGTTGATCTTGTTAAAACTAATAATCTCTTTGCTGTAATTGCAGGTGAATACGAGGGAAGGGAAATGCAGAGGTTGATCAGGACTAAATGGGGTGTTCAGCCTGTTTTCCTGCCTGGCGGTAATTATTTGACCTACAATACTTCCGCATGGGTTCTTTATCGTCCCCGTTTCTGAAGATATTTTTGGATAAAGACAAGGTGAATATCTTATAAGCTAATGGGCGATTTAAATATAATCTTTTGAAATGGTATTTCACGATCCTTTGATCATTATGATCCTATAGTTGGTTCGATCAAAGGATCGTTGATCAGTCGCCGTGTTGTGCTTAGAAGATGATGTTTCCCTGATTGTTTTCATCGCATGACGACCAACTGTGCCCTGCCGCACCTTTATAATCCCGCGCAAAATGCTCGTTCGGCTATCTGTATGCGGCCGAGTCAGCGGGTAAAAAAGTTGATCCCTCTCTTCAAATAGGAACTGAGTCATGGCGTCCATTGCCGGCATCGTCTTCAACCTCGAAGGGCCTCGCGCACTTTCGGATTTTCGTGAGGAGCGGCTGCTTCGCGCTCTCGAGAAGGTCAACAGCGCCGTTGAAGCGGTATCGAGCCGCTTCATTCATTTTGTGCATGCTGAGAAGGAGCTTGATGCGGCATCGGTTGACCGCCTGCAGGCACTTCTCAACTACGGTCCCACGCCGTCCAAGGTTCTTGAAAATACGTTTGACGTGCTGGTCGTTCCCCGCCTCGGCACGATCTCGCCCTGGGCTTCGAAGGCAACGGATATCGTCGGCAACTGCGGCGTCGCCGGCGTGCTCCGCGTTGAACGCGGCACGCTCTTTTCCGTGCAGATGAAAGCGGGCACGGTGCTTTCGGAAGATGAGAAGCGTGCACTTGCCGCGCTGCTTCACGACCGCATGACGGAATCCGCGGTGCCGCCGGATTTTCCTGTTCAGAACCTCTTTGTAGATCTGCAGGGTCGTCCGATGGAAACGGTGCCGCTTTTGGCTCAGGGCCGTAAGGCGCTTGAAGAAGCCAATGCGGACATGGGTCTTGCGCTTTCCGACGATGAAATCGCCTACTTGGCAGACGCCTTCGAAAAACTTCAGCGTGATCCGACTGACGTTGAACTGATGATGTTTGCGCAGGCTAATTCGGAACACTGCCGCCATAAGATCTTCAACGCCGAATGGACGATTGACGGAGAAAAGAAGGCTGAAACGCTTTTCGGCATGATCCGTGCAACGCACAAGGCCGCTCCGCAGTTCACCATTACAGCCTATGCCGATAATGCGGCAATCTTTGAAGGCCGTGACGTTGAGCGCCTCTATCCGCGCCCGAGCGATGCGGATCCTTTCGGCTCTACCTTTGAAATGAAGACCGAGCGTACGCATACGGTCTTTAAAGTTGAAACGCATAACCATCCGACCGCCATTTCTCCGTTCCCCGGCGCTTCTACCGGCTCGGGCGGCGAAATCCGAGACGAAGGTGCGACCGGCCGCGGCGCACGTCCGAAAGCGGGTCTCACGGGCTTTACGACTTCGGCGCTCCGTCTGAGCGAAGCCCCGCACAAGTGGGAAGACGATTCCGACTGCTCCGCGGGCGTCGAAAACGCGCAGCCCTACGGCGCGCCCGGCCGCATTGCTACGCCGCTCTCCATCATGACTGAAGGTCCCTTGGGGGGCGCGGCATTCAACAACGAATTCGGCCGTCCGAATCTGCTCGGTTACTTCCGTACTTTTGAAGCCAATGTGGGCGGCGTGCGTTACGGCTACCCCAAGCCCATCATGCTCGCGGGCGGCATCGGCAACATCCGCGATGATCAGACGAAGAAGCTGACGCCTCCGGCGGGCAGCCTGCTGATCGTCCTCGGCGGCCCGGGCATGCGCATCGGTTTGGGTGGCGGCGCTGCAAGCTCTATGAATACGGGCGCAAACTCCGAAGCACTTGACTTTGACAGCGTGCAGCGCGGCAATCCGGAAATGGAACGTCGTGCTCAGGAAGTGATCGACCGCTGCTGGTCGATGGGCGAAGCCAACCCAATCCTGGCTATCCATGACGTCGGCGCTGGCGGCCTTTCCAACGCAATGCCTGAGCTCGCCGATCTCTCGGGCAAGGGCGCGCAGTTTGACCTCTCGAAGGTTCCGGTTGAAGAAACCGGCATGTCGCCCTTGGAAATCTGGTGCAACGAATCGCAGGAACGCTATGTAATTGCGCTCGATCCCGCCGGACTCGACAAGTTTGACGCCTTCTGCCGCCGTGAACGCTGCCCCTATGCGGTGATCGGTCACATTACGGAAAAGAGCGACCTCAAGGTGGAGCGCCCCGGCGAAGACGACGCCGTGAATATGCCGATGGAGGTTCTCCTCGGCAAGGCACCCCGTATGCACCGCAACGTCAAGCACGAAGACAAGGTGCTCACGGCCTTTGCCGAAGAAGGCATTGAGCTCGAGGCTGCGGCGTACGATGTGATGCGCCATCCGACGGTGGGTTCGAAGTCCTTCCTTATTACGATCGGCGACCGGTCGGTAGGCGGCCTGACCGCACGCGACCAGATGGTCGGCCCCTGGCAGGTTCCGGTTGCCGACTGTGCCGTTACGACGCTTGGATTTACGACTCAGCGCGGTGAAGCCATGGCCGTCGGCGAACGTACGCCCTTGGCGGTGATCAATTCCGCTGCCGCGAGCCGCATGGCGATTGGTGAAGCCGTCACGAACATTGCCGCGGCCGATATCGAACTCGCCCGCGTGAAGCTTTCGGCTAACTGGATGGCCGCCTGCGGCGCCCCCGGTGAAGATGCGCGTCTCTTTGACGCCGTGAAGGCCGCCAGTGAATTCTGCATCGGCTTAGGCATTTCGATTCCGGTCGGCAAGGATTCACTCTCCATGCGCACGAGTTGGACAGATGCCGGCGAAAAGAAGACGGTTACCTCTCCGGTGTCGCTCATCGTTTCGGCTGCCGCTCCGGTGACGAATGCGATGCTTACGCTCACCCCTGAAATCAAAAAGACGCCTGTTCTTGAAGACAGCATGCTTGTTTTGGTGGATTTGGGCCTGGGCAAAAACCGCATGGGCGGCTCCATCCTCGCTCAGACGACGCAGCGCTTCGGCGATACGGCCCCCGACTGCGAAGATCCGACGCTGCTCGGCCGCTTTGTCACGTCGCTGCGCAAGCTCGAGCTTTCGGGCTGCGTGATGAGCTATCACGATCGTGCTGACGGCGGTCTCTTTGCTGCGGCGGCGGAAATGCAGTTTGCTTCCCGCATCGGCATCCGCCTCACGCTCGACTCTCTCCTAGAAGCTCACGGCGCAACGGTTCTCAATACGCTCTTTAACGAAGAGCTCGGCGCCTTGATTCAGGTTCCGAGCGACCGCGTGAAGGAAGTGGTGGCTGAAATGCGTGCGGCCGGTCTTGCCGACTGCTGCCACTTTGTGGGTGAATTTATCAAGAGCGACGCGCTTGAAATCTGCGCCAACGGTGAGACGCTTGCGGTCTTCCCGCGCGAGAAGCTCCAGTCCGCCTGGAGCGAAGCTTCGCATCTTATTGCCCGCGGCCGCGACAATCCGGCCTGCGCAGATGAAGAGTTCGAGGGCATCTCGGCCGAGCGCGCCACGAATCTCATTGCCAAGACGACGTTCAATGTCGATGAAGACATCGCCGCGCCCTTTATTGCGTCCGGCGTTCGTCCGAAGATTGCCATCCTGCGTGAAGAAGGCGTGAACTCACAGAACGAAATGGCTGCGGCCTTCCTGCGTGCCGGATTCGAACCCTGGGATGTTCATATGACCGATCTCCTCTCGGGGCGTCTGGATCTTTCGGGTTTCAAGGGACTGGCAGCCTGCGGCGGCTTCTCTTACGGCGACGTTCTCGGCGCCGGCGGCGGCTGGGCGGCGACGATCCTCAACAATGATCGTCTTTCGGCCATGTTCCGCACCTTCTTTGAGCGCGGCGACACGTTTGGTCTTGGCGTGTGCAACGGCTGCCAGATGATGAGCCGTCTGCGTTCGCTTATCCCGGGGGCTTCACACTGGCCGCAGTTCCTGCGCAATCGTTCCGAACAGTTTGAAGCACGCCTCATTTCGGTTGAAATTCTCGAGTCCCCCTCGATTCTTTTCGCCGGAATGGCCGGTTCGGTGATGCCGATCGTCAATAGCCACGGCGAGGGACGCGTCGAATTCCTCAAGCCCGAAGATGCGGTGCTTTCGCACGCCGCAGCCCGATTTGTTGACGGCAATGGACAGCCTGCGGTTTATTATCCGCAGAACCCGAATGGTTCCGAAGGCGGCCTCACGGCGTTCACGACCGATGACGGGCGCTTTACGATCATGATGCCTCATCCGGAACGCAGCCACCGTGCTGTTCAGCTCTCGTGGCATCCGGCTCAATGGTCAGAAGCCTCCGGGTGGATGCGCATGTTCCGCAACGCCCGCCTGTGGGTCGGCTGATCAGCTGAGTGCATGCCGGCCGACATCTTGAGCGTCCGGTATGCTTAAATGAATGAAGCCGCGGGAGGCCGCATCGCCTTGCGCGGCTTCAGCATTTTTATGCTGCAGGCTGCTCGAACTGTCTGCAGTCCTTCAAAATCCGCACCTTCTCCCGTTAAGATACGCGCGCCGGCATCTCATTGTCCGCCGCCATTTCATTTCAGGATCTTTCGTCATGCAGAAGCTTGCCATTGCCGTGAGCAACAACGTGTCCTTCCAAAACTTCCCGAAGGATCGGGTCGTCGTGAAGCTTTCCGAAGCAGAAATGACAGAGACGAGCGTGGTGCTCATGTCAGTAGAGGACGCCGAAGTAGGCGAACTCGACCGCATTGAGGCTTACGGCTTCGGCATTCCGATTTTCATTTTGGTCGAACGAGGCCGCTACGTGCCCGACGAGCTGATCGGACGCTGCATGGGCGTCGTCAACGACGATCCGGTCGAAGAGGCTTATTTCGTCCGACAGCTTGTGGATGCGGCGACGAGTTATGAGGAAAAGATTCTGCCGCCGTTCTTTCGCAGTCTTCGCCGCTACGTCAGCACAGCCAACGAGCAGTTCGACTGCCCGGGGCACCAAGGCGGCGCGTTCTTCCGCCGTCATCCGGCCGGGCGTGAATTCACCAACTTTTTCGGTGAAACCATCTTCCGTGCCGATCTGTGCAATGCGGACGTGGACATGGGGGACCTGCTGATTCATGAGGGGGCCGCGGCTGAGGCCGAAAAGCACGCAGCCAAGGTGTTCAATGCCGACAAGACGTACTTTGTGCTGAACGGTACGTCTACTTCGAACAAAGTGGTGCTTTCTTCGCTCCTCACCCCGGGCGATTTGGTGCTCTTTGACCGCAACAACCACAAATCCTGTCATCAGGGGGCGCTGGTGCTTGCCGGTGCGCGTCCGGTGTATCTGGAAACATCGCGCAATCCGTATGGGTTTATCGGCGGCATTGATGATGCGTGCTTTGACGAGGCGGAGCTGCGCCGCCGCGTGGCTGAGATTGCGCCCGAAAAGGCCGATGCGCCGAGACCCTTCCGCTGCGCTGTGATTCAGCTTGGCACCTATGACGGCACCATCTATAACGCCCGTCAGGTGGTGGACCGCATCGGAGGCTTGTGCGACTACATTCTCTTTGACTCTGCCTGGGTCGGTTACGAGCAGTTCATTCCGATGATGAAGGATTGCTCGCCGCTTCTCCTTGAGCTCGGACCTGACGATCCGGGCATTTTCGTCACCCAGTCCGTGCATAAGCAGCAGGCGGGTTTTTCACAGACTTCGCAGATTCACAAAAAGGATGCTCATGTGAAAGGGCAGGCGCGGTATGTGACGCATAAGCAGGTGAACAACGCCTTTATGCTTCATGCGTCAACCTCTCCCTTCTATCCGCTTTTTGCCTCGATTGACATCAATGCCAAGATGCATTCGGGCGTCTCGGGACGCCGGATTTGGGCGGAATGCGTGAAGATCGGCATTGAGGCGCGCAAGCAGTTGAAGCGCACCTGCCGCTACATTCAGCCTTTTGTGCCGCCGGTCGTGATCGGCCGTCCGTGGGAGAGCTATCCCACTGAGGAAATCGCACGCGACCTGAGGTTCTTTAAATTCGAACCGGGGGCGAAATGGCATGCCTTTGAAGGATACGGCTCCAACCAGTACTTTGTGGATCCGTGCAAATTCCTCTTAACGACGCCGGGCATTGATACCGAAACCGGCGAGTACGAGGACTTCGGGGTGCCTGCGACGATTCTGGCCAACTACCTTCGTGCGCACGGCGTTGTGCCCGAGAAGTGTGACCTCAATTCGATTCTCTTCCTGCTGACGCCGTCGCAGACGACAGCCAAGATCTCGTCCCTGACAACGCAGATTGCCCGGTTTGAGCGTCTGCTCGACGCCAATGCGCCGATGAAGGAGGTGATTCCGCAGGTTTACCGCGACTGGGAAGAGCGCTACGAGGGTTACCGCATTCGCGAGCTTTGTCAGGAAATGCACGATTTCTCCCGCGAATTCAATATCAAGGATCTGCAGAAAGCGATGTTCCGCCGGGAGCATTTTCCCAAGGCTGTCATGTCTGCTCAGCAGGCGAACTTTGAATTTATGCGCGGCAATGCCGAGTACATTCCGCTCTCTGAAGCTGAAGGGCGCATCGCCCTGGAAGGTGCGCTGCCGTATCCGCCGGGTGTCATCTGCTGTGTGCCGGGTGAAATCTGGGGCGGCGCGGTGAAGGCGTATTTCGAAGCGCTCGCCGTCGGCGTCAATCGGTTCCCGGGATTCGCTCCAGAGCTTCAGGGCGTCTACTTGGAAACCAATGAGGACGGTGAAAAGCGGATTTGGGTGAATGTCCTCAAAGAGAGCCGCCGCAGGGAGCTGGAGGCTGCCGGCCTGATCCGCAGCTAAACGGCAGAAATCCGCTGTTCATGAGACCGCGGATTTTTTTAACCCTTGACAAGACGAAACGAACCCTATACAGTTCGCTCCCTGCCTCGAACGAGAGGCAGAAAGTTAAGAAACATTGAGATGCATTCAAACGAATCGTTGAAATGTCCTTGACAAGAAGAAAAAGTTCAGATAAACTTTTTCTTCTGCGCTGACTAAGGTCAGCAAAGTTCTTTAAAAATCAGATTCAACGAACCGATAAGTGTGAACGTCGGAAACTTG
>OGPP01002049.1_pt1 | contig 12989 bp, 10 predicted proteins | sample 1553021 | NCBI WGS metagenome assembly OGPP01 (sample SAMEA2580217, study PRJEB22360) | human gut metagenome | biome: human gut; feature: human-associated habitat; material: faeces | place: Denmark | collected 2008/2010
AAAATAAGGACTAAATTAGTGCTAACCCCTTGATTTTACTGGGTTTCTCTAACTTCGTCCTTATTATAACATGGTCATCCTGAAAAGGATGAATATATTCAAATTCTGCATGAAATTCAATAATGTCTTCAACCGTCACATTATCCTTTGCGCTGTATATATTTTTCATCCCTTAACAATTGCAGAATTCTGTTATCCGCCTCAGCTCGCCGAGGATGTTCCGACACAGCTTTCAGAATGTCAAATATCTTCTCCGGCTTATCGATAAAACATCCGGCTCCCAGCTTTTCCATGTCCGCGCGCTTCCTGAAGCCCCATTCAACCATAATAAGCTTCATTCCGGAATTCTTCGCGGTCTCAATATCGACCTCTGAATCCCCGACATAAACTGCATTTGCGCGGCTTCTGTTAAGCCGGCACAGTGCTTCATTCACCATATCTGCCTCCGGCTTCTTTGCCATGCTGGGATTATCGCCGACCGCAAGCGGAACCAGCTCACTAAAGAAATGCTCACATAGGCTCTGTGTCGCACTCTGAAGCTTGTTCGACACAACTGCGACCTTATATCCCTGCTCCTTTAGTCCGGTGAGCATATCAACAATTCCCGGATATGGTCTTGTGTGGTCAAGATTATGGACTGCATAATGCTTTTTAAACTCCGCAAATACCTTGTCGAAAAGCTCCTTGTCCGTTCCCGGCACAACCGCGCGCTCTATGAGCTTAGCGACACCATTTCCCACGAATGCCGTCACCTCCTCAAGCGTTCTTTCCGGCATTCCGTACTGTTGTAAAGCGTAGTTGGTGCTTGCTGCAAGGTCCTCTATGGTGTAGAGCAGTGTTCCGTCAAGGTCGAAGATTACGGTATCGATTTTCCCAGCAGCGATACTTTTCTCCGACATGTCATCAGACTTTAATTTAACGTCCTTTGATACATCTGCTTGCATGCAGCTTTCCCTGTCACCATCTTCTTCAGACAGCTTACATTCTGATATACTTTCCTGTGCCTCATTGCAGGCTTTATCTCTAAGAAAAATATCCTCAAGCTCACTAAACTTGTCTATGCTTCTCCAAGGCTTCTCAACCTTTCCAAGTCCATAGGCGGCATACACGATAGGTATTCCTGCCTTCTCACAAGAATCTGCATCGCCCTGCGTGTCACCTACATAGACCGCATTTTTAAGATTATTTCTCTCAATAATTTTTCTTATTGTCACATCCTTCGACGCATTCGTATCACCGAAGCACATCCAGTCAGTAAAATATTTCTGAACATCGTGCACCGCAAAAACCGTATCTATATAACCTCTCTGCGCGTTGGTCACTATAAACAGCTTATATCTATGTGACAGCTTTTCAAGGGTCCTGTCAACACCCTCATACAACGCTGGTGCGTATCTTATAAGATATTCTTTCTGTCTTTTGTAGATTACACCTGTTATCTTCTCGTATTCTTCTTTCGTGCTGTTCGGATAAAAATGGAAAAATATAGTATCCATCGTCTTTCCGAACATAGCTCCAAGGCTCTTACCGTCAAAATTAATCTCCCAGTCAGTGAGCTCCGTGATGACATCGCGCCACGCATGAGCTACCGCATCCCTCACATCCCACAAGGTTCCGTCAACATCGAATATTATACTGTCGAACTTATTATAATTATAATCACCCATTATCTTCACCTTTTTCTTTTCACCTTTTTATTTTCATTTCTAACTATTCATAAACATGCAAAACTGTATTCTGCGATTGCTTATTCAGGCAGATAAACTGTTTTATATGGCAGTGTGACCACATAGGCAATAGAAAAGCCTCATAGAGACGGTTCTGGGAATGTGGTTCTGAATAGTTACTCTTATTTTTGTTTTCGCTTATTATACCACATGGAAATTGGTATTACCATTACAGAAATGTTATTTTGATATTTGGCAGACATTTTCGCACGCTCAGGCGCTGCTCTTGTGATTTTCTCTGCCCACATCATTATATTTGACATGCTTTGGGCAGACTTTTCTGCACGCTCAGGCGCTTCTCCTGTGATTTTCTCTGCCCACGGCATCGTATTTTACATGCTTTGGGCAGACTTTTCAGCACACGCAGTCGCTTTTCCTGCGTTTTTCTCTGCCCACGTCATTATATTTGACATGCTTTGGGCAGACTTTTCAGCACACTCAGGCGCTTCTCCTGTGATTTTCTCTGCCCACGTCATTATATTTGACATACTTTGGACAGACTTTTCAGCACGCTCAGACGCATTTCTTGCGTTTATTCTGCCCACAGCATTATATTTGGCATGCCCTAGGCAGACATTTTAGCAGATATGGCAAAAATATACGCTTCCTCCCCCAGCTGTAAGCAATTAAAATTATTTTTTTCAAAAATTAAGCTTTATTACTTTGCTGCTTTATCTTATAATGTAATTATTAAATTTAGGGAGGAAATATCATGCCAAAGCTTAAGGATATTGATAAGGTACTTATTATTGGTTCAGGACCTATTGTGATAGGTCAGGCCTGTGAGTTCGATTACTCGGGAACACAGGCGTGTAAAGCACTCAGAAAGCTAGGTTATAAGATTGTTCTTGTAAACTCTAACCCCGCAACAATCATGACCGACCCTGAGACTGCAGATGTCACCTACATTGAGCCTCTTAATGTTGAACGTCTTGAACAGATTATCGCCAAGGAACGCCCGGACGCGCTGCTTCCGAATCTCGGCGGTCAGTCAGGTCTTAATCTCTGCTCAGAATTATACAAGGCAGGGGTGCTTGACAAATATAATGTCAAGGTTATCGGTGTACAGGTGGATGCCATTGAACGCGGCGAGGACCGCATTGAGTTCAAAAAGACAATGAATTCTCTTGGCATTGAGATGGCACGAAGCGAGGTTGCCTACTCTGTCGATGAAGCACTCGCCATAGCAGACAAGCTCGGATACCCGGTTGTTCTTCGTCCGGCGTATACAATGGGCGGTGCAGGCGGCGGACTTGTGTACAACAGGGAAGAACTTCAGACCGTATGTGCAAGAGGTCTTCAGGCAAGTATAGTCGGCCAGGTTCTTGTGGAAGAGTCCATTCTAGGCTGGGAGGAGCTTGAGCTTGAGGTTGTACGCGACAGCGAAGGCAATATGATTACAGTATGCTTTATTGAGAACATTGATCCGCTCGGTGTGCATACAGGCGACTCCTTCTGCTGCGCCCCTATGCTCACAATATCCGAAGACTGCCAGAAGAGACTGCAGGAGCAGGCCTACAAGATTGTTGACAAGGTTCAGGTTATCGGCGGAACCAATGTACAGTTCGCACATGACCCTGTAACAGACAGAATAATAGTCATCGAAATTAACCCGCGTACATCACGTTCTTCAGCACTTGCTTCCAAGGCAACCGGTTTTCCTATTGCGCTTGTCTCAGCAATGTTGGCGGCAGGTCTTACCCTGCACGATATACCTTGCGGAAAATACGGAACTCTTGATAAGTATGTACCGGACGGCGACTATGTGGTTATCAAGTTCGCACGCTGGGCATTTGAAAAATTCAAGGGTGTTGAAGATAAGCTCGGAACACAGATGAGAGCTGTCGGCGAGGTCATGAGCATCGGTAAGAACTATAAGGAAGCCTTCCAGAAGGCAATCCGCAGCCTTGAAAACGGCAGATACGGTCTTGGACATGCCAAGAATTTTGACACTCTCTCCAAGGAAGAGTTATTGAAGAAGCTGGTTACACCTTCGAGCGAGCGTCACTTTATCATGTATGAGGCTCTCAGAAAAGGTGCAACGGTGGATGAGATATATGAGCTTACCAGGGTTAAGCATTATTTCATATCGCAGATGAAGGAATTGGTTGACGAGGAGGAGGAGCTTCTCAAGTTCAAGGGCTCACTTCCATCGGATGAGCTTCTCACCAAAGCAAAAAAGGATGGCTTCTCAGACAAATATCTTAGCCAGCTTCTTGATGTCTCCGAGGATGATGTGCGCAGCAGACGTACAAGCCTTGGCGTTAATGAAGCCTGGGAAGGTGTGCATGTATCAGGAACCGAGAACAGTGCCTACTACTACTCGACCTACAACGGCGAGGATAAGAACCCTGTTTCAAATAACAGGAAAGTCATGATTCTCGGCGGCGGTCCTAACAGAATAGGTCAAGGTATCGAATTTGATTACTGCTGTGTTCATGCCTCCCTTGCACTCAAAAAGCTGGGATTTGAGACAATTATTGTAAACTGTAATCCTGAGACGGTATCGACTGATTATGATACCTCGGACAAGCTCTACTTTGAGCCGCTTACACTTGAAGATGTGCTGAGCATATATAACAAGGAGAAGCCTCTTGGTGTCATCGCACAGTTCGGTGGTCAGACACCTCTCAATCTTGCGGCTTCGCTTGAGAAAAACGGTGTGAAGATTCTCGGAACCTCACCTGCCGTAATCGACCTTGCAGAGGACAGAGACCAGTTCCGCGCCATGATGGATAAGCTTGAAATTCCTATGCCTGAATCAGGCATGGCTACAACCGTGGATGATGCCATCAGCATCGCCAACGGAATAGGCTACCCTGTCATGGTTCGTCCTTCATACGTTCTTGGCGGACGCGGAATGGAAGTGGTATATGATGACGAGAGCATGAGCGACTATATGAAGGCTGCTGTCGGTGTAACACCTGACCGCCCTATCCTCATTGACCGTTTTCTTAACAACGCCCTCGAGTGTGAGTCCGATGCCATAAGCGATGGCACACACGCATTCGTTCCTGCAGTAATGGAGCACATCGAGCTTGCCGGCGTACACTCAGGAGACTCAGCCTGCATCATTCCATCTGTACACATTTCAGAGGAAAATGTACGTCTTATCAAGGAATATACACGCAGAATTGCCGAGGAAATGCATGTAAAGGGTCTTATGAACATGCAGTATGCCATTGAAAAAGGAAAGGTATATGTGCTTGAGGCTAACCCAAGAGCTTCCCGTACAGTACCTCTTGTCTCAAAGGTCTGCGATATAAGAATGGTTCCTATCGCAACGGATATCATCACAAGCGAGCTAACAGGAAGACCATCTCCAATCCCGGCAATGAAGGAAAGACACATTCCATACTATGGTGTGAAGGAAGCTGCCTTCCCATTCAATATGTTCCCGGAGGTTGACCCTATACTCGGACCTGAGATGCGCTCTACAGGTGAGGTGCTCGGTCTTTCATCCCACTATGGTGAAGCCTTCTACAAGGCAGAGGAAGGTGTATCCTCCAAGCTTCCGCTTGAGGGAACAGTCCTCATCTCTGTTAACCGCAAGGATAAGGAGGAGGTTGTCGATGTCGCAGGAAGCTTCGTAAACGATGGCTTCAAGGTTCTCGCAACAGGCGGAACCTATGACCTTATCGCCGAGGCCGGTTTACCTGTCACAAAGATTAAAAAGCTCTACGAGGGTCGTCCTAACATACTCGATGCCATAACTAACGGCGAGATTGATTTGATAATCAACTCCCCTGTCGGCAAGGAAAGCGTACATGATGACAGCTACTTAAGAAAGGTAGCCATCAAGGCAAGAATACCTTACATGACAACCATGGCTGCGGCAAAGGCAACCGCTGAAGGAATAGCCTATGTTAAAAAGAACGGTTCGTCTGAGGTAAGGTCACTTCAGGAGTTCCACAGCCTTATCACGGATAAATAAAGCTTAAAATAACACCTAAATGCAGGCATAGTCAGACAGACAACAAAAAAAGGACAATATCATTCAAAAAAGATAATTTAATCTGAATGATATTGTCCTTTTAATATTCGGAAACCGCTACTTCCTCATGCTTTGCGGGTTCCAAGTTCAAAAGCCTAATCGTATTAGCACGAACGGCTTTTGGAACTTTTGACCATGATATCTTCTTATTTTTATACCCTGTAATAGGAAACCAGAATTATATTTTCAAACCAGCAGTTACCAGTTATTGCCTATCTGTTTCCGATAGTCGCAATATCTATAGGAGTCATGTGCTGCTTATCCTGAACCTCAAGGCTTGTGATAAGCGCATGAGCTGTATCAAGTGAAGTGAGAACATTGACACCTGTCTCGATTGCATGACGACGGATTAAGAAACCGTCACCGCTGTGCTCAATACCGTTAGACGGGCTGTCTATTACAAGGTCGATCTTGTGCTCGAGAATGAGGTCGAGAAGTGTCGGTGCCTCCTGTTCAAGCTTGTTGACCTTGATTGCATTTACACCTCTCTCGTTCAGATACTTGGCTGTTCCGAGAGTTGCATATATCTTGTAGCCGAGCTTCTCAAAACGCTGTGCTATGTCAACAACATCCGGCTTATCCTCATCCTTGACGGTAATGATAATCTGCTTGTGCTTCGGAAGATTAACCCCGGCACCCTGGAATGCCTTGTAAAGAGCCTCATTGAACTGCTTAGCAATACCAAGACACTCACCTGTTGACTTCATCTCAGGTCCGAGGCTTATGTCAGCGCCTCTGATTTTTTCAAATGAGAATACAGGCATCTTAATTGCGATATAATCTGCCTTAGCCTGAAGTCCCGGTGTGTAACCCATGCTCTTTATTGTGTGACCTGTTATGACGCGGGTTGCGAGCTTAACGATAGGAATTCCCGTAACCTTGCTGATATACGGAACAGTTCTTGATGAACGAGGATTAACCTCGATTACATACACATCATCATGGCTTACGATAAACTGGATATTGATAAGTCCCTTTACATGAAGGGCTCTTGCAAGCTTACCTGTGTAATCCTCAAGCGTTGCGATAACCTTGTCATTGAGACTCTGGGCTGGATATACGGAAATCGAGTCTCCCGAATGGATACCCGCTCTCTCAATGTGCTCCATGATACCCGGAATAAGGATATCCTCGCCGTCGCACACTGCATCTACCTCAATTTCCTTACCTACAATATACTTGTCTACAAGAACCGGGTGCTCCTGAACCTGTCTGTTGATGATATTCATAAATTCAACCACATCATCATCCGATACAGCAATCTGCATTCCCTGTCCGCCAAGTACATAGGAAGGTCTTACAAGTACAGGATAACCAAGCTCATGGGCAGCACTTAATGCCTCATCAACGGTAAATACTGTGTGTCCCTTCGGTCTTGGAATAGCACACTTTTCAAGAATCTCGTCAAACAGCTCTCTGTCCTCGGCTGCATCCACATCCTCTGCACTTGTTCCGAGAATAGGAACTCCCATCTCCATAAGGCTCTTGGTGAGCTTAATAGCCGTCTGTCCACCGAACTGGACTACAGCTCCGTCCGGCTTCTCCAGCTCAACGATATTCTCAACATCCTCCGGTGTGAGCGGCTCAAAGTAAAGCTTGTCCGCAATATCGAAGTCCGTACTTACAGTCTCAGGGTTGTTGTTTACAATGATTGTCTCATAGCCTTCCTGCTTGAATGCCCATGTGCTGTGAACCGAACAGTAATCAAACTCAATACCCTGACCGATTCTGATAGGACCTGAACCAAGTACAAGAACCTTCTTCTCAGGATGTGTCTTTATGACCTCATTCTCACTCTTAAAGCATGAATAATAGTAAGGTGTCGTCGCCTCAAACTCTGCCGCACAGGTGTCAACCATCTTGAATGCCGCATGGATACCGTACTCATTTCTGAGTGCCTTGATATCTTTTGTTGTCTTTCCGGTAAGTTTTGCAATCACATTGTCAGGGAACTCGATTCTCTTAGCCTCCAAAAGAAGCTCCTTGGTAAGCGGCTGTGTCTTAAGTGCATTCTCCATCTCAACAAGAATTGCAAGCTTATCTATAAACCATACATCAATCTTGGTTATATCATGGATTGTCTCGTAGGTAACGCCTCTTCTTATCGCCTCCGCAATAACGTAGATTCTTCTGTCATCTACTCTGTTTAACATCTCGGTAATCTCTTCGTCTGAATATCCGGAATAATCCTCATTCATAAGGCAGTCCACATGCTGCTCAAGTGAACGTACAGCCTTCATGAGTGCTCCCTCAAAGTTCGTGCAGATGCTCATTACCTCACCGGTTGCCTTCATCTGTGTTGTGAGCTTTCTTGAAGCGTGGATAAATTTATCAAAAGGAAGTCTCGGAATCTTGACTACACAGTAGTCAAGTGCAGGCTCGAAGCTTGCGTAGGTCTTTCCCGTGATGGCGTTCTTAATCTCATCAAGTGTATAGCCGAGTGCAATCTTTGCGGCAACCTTGGCGATAGGATAACCTGTTGCCTTGGATGCAAGTGCGGATGAACGGCTTACTCTTGGATTAACCTCAATTACACAGTACTCAAAGCTTGTAGGATGAAGTGCGAACTGAACATTACATCCACCTGTAATCTGAAGCTCATTTATAATGTTGAGCGCAGATGAACGAAGCATCTGGTACTCTTTATCCGAAAGTGTCTGGCTAGGTGCGACAACGATACTGTCTCCGGTGTGGACTCCGACAGGGTCTAAGTTCTCCATGTTACATACCGTGATGCAGTTGCCGGCGCTGTCACGCATAACCTCGTACTCGATTTCCTTCCAGCCTGCGATACATCTCTCTACAAGCACCTGACCTACTCTTGAAAGGCGGAGACCATTAGAGAGAATCTCGACTAACTCCTCCTCATTCTTGGCTATACCGCCGCCGCTTCCTCCAAGTGTGTAAGCAGGACGAAGAACAACCGGATAACCGATTTTATTCGTAAATTCAATACCATCTTCAACATTCTCAACAACAAGTGAAGGTGCGCAAGGCTCACCAATCTTCTCCATTGTAGTCTTGAATTCAAGTCTGTCCTCAGCCTTCTTGATTGTGAGTGCTGTTGTACCGATGAGCTTTACATTGTGCTCCTCAAGGAAGCCAGTCTCTGCAATCTCCATCGCCAGGTTAAGACCAGCCTGACCTCCGAGTGTAGGAAGAATGCTGTCCGGCTTCTCCTTTATGATAATCTGCTCAAGAGACTTGATTGTGAGAGGCTCGATATATACCTCATCAGCGATATCCTTATCTGTCATAATCGTAGCCGGGTTGGAGTTTACAAGTACTACCTCAATGCCCTCCTCCTTGAGAGAACGGCATGCCTGTGTTCCAGCATAGTCAAACTCAGCAGCCTGTCCGATTACAATAGGACCCGAACCGATAACCAATACTTTTTTAATATCCTTATTCTTAGGCATTATCTTGCACCTCCCATCATCTCTATGAATCTGTCAAATAAGAACCCCGTGTCAAGAGGTCCTGCACAAGCCTCCGGGTGGAACTGGACTGTATACACATTCTTCTTAATATATGAAAGTCCTTCGTTCGTACCGTCATTTACATTGCAGAAGCTCGGAACCGCAAGGTCAGCGGAAATCGTCTTTTCATCGACAACATATCCATGGTTCTGGCTGGAAATGTATACCTTTCCCGTCTTTAAATCCTTAACCGGATGATTTGCCCCTCTGTGTCCGTACTTCATCTTATGTGTATCCGCTCCTGTCGCAAGTGCCATGAGCTGATGTCCGAGACAGATTGCAAAAATAGGAACTCCGGACTCATAGAGCTTACGGACCTCATCGATTATCGTTCCGCAGTCCTTCGGGTCTCCGGGACCATTTGAAAGCATAATTCCGTCAGGATTGTCGGCAAGTATCTCTTCCGCCGTGGTTCTCGCAGGATATACTGTAACCTTACAGCCTCTCTTATTAAGGCTCCTTGCAATATTTCTCTTAGCACCGAAATCCATAAGTGCAACCTTATAACCATCACCGTCAAGCACATACTTCTCGGCACAGGTGACCTTGTCGACAACATTTCCCGTGCGGTATTCCTTAATCTTAGGGATAATCTCATCAAGATTATAATTTTCATTTGCGGTTATCATGCCGTTCATGGTACCCTTTTCACGGAGGATTTTAGTAAGAGCTCTGGTATCAATACCTGAAATACCAGGGATGTCATTAACTTCAAGGAAATTCTGGATGGTATCTTCACTTCTGAAATTACTAGGGATTCTCGATAACTCCCTGACAATAAATCCGTCCGGCCATGGTCTCCCGGACTCCATATCTGCATGACATATTCCATAATTACCAATCAAAGGATATGTCATTACTACCGCCTGTCCGGCATAAGAAGGGTCAGTCAGCACCTCCAAATATCCGGTCATTGAGGTATTAAAAACTATCTCGCTGATGACTTCTCTCGCAGAACCGATACTGGTTCCCTCAAATACATTTCCGTCCTCAAGAATCAGAAAAGCTTTCATTATACCACCATTAATCCTTTCCATCTGTACTTTAAGCTGTTTCTAAGCATGCAGATTTCTCTGCATAAAAATTCAGTAATAATGTATATTCGATGTATTATCTGTATAAAAATACATTATTCCCTAAATTTTCTCAAAAAAAAAGACAGCTATACGGAGGTTATATCCTTACTGCCCGGATATCTCCTTGTGTCTTTTCCTCTAAGTTGACAAAAGTTTACCACAAAGTCATGCGCATTGCAAGCACAAATTTATTTTTCTTCGCCAGCTATAATCTCTTTTACATATTCCTCGTTCTTGTCGGTGAGCTTCGATATCTGTGCGGCTGTAAGACCGTTATTGTGCATATTTATAATAAGCTGTGCCTCACCTTTTGCCATACCCTTTTCTTCGATTCCCTCACTCAGATTACACATGATATTCACATCCCTTCTAAGCTTCTCCTCCACGGAAATATCATATTCATGTTCCATTATGCTCAGCTTCTCATCCGCCGTAAGTTCCGATGATAATAATGTTCCCAGCAAATGATGAAGCTCATACATCTCATTGTGCTCCGGAAGTGTTCCGGCAAGACCTATCATAATTATATTAAACAGGTCTAATCTACCCTTCCATTTACATGAACCTACTAAATCTTCCTTTGTAAGATGAATATGACCGATACTGTTCTCCTTCATATTCATACATATCCATATAGAGTACACCTGCTTAATATCATCATATTCCGAATTAACAAAATCCCGCTCCTTCTGCGAAGATATAAGACGACTTACATAGAAAACCGCCCTGTTTAAAATCCCATACCCGGCGGGCTCATCCTTTTGCGCTTCCACATTTATAATAATCTGTAAATGCTTCCGTTCCGAATCAGTAGTGGATGTTGGTGGTACTTTGGCATAGAATACAATGTCATATCTTACCATCCCCTCATTCACTTCGGCACTTTCCGTATTGATACCTACAATACGTTTCCCATTCTTAGTAAGATAAGTATTGGTTACGCCGGGTTCCACCGGTACCGTACTTATATATGGTGTCCCCTCAATATAATTCACTGCCTCCTTAGGGCTCATTCCCTTGAACACATCTACCGTATTAACCAGTATATATGCCAATATATCCTTCTGCCCTATAAGACGCTTAGCCCCTGCATCATACTGTGCTTTCACATCCGCCGTTCTTACCGAATTACTAAAATCTGTGTACAAAACTGCCTCCTTTTTGTTAAGACATTCTATCATCACAAAAAGGTATCCCCCAGGTTCATATTATCATATATAAAACAATCCGTCAATAAAAATATCCTCTTACTCCCCCCAATTAATTAACTTCATTCCGGCTTTAAATCACCGTCGCAGCTCAACAATATACTCCGCTGTCCCATCCTCAAATTCTCTACGACCTGTCAAATTAAATCCATTCTTATTGTAAAACGAAATCGCCCTCGTATTTTTCTCCAACGCCCACAGATGGTCAGCTCCCAATTCTCCTACCGCATATTGTATCATCTTATGACCTATCCGCTGACCTTGAAAGCATGTGTCCACATACAGCTTACAGATTTCAGTGTTATTTATCTGTATAAAAGCCTTTACAACTCCATCGTCATAGACATAAATATTTCCTAATATTTCCTCTTTTCCAAAATAATTGTCTATCAGCGGAACCACCTGCATCTCGCCAAAAGAATAGCTCTCATCATTAAATATGGGAAAATAATTAATTCTGTTATTGAACACATAAATCTCGGCAATCCTTGATAAATCGCCCGACTCGGCTTTTCTTATACTCATAAAGCCCTCCTGAAAGAATTAGTATCGCACATTTTCAAAGTATCGGCTTCCCGATATTCAAACTTTTTCTCCATTCCGGAGCTTCCCCATCTTCCGCCCAATACTCATCAATAGATTCTATTTTTGAATTCTCAAGCTTAAAAAATGATGTGACGTGAAGAGACCAGCTTCTGTCCTTCGGATACACATGAGCTACCGTGACAATCATGTCTCCGGCTTTATCTTCTATTTTAACTTCTATATTTGTCTGCCCATTCTCTGTCTGATAAGAGTACCTCACAAACATTGGTAGTGGAAATGCTCGTGTATATTCTTCTTGGACAAGTTCTTATGTTCCTATGAAACCTTATGGTGGAAATGCAACTTGGCACGCAGAAGATTATTATGTAATGCCATAATATAAAAACTAAGAAGCTGTCACTTTCATGGTTATAAAATCGTGGAGTGGCAGCTTCTTTAATGTTCAATTCTTATTTTGTTTATTCTTAATGTATCGTACAATATTAAAGAAAATAATAAATATACAAACTAAACCCACTATTCCGCAAACCACATTATCAAGAGTATTTGTTACTCCTCCTGTTGTGCGTTTTGCATAATAATAAATAGTCCAAATAAGAACTAAAAGTGACGCACTAAACCAAAACGACTGTTTCATACATATCATCTCCTCTCAATGCCTCGTTGATATGCTAATTATAGCACATGAGGATTATATTTTCTATTCTCTCTTCTCGATTTCTACGAAATAGTGAAATATGAGAATTTCCCCACATTCACCTGTTCCAATTTTATCTGCCATATCACCTCTCCAATCCATTACTTCTGAATTATATAATGTGAACGCATGCGTTCACTATTGTCCCAACAAAATTTTATCATCCTTCCAACCGCTGTTCAACCAAAACTTTTTCCATTATACAGTGCAACTACGAGAAACACGCTTTGCGAGTTTCTCGAGTTATCGCGGTGCTCGCCAA
>OGPP01002064.1_pt1 | contig 12870 bp, 8 predicted proteins | sample 1553021 | NCBI WGS metagenome assembly OGPP01 (sample SAMEA2580217, study PRJEB22360) | human gut metagenome | biome: human gut; feature: human-associated habitat; material: faeces | place: Denmark | collected 2008/2010
CTGTAAAAATATCTAAAAGAAGTCCTGTGAAAAAGCCAATCCACAGTCCTTCTTTTTTTCCTCTCATAAAACCAAATGCAGAGACAACAACAATCATCAGATTTGGAGAGATTGATGCAAAAGAAAGTGCCTGAAATACGGTACTCTGCAAAAGGTAGCAGACAGCTATGATTAAAAATACAGTTATTTTTCTTCGCATGTCATCCTCCCTGATTTAATTTTCCACCGTCTGTTTCTTGTTCAAAATGACAAGCACTTCCTCGATATGCTCAAAATCAACTGCCGGTGTAATGGTTCCTGATTTTGTCAGATTATTGGAATCTGTCTCGATCGAGCTGATATATCCAATTAAGATTCCCTGCTGATAATTGTAAGAAACCGCGGAAGTGACCACCGGATCATTGATGGAAACTTCATTGTCTTTGTCATTTAAATTATTGAATTCAATCACCATATCTTCGTTCATTTTCTGCAGACTTCCGGACACGATCAAGTTATCCGAAGTAGTCGTAACCATTCCGCTGACTTTGCTGGTGTCATTGATGATCGATGTCACCTTGGCATAATTTGGTCCGACATCTGTGACAATTCCAACAAGTCCGCTTCCTGCCATAACATTCATATCCACTTCAATTCCATCATTACTACCCTTATCGATTGTAAAAGTATTAAACCAGTTTCCACTGTTTTTTCCGATCACATTCGCTGCAACTTTCTCATAACTCGGGTATTTCTGATCGAGATTGTAAAGTTCCCTTAAGTTGTCTAACTCGTACTGCTCCAGTTTAATTGTATTCAGTTCTGTTGTCAGTTCATCTACCTGATTCTGCAGATCCTCATTCTCTGCCATGACATCACTTAAGTTTTTCAGATTTACCGCCTTGTCGGAGATCCAGGTGCCAACTTTATTGATTCCCTCCTGCATTGGCACAAAAACATAACCGGCTGCCGCATTTAACGGACCACCGGATATATTTAAAGTAAAACTTAATAACATGATGATAATACATACCCCTGACATGATCAGAAGAAGGTATCTTGCAGGAAGAAAAAATTTTGATTTTCGTCTCATTCCATTCCTCAATTTCTAACAACGTATGCAGGCGTATCCTGCATTACATTCTATTTTAAGATTTTATTTTTCATGCTGAATGCCAGATGTTTGTACTTCTGGTCACTTACAATCTTCACCAGTCCACGGACAACGCACTCTTCCGGCTCCTCACAGGTGTTGATCTCAATGCCGGTGATATCTTTGAACAACTGGCTCAGATTATGTATCTGGGAGCTTCCACCGGTAATGTAAATACCGGAATGGATAATATCTTTTGCAAGCTCCGGTGGAGTTTTCTCTAAGATCATCTTGATGGAATTACAGATGCTGTTTAAGTTATCCTTGATCGCCTCGTAGACAACTTCCCCTGTGATCTCCATCTCAATCGGAAGTCCACTTACCACATCACGTCCTACAATGACCATGGTTTCTGTATTTCCAGGAATACCGGAACCAAGCTTCTCTTTTAATGCCTGTGCGGTCTTCTGACCAATCACAAGATTATAGGTTCTCTTCACATAAGTAATGATCGATTCATCAATCCGGTTGCCTCCGAAATGCAACAGATCACTCAATACCAGTCCGCCGAGGGAGATGACAGAAATTTCTGTTGTATCTGCACCGATGTCCACAACCATGATACCGGTCGGCTCATTGACATCCAGTCCAAGGCCAACGGCATCCGCAATTGGTTTTTCACATAAAAGGACACTCTTTGGTTTTAATTTACTCTTGTAGAACATCTCAAAGAACGCTCTCTTTTCTACATCTGTAATATCAGTTGGAACCGCAACGATAAATTCAGCGCCCCGGATTTTTCCCTTCATATGCTCTTCTAAGTACATCTGGAGCATGGTCTGAAGATTATTAAAATCAGCGATTACTCCACTGATCACCGGGAATGTGACATTGATCGTCTCCGGTGCTTTTTCATACATTGCATAAGCAGCATCACCATAAGCATAAATCTGGTCTTTTTTTACCAGAGCTATGGTATTCTTCTCATTTAATATTTTATTGGAAGTCTTGCAGTAAATCTTCATATTGCAGGTTCCAAGATCAATTCCATATACGTTGCTGTTCATTTTCTTCTCCCTTGTGTTGTTTTCCATAATCAAAGAATCCGTTGTAGTTTCACGGAGTATTTCATAACGGTAACTTCCCATTATGTGAGATACCCGGCTTCCCGGTAACTGAAGTAAGTACGGTCACCTATAATAATATGATCTGACAGCGCAATGCCTAATAATTTTCCGGCTTCTGCGATCCTTGCAGTCACTGTATTATCCTCTCCGGAGGGAACTGCCCTGCCGCTTGGATGATTGTGTACCATCACAATGTGTACTGCCTTTTTCTCCAATGCACAGATAAAAATCTCTCTCGGCGGAACAATCGAGGAACTGACACTTCCTGTTGTGACAACAGAGTCTCCCAGCCATTTACATTTGCTGTCAAACATGCAGACGATCAGCTTCTCCTGCTGCTCGTGCCTTAGCTGTTCCATATAATACTCTGCAACCGTTGCTGCGCTCCTCATCTGAATACCCTCAAAATGTCTGGTATTGGCAATCCGCGTGGAAAGTTCCGCAATGCATTTTAACTGCATCGCGATCACATCTCCGATTCCGTGGATCTTTTTCATTTCATCGTAAGACATCTCATAAAGATTCATGAGGTTTCTGTCTTTCTGTGATAAAAAACTTCTTGCCACATCCACGGCAGTCATTTTACTGCTTCCTGATTTGATCACGATCGCTAAAAGTTCTGCATCGCTTAACGCTGTTGCACCGTATTTCCAGAACTTCTCATACGGTCTTTCGGATTCCGGTAATTCTTTTGTTGTGAATGAGTGATTCATAAATTCCTTTCACTCTCCCTGAAAGTGTTTTATGTCAACTCAAAAAACTCTTTTTTCATTTTAGCATAACAAATCTGTATTAACAAGATTCCGTTCCTTAAGTTTTTGTAAAGACATCAAAATTCCAAGCTTTGCATGATACCAGGTCAGTCCACCCTGAAAATAAACGGCGTATGGAGGCTTGATCGGTCCATCTGCACTGAGTTCAATGGAAGATCCCTGCACAAAAGCTCCGGCAGCCATGATGACATCACTGTCATATCCCGGCATTGCCCATGGTTCCGGTGTTACATAACTGTCTACCGGTGCGGCTGCCTGGATTCCCTCACAAAATGCGATCATCGCATCCGGGTTATTGAAGGTAACTGCCTGAATGATATCGTGGCGGCTCTCTGTACCGTCTGGAATGACGGAAAAACCTAATTTTTCATATATATTAGCAGCAAAAACAGCTCCTTTTAATGCACCGCTTACCACAGTCGGTGCCATGAAAAATCCCTGATAAAAAGACTGGATCACACCGAGAGATGCTCCAACTTCTTTTCCAAGTCCCGGAGAAGTCAGACGATATGCTGCATTTTCCACGCACTCTTTTTTGCCGACGATATAGCCGCCGATCGGTGCAAGTCCGCCGCCCGGATTTTTGATGAGGGAACCAACGATCATATCCGCGCCGACCTCTAATGGCTCTTTTTCTTCCACAAATTCGCCGTAGCAGTTATCTACCATGCAGATTACATCCGGTTTGATATTTTTGATAAAGGAGATCAGCTCACCGATTCTTGTTACGGATAACGTAGGTCTTGTGGCATATCCTTTGGAACGTTGGATTGTCACCAGTTTCGTGCGGTCATTGATTGCTTTTTTGATATTCTCATAATCAAAACTTCCGTCCGGCAATAAATCAACCTGGCTGTAAGTGACACCATATTCTGCCAGAGAGCCCTTGGATGGACGGATTCCGATCACTTCCTCTAAGGTGTCGTATGGTTTTCCAACCGGAGACATAAGCTCATCCCCCGGTCTTAAGTTCGACATTAAAGCGAGTGCAAGCGCGTGGGTTCCACAGGTAATCTGTGGTCTGACCAGTGCATCCTCTCCCTTAAAACAGGAAGCGTACACTTTTTCCAGCGTATCCCTTCCAAGATCATTATATCCATATCCCGAACTCATATTGAAACATTCTGCGCTGACGCGGTTCTCCTGCATCGCTTTTATGACTTTCATCTGGTTGTATTCTGCTCTTGCGTCGATCTCTGCAAAACGCTCCTTTAAAGATTCCTCGATTTTTTCTCCAAATTCGTATACTTCCCTGGAAATTCCAAGATTTTTGTATTGTTCTTCTAAAAACTGGTTCATTGCTATCTATTTATCCTCTCTTCGTTATTGAACGAAACTCTTTTTTTGCTGTTATAAGTTGCTCAAAATTATAATTGTTAATTTATGATAGTCTTTTCTTTTAAAATATTTATCATACTGTCTAAGATTTTTGCATCCTGATAGTCATAGGTCTGTTTATCAAGCCAGATGACGTCACGCTCACGGCGGAACCAGGTGAGCTGTCGTTTTGCAAAATGTCTGGTCTCACGCTTGATGATATAGATGGCTTCTTCTAAAGTGGTTTTTCCATCCAGATAATCTAAGATTTCCTTGTAGCCAAGTCCCTGCATGGAAACCATATCACGGTGAAAGCCCATATTTTTTAATTTCTGCACTTCATCCACAAGTCCCTGTTCTATCATAAGATCGACCCGTTTGTCAATATTCGCATAAAGATGTGATCTCTCATCAGTGAGCACAAAATATGCAAAATGGTAAGGGGATTTTTTCTCCCGCTCTTTTTCATTGTGTTCTGAAATCCGCTTACCGGAAAGATGATAAAATTCCAATGCACGGATCACGCGCTTGATATTATTGGCATGAATGGCATCTGCGGACGCCGGATCGACTTCACGCAGCATGTTGTGCAGATAGTGTGCACCTTTTTCTGCCGCAAGCTGTTCTAATTCTGCCCGGTATGCCTCATCACACTCCTGCTCTGTAAAGTCAATATCATAGAGAAGTGCCTGAATATAAAATCCTGTGCCGCCTGCAATGATTGGAATTTTTTCCTCTGCATAGATTTCCTCCAAATGCTCTTTCGCACGCTCCACGAATTTTACCACATGAAACTCTTCATCCGGTTCAAATTCATCGATCAGGTAATGTTTGACACCATTCATCTCCTCCGGCATCACCTTTGCAGAGCCGATATCCATATGCCGGTATACCTGCATGGAGTCTGCGGAGATGATCGATCCGTTGATTTTTTTTGCAAGCTCGATGGACAAGGCTGTTTTTCCAACGGCTGTCGGTCCGGTCAAAATGACCATCGGTCTTTTTTCTGTCATAATTTTTATACGATTCTCCTGAATTTCTTTTCGATTTCATATTTTGTCATGGAAATGATCGTTGGTCTTCCATGAGGACAATTGTATGGATTATCCAACTCTAAAAGCTCATCAATCAGCGCTTCAATCTCCGGTCTGGAAAGATGATTGTTTCCTTTGACTGCAGCTTTACAGGACATAGACGCCACTTTTTCCATAATCAGATTCGGTGCGTCTTTGCCGGAAATATTGGCAAAATCATCCAGCATTTCAATAAACATGGTTTTCATGTCGATATCTGTAAAATCTGCCGGAATTGCAGTAATTGCATATTCTTTCCCACCAAAAGGTTCAATTTCATATCCAAACATCGAGAGCTGCGCTTCATAAGTTTCCAGTGCCTGCACCTCATCCTGATTCAATGTCAGGATGATTGGCGGACTGATTGTCTGCGATGTAAATGTTTTCTCTGAAATCTTTTTCATCGTGCGCTCGTAAAGTACTTTTTCATGTGCGGCATGCTGGTCGATGATAAAGAGTTTATCCTCGTATTCAATCAGCCAGTAGGTATCGAATAACTGACCGATGATTTTATGTTTTTTTCTTGCATCTTTCGTCAGAAAATGAGAGTCAAGCTGTTCTAAATTCTGCTGCTCATAGATTGGAGCGGTTTCCTGCGGTGTAGATTCTATGTCATGTATTTCTGATACGATTTCTTTAAAATTATTTTCTAATGTAGGTTGTTCAGAATTTATCTCTGCTATTGGCTCTTTGGAAGTATTTGTTTCCGCTTCTGCTGCAAGCGGCTTTGCAAATAAATTTTCTTCCTGCACAGTCAATGGACTTGCACTGGTCTGTTTCATTTTTTCAAAGAAAGCATCCTGACCGCGCCGCCTGATCTCAAAAGGCTCCGGTGTATGTTTTGGAACCGGTGGGATCGTTTCTTTCTTTTCTTCCGTTACCGGGACTTCCGGGATAAAATCCCGATGAGAGATTGTATTTCGGATAATCTCAAATAAAGAACGATAAATTTCCTCATTCTGACTGAACCGCAATTCCATCTTAGTCGGATGTACATTGACATCTAAAAGTTCCGAGTTCATCTCAAAGTAAAGCACACAGAACGGATACTGGTGCTGCATCATAAAACCTTTGTATGCCTCCTCAATGGATTTGGCGATCAGTGCACTTTTGATGTAGCGGCCGTTGATAAAATAATTCTCATAGTTACGGTTTCCTCTGGAAATTATTGGTTTTCCAATAAAACCACGAAGCTTAAACAGTTCGGTCTCATGTTCTACTTTCAGAACCGCGGCCGTAATATCTCTTCCATAAATATGGTAAATGAGGTCTTTTTCATTTCCATTTCCTGATGTGTGTAGTTTTGTCTGACCATTGTTAATAAATTTAAAGGAGACATCCGGGTGGGACAAGGCCATGCGCTCCATCAGGTCACTGATATATCCAGCCTCTGTCTGGGCGGTCTTTAGGAATTTTCTTCTGGCAGGAACATTGTAAAAAAGGTTCCTTACGATAAAAGTCGTTCCTTCCGGCGCCCCGATTTCTTCATTTTCAATTTCTTTGGAACCTTCGATCACATATCTTGTTCCTGTCAGTTCCTCATAGGTCTTTGTGATCAGCTCGACCTGTGCAACTGCTGCAATGCTCGAAAGCGCCTCACCGCGGAATCCAAGGGAATGAATACTGAGCAGATCTTCCACACTGCGGATTTTACTTGTAGAATGGCGCAAAAAAGCAATCGGAACCTGCTTCTTCTCGATGCCGCACCCATTGTCTGTAATACGGATAAAAGAGATACCGCCCTCTTTGATTTCGACGGTCACTGCAGTCGCTTTCGCGTCAATCGCATTTTCAACTAATTCCTTTACAACAGAAGAAGGACGCTCTACCACTTCGCCCGCTGCGATTTTATCGATTGTCTCCTGATTCAGTAACATGATTTCCGGCATTTTCAGACACTCCCTTTCTTTCCATCAAAAAACTGCTCTTTACCAGCGGTTTTTGATCTTATTCTGCAATTCGTATAATTTATTCAAAGCATCGATTGGCGTCATATTGCTCAGATCGACATTCTTCAATTCCTCTAAAATATCATCATCTTTTACCGTGTCAAATAAGGACATCTGTGCGAGATCGACCTCGTCTAATTTTTCTTTTTTCTTTTTCGTTCCGGTCTCGACGGCCAGATTTTTTGTGACAGCGGTGATGTCATTCGCACTTAATTCTTCCACGATCTGTTTTGCACGCTCAATGACGGAATCCGGCACACCTGCCAGTTTTGCCACCTGGATACCATAACTCTTGTCGGCGCCGCCCCGGACGATTTTGCGTAAGAACACGATATCATCGCCCTTTTCTTTGACCGCGATACAGTAATTGTTCACATTGTGAAGCTTTCCCTCTAACTCGGTCAGTTCATGATAATGTGTCGCAAACAGTGTCTTGGCTCCGAGCAGCTTCGGATTGCTGATGTGCTCAACTACCGCCCATGCGATGCTCAGGCCATCAAATGTACTTGTGCCCCGTCCGATCTCATCTAAGACGAGCAGCGAGTTGCTGGTGGCGTTTCGCAGAATGTTTGCAACTTCATTCATCTCTACCATAAACGTACTCTGTCCGCTTGCAAGATCATCGGACGCTCCAACCCTTGTAAAAATACGGTCAACAATTCCGATTTTTGCAGAAGATGCCGGAACAAAGCTTCCGATCTGTGCCATCAGCACTATGATCGCCGTCTGACGCATGTAAGTGGACTTACCTGCCATGTTCGGTCCTGTGATGATGGAAATGCGGTTGTTGCCGTTGTCTAAATATGTATCATTTGCGATAAACATATCGTTGTTCATCATCTTTTCAACAACCGGATGTCTGCCGTCTTTAATGTCGATCACACCATTTTCGTTAATTTTCGGGCGGCAGTAATTATTCTGGTCTGCCACCACGGCAAGAGAAACGAAGGTATCAAGCTTTGCTACCGCTTTTGCTGTTTTCTGGATGCGGACCACTTCCGCTGCGATCCTGTTGCGCACTTCACAGAACAGATCGTATTCCAAATTGATCAGCTTGTCCTCTGCTCCTAAGATCATATCCTCGAGCTCTTTTAACTCTGGTGTGATATAACGCTCTGCATTGGCAAGTGTCTGCTTTCTCGTAAAGTAATCCGGCACGAGATCCCGATAGGAATTTGTCACTTCCAGATAATATCCAAATACTTTGTTAAATTTAATTTTGAGGTTTTTAATCCCGGTCTTTTCACGCTCTTTTGCCTCTAACTCTGCAAGCCATGTTTTTCCTTCGGTCTTTGCGTGACGGTACTTGTCTACATTTTCGTTATAACCGTCTTTGATAAGACCTCCCTCGCGCACAGAAATCGGAGGTTCTTCCATGATCGATGCATCAATTAACTGATAAAGTTCTTCTAACGGATCCATATCTGTCTGAAGTTCTTTTAAAAGTTCCGTATCAAAATCTTCCAGTAATGTTTTGATCGGCGGAAGCATTCCGATTGAATTTTTAAATGCGATCAGATCCCTCGGATTTGCAGACATATAAGTCACACGGGTGATGAGACGCTCAAGATCGTAGATTGGGTTTAAGTACTCACGCAGTTCCTCTCTGGTGATCATATGTTTGTTGATGTCTGCGATCGCATCCTGTCTTTTTTCTATCTCTGCCTTATCGATCAACGGCTGTTCGACATAAGAACGCAGCAGTCTTGCACCCATGGCAGTTTTGGTCTTGTCCAATACCCAGAGCAGCGAACCACGTTTCTGTTTTTCACGCATTGTCTCTACCAGTTCCAGATTTCGTCTTGTGGAACTGTCAATGATCATAAATTTGCCGGTAGAATATGGATGGATGGCAGAAATATGATCCAGATTGTTTTTCTGTGTCTCATAGAGATATTTTAACAATGCCCCTGCTGCGATCGTTCCATAGGCATAATCGTTTAAGCCAAGCCCCTCCAGACTGTTGACATGAAAATGTCCTTTTAAGGTTGTCTCCGCCGTCTCATCGCTGAAGTACCATGCATCCAGAGAATAAATGGTAATTCCGAGACGATGACGCATGTCTTCCAGATCCACGCCACTCATATAAAAGCTCTCATTGCAGACAATCTCGGAAGGTGCGAATTTATTGATCTCATCGATCAGCTTCCGCTCGGAGTCCACTTCCGTGACATAATAGTCGCCGGTGGAAACATCCGCAAGGGAAATCCCATATTTATCTGCCAGATAGACAATACACATAATGTAATTGTTTTTTGATTCATCCAGAGCCTGGATATCCATATTTGTTCCAGGCGTTACAACACGGATGACCTCTCTTTTTACAATTCCTTTTGCAAGCTTTGGATCTTCCACCTGCTCACAGATCGCCACTTTATGTCCATTGGCTACCAGACGGTTTAAATATCCTTCCACTGCATGATATGGGATACCGCACATCGGCGCACGTTCCTCCATACCGCAGCTTTTTCCGGTTAATGTCAGCTCTAACTCTTTTGACACTAACACGGCATCATCAAAAAACATCTCATAAAAATCACCGAGACGGTAAAATAAAATACAATCTTTATATTCTTCTTTGGTCTGCAGATAATGCTGCATCATTGGTGTAAATTCTGCCACTTATGTTACTTCCTTCCATTGCGCCTGTTTATCATGCGCAATTATCTGATTCTTCTGACTGCGATCCCCTTATTGGAAAGGCTGATATTTTCGAATGACCGCCTCCGCCACTTTCATGCCGTCCATTGCCGCAGAAGTGATTCCTCCTGCATATCCGGCTCCCTCTCCGCATGGATAAATGCCTCTGATATTTGCCTCAAACGCCTCATCCCTGCGGATTCGTACCGGTGAGGATGTCCGGCTCTCCACGCCGGACAGGATCGCATCGTTCCGGTCAAATTCCGGAATATGTTTTACAAAGGAATGCATTCCCTCGATAAAAGACTTCTCCATCTCATCTGAAAACAGGCCTCTTAAATTTGCAAAAGCAGTTTCGCCTCTTGTCTCCGAAGAAAAGGTTCCATATGCTGTACTTTTTTTATTTTCACAGTAATCGCCAAAAAGCTGCTGCGGGATTTTCCCGTTTCCAAGTGCAAACGCTTTTTCTTCGAGTCTGCGCTGGAATTCTACACCGGAAAGTGCATCCGTTCCGTCAAAATCGTCCGGTGTCACAGAGACGATGATCGCGCTGTTTGCATTCTTGCTTCCACGGTCGGAATAACTCATTCCGTTGATCGCAAGACGTTTTTCCTCCGAGGAGGCATTCACAACATAGCCACCCGGACACATACAGAAGGAGTAAACACCCCTTCCATTTGCAAGGTTTGCGGTCACTTTATAAGGTGCTGCCTCAAGCAGTTCTGCATATTTTTCTCCATACTGGCTGCGGTTGATGTCCCTCTGTGGGTGCTCCACACGAAAACCGACTGCAAAGGCCTTTGGCTCCATAAAAAGCCCGGTCTTATGAAGCATCTCAAACGTATCGCGCGCGCTATGCCCAAGTGCGAGCACACAGACTTCCGTTTCCATCCAGGTATTGTGATTGATCTCAACGGCTTTGATCTTCTGGTTTTCCACCCGAATATCTGTTACACAGCTCTCAAACTCGAATGTGCCACCCAGATGAAGGATCTCTTCGCGCATTGCCGCAATCACTTTCGATAAAATATCCGTTCCAATATGCGGCTTGTTCTCATAGGTGATTTTCTCCGGTGCTCCAAAGGAGACAAACGTATCTAATACGAACCGGTTGCGCCCAAGAGGATCTTTCACCAGAGTATTCAATTTTCCGTCTGAAAACGTTCCTGCACCGCCTTCGCCAAACTGCACGTTGGATGCCGGATTCAGTACGCCTGTTTTCCAGAAGTGTAAAACATCTTCTGTCCGCTCCCCGACTTTTTTTCCGCGTTCGAATACGAGAGGTCTGTATCCTTCCCTTGCAAGCAGATACGCACAGAAAAGTCCTGCAGGGCCTGCCCCGATCACCACCGGCCGGTGGTTGAAACGCTCTGTGCCATGTTCCGGCACTTTATATTTTTTCTCTTTGACGCAGACTGCATTTTTATTTCCAGAGTGTTTTAAAATCTTCTCTTCATTGTCAACCCACACATCTACGGAATAGACAATGGAAATATCCGGTTTCTTCCTTGCATCTATTGATTTTTTTACGATCTGAAGCTTTTTGATCTGATCTTTTTTTATTTTTAAACTTTTTTCAATTTTCTGACAGAACTGCTCCTCATTATGTTCTACGGGCAGTTTTAACTGACTGACTCGAATCATTCTTTTTCCTGATCTTCCTGTGTTTTATTATAAATCCTTTACGCATCCGTTGTTTTGTACACCGCACAGAGAAATGTGTCCGGTATCATTCTGCCGCATGCCTGCCGGCAACATAACCACTCGACCATGCCCACTGTAAATTGTAACCGCCACACATACCGTCAATGTCAACGACTTCTCCCGCAAAGTAAATGTTTGGAACAAGTCTCGACTCCATTGTCTTTGGATCGATCTCATCCGTATGTACACCGCCCGCGCAGACCTGTGCCTGTTCAAAAGACTTGCTTCCTGTCACACAGACTTCCATGTGCTTACACTGTTTTACAAGCTGCAGCAATTCCTTTTTCGTGATCTCCTCTGCCGGCTTTTTCAGCGAAATGTGCGCTTCCTTTAACAGCACATCGCTCAATTTATGGTTCAGCAGCCCGACCATTGCCTCGTCCACAGTCTTGCCATGCGCATATTCCCGAAAGCGACTTACGAACAATTGTTCTATCTCCTGTTCACTCAGCTTTGGCAGAAAATCAATCTGTGCTGTGACCGTCTGCTTTCTCTTTAACGCTTTTGTGGCAAAACGGCTGACCTGAAATATCGGAATTCCGGAAATTCCATAATCCGTCAACTGAAGTTCACCGCGCTCTGAGGCGATGCTCTCTCCATCTATGAAAAGTGACACTTCTGCCTCTGTGCGGATTCCTGCAAGCTGTTTGAAAAAGGATTCTCTGCACTGCAAGGCAACTAATGCCGGAACAACATCCGAAAAACGATGTCCAAATGCCTTGATCAGAGGAATTGCGCTTCCATCACTTCCCGTTTTTGGTGCAGCCAATAATCCCGTGGCAAAAATGATTTTTTTTCCAGAAAATCTTCCTTTGTCAGTCTCTAACAGAAAACCGTTTTTTTTCTCTAAAATATTGCGAAGCTCACACTCGGTTACCACAGAGACATGGCGGAATGTCAATTCCATCCGGAGCACATCTAATACAGATGCCGCCTGCTCGCTCGCCGGATAATAGTAACCATTCCTGCTTTTTGGATAAATACCAAGTTTTTCAAAAAAAGAAACCGTCTCGTCAAAACCAAACTGTTCCATAACCGGTAGCACAAATGTAGGGTCATCTCCGCGATAAAACGTGACACCCTGCAATTCGTTCGTATAATTACATTTTCCGTTTCCGGTGGATAAAATCTTCTTCCCCACACGGTCTTTATGCTCTAAGATCATCGTGTCCGCCCCATTGGACGCAGCCGTGATGGCCGCCATCATTCCTGCAG
>OGPP01002066.1_pt1 | contig 12862 bp, 6 predicted proteins | sample 1553021 | NCBI WGS metagenome assembly OGPP01 (sample SAMEA2580217, study PRJEB22360) | human gut metagenome | biome: human gut; feature: human-associated habitat; material: faeces | place: Denmark | collected 2008/2010
TAATAAAACAGCAAAAGGCTTACACCTACAAGTCTCTTAATATTCAATGCGGAAAATTACAATTCATCACTCTCATTTTAACACATCATACCATCTTTATGAACTTTCAATTTAACCACTTCCATTACACTCACGACTTAATGACTTCTTGAATACTTCCCGAAAAAGAAAACTGCCATCAATTAAGACAGCAGTTCCTTTTCGGCTGGTATGCTATTAGGAATACACAATATCGTTCAATACAATCTCATCTGCACAGGCTCGGATATTATTCATCAATCCGACCCATCTCATCATATCCTCCGCTTTCAGTTGTTCCGTCACACCTTGTTTTCTTGCCATTTCCTTTATCAGATACTCCGCCATATTACACGCCGAAGTATCAATTTCAGCAAGGTGTTCATATAACTTTCCGCTTGTAAGCAGATTGCAATATAAGACTTTCCTATGCTCCCTCAAATATCTTTCCCTCATTCTTCCGTATTTTGTGAGCGTAGGCGGTTCTTCGTTTTCTATCGTCAAGCAGGGATAGTAGTAATCTCCGATGAGTTCGTACTAGATACTGGTTCTTTCATCTGTGATAAATCTTTGCATTGTGCTTTCTCCTTTTGCTTCTTATGGTAAAACTCCAAGGTTTTCTTATTGTGGTTTATCCTTTTGCATTTCTCAGAACAAAATTTCTGCTGACTGTGTGTAGGCCAGTAAATACTGCCACACACCTCGCATTGACGCTGACGATAATAGTGATCGCCTTTTTCTGCAACTCTGTCAGCTTTTACTTTGTCCTGTCTTGCTTGGTTGCAGCACTCCTTTGTGCAGAAAATCTGTCGGTTGCTTGCAGGGGTAAATTCCTTCCCACAATGAGGACATACTTTCTTTTTAACGATTTCACCACCATTCTCAGCGATTTTCTTCGCTTTTCGTTTCTCTCGGTAGGCTTTTTCTCGCTTACGCTGTTTTGCCAATCGCTCCATTTCTTTCTGTTCTTCCTGTGCCTTTATTTCGGCAAGTTCTTCTTCCGTATAGGCAATATCTACTTGCCCAACATAGTTGAAATAAATATCAACTTTTTGTGTTCGGGCTTTTCCCACGCCCTCTGCTTCATAAACAACAATCTTGTCAATGAGTTCGTGGAACATCAAATCAGAGATTTCAGTCGGCTCTTTATACTTGCGTATCAGCGATATAAAATGCTTCACATCAACCTTATTTACTTTTTCTTCGGCAAGTTCCTGTTCCATCGCTTCTATCTTCGTTTCCAATTCTGCCTGCTCATCATCATATTGCTTCATCAACTGCTTATACTGTCTTTCGGGCAGTAATCCCGATATAAGATTTTCATACAAGCCACGAATAAGGGCAGTCAGTTCATCATATCGCTTACGATAGCGTTGCAGTTCTGATTGATTTTGTTTCGGCTTATCCGCTTGCTTATCATTCCAAAGTGCTTGCAGTTCCTTTGCAAAGGCTTCTTCATCATTCAGAACAAACCTTGAAAAGCGTTTTACCGTTGACAATATCAAGGCTTCTACATTATCAACACTAATGGAATGAGCCGTACAGGAGTTTACTCTGCTGGCATATCCACCACAGCGATAAGAATACTGCAAAGAACGGTCTTTTTTGCTGTAATGTGTCTGTAAGGTCAATCTTCTGCCACAATCCGCACAATATAGATAACCGCTTAATCGGTTGGTGTGTGTACCTCTTGCAGCTGTTCTGTTTGCTCGTTGCCTTCTCCTTTGAACACTGTCCCAAAGTTCTTGCGATATGATAGGCTCATGAGTGTTATAAAACACATATTGTTCTTCTTCATCGGTACTTTTTCTCTTATGCAGCTTAAAATTCGTGCTGACAGACTTTCTCAAAACAGTATGCCCAAGATATTCCTGTCTGTCTAAAATCTTTCTAACGCTTGATACACTCCAAATACAAGGGGCTGCAAACTTTATTCCGTTATATTGTTCGGGGTGATATTCTTTAGCGTGTGCTGCTGGGATTAAAACCTTTTCTTCGGTCAGTATCTCTGCAATTTCTCTTGGACTTTTACCATCATTTGCAAGCAGAAAGATATGCTTTCCCCCCCCAGAAGCCATAGGATCAACCACAAGCGTTTGTTTGTCGGTTGGTAATCGGTTATAGCCATAAGGAATTGAACCACTACAACGCTTTCCATCTTTCATACGGGCATCAAATACAGCCTTGATTTTGTTGCTTGTGTCTTTGGCATACCATTCATTCATAATATTCAAGAACGGGGCGAAGTCATTATCTGAAGCATTATCACTATCAATACTGTTGTTTATTGCAAGAAAACGAACATCTTTCTGTGGAAATAAAACTTCCGTATAAAAACCAACTTGCAGATAATTTCGCCCTAATCGGCTCATATCCTTAACAATGATTGTTGCGACATTGCCTGCTTCCACTTCTTTAATCAACGCTTGAAAGCCTGGGCGATTGAAATTCACACCCGAAAAACCATCATCCGTAAAATGTCGAATGTTACCGAACCCATTTCTACGGGCATAATCTTCCAAGTATTTCTTCTGATTGATAATTGAATTTGACTCACCGGTAAGGTCATCGTCCCTTGATAATCGCTCATAAAGTGCGGTAATTTTTGAAGTCCTTGACATTCTCTTAACCTCCTTTCGTTATGTAATCTTGTAATTTAAAAAAGACGATGTTTATCGTCCTGTTAAAGTATAGCCCTCCGGTGCAAGCTCTATGGCAGTCTGTGTCTCCCCAAAAGATGCCGCCCACGCATCAAAATGTCCCAGACCGAGTTTCTGAAGCGTGTCATATTGGAGATAGCGCATATTTGTATAAAGCTCCGTCATACTGTTGCTGATCGGTGTTCCGGTTGCAAATGTCACTCCCTTTCCACCTGTGATTTCATCAAGATACTGGCATTTGGCAAACATATCCGAGGATTTCTGTGCTTCTGTCTGTGCAATGCCCGCCACGTTGCGCATTTTTGTATATAAAAAAAGGTTTTTGTAGCTATGACTCTCATCCACAAACAGCCTGTCCACGCCCAACTGCTCAAAGGTAACCACGTTGTCCTTGCGTGTCTGGTCATTCAGTTTATCAAGACGCACCTGCAAGGCTTTTCTTGATTTTTCCATCTGCTTGATGGTATACCGCTCCCCCTTGTCTGCCTTGGTCTGCTCAATGGCAAGCTCGATCTCATCAATCTGTCTTTCAATGATTGCGGTCTGCCTTTCAACAGAAAGCGGAATCTTCTCAAACTGACTATGCCCGATGATCACGGCATCATAATCGCCTGTGGCAATGCGGGAACAGAACTTCTTCCGGTTGGCAGGCTCAAAATCTTTCTTCGTGGCAGCAAAGATGTTTGCTCCGGGATACAGCCGCAGGAAGTCACTTGCCCACTGCTCCGTCAGATGGTTCGGTACAACAAAAAGGGATTTCTGGCACAAGCCAAGACGCTTGCTCTCCATCGCTGCCGCTGTCATTTCAAAAGTCTTTCCTGCCCCCACACAATGGGCAAGCAGCGTATTATTGCCATACAGCACATGGGCTACTGCATTTTTCTGATGCGGTTTTAACTCAATATCCGGTGTCATGCCCGGAAATTTCAGATGGGAACCGTCATATTCCCGTGGTCTTGTGGAATTGAAAAGCTCATTGTATTTTGCAACAAGCACCTGCCTGCGCTCCGGATCACGAAACACCCAGTCCTTAAAGGCTTCCCGGATGCCTTCCTGCTTCTGGCTGGCGATCATCGTTTCCTTTTTGTTGAGGACTCTCTTTTCCTTTCCATCTTCCTCAATGGTATCATACACTCTGGTGTCTTTCAGATTTAAGGAATCTTCTAGTATCTTATACGCATTTACACGGCTCGTTCCATACGTCATGTTGACAAGGGAATTGCCATAATCTGCATTTTTCCCTTTGACATTCCATTCGCCCGTCACTTTGGAAAACTGCACACCCATGACATCCCTCCGGAATAAATGCTCCGGTGTCTCAAAGGTATCACGCATGAAATCTTCGATGTACTTCGTAGCGATCCATGTAGCACCGATACGCACCTCGATTTCACTGGCATCCAGTTCTTTCGGCTGCACCTGTTGTAGTGCCTGCACATTTACCGCATACTCCGGATGATTCTCCGCATAAGTAGTTGCAACTTCCAGTTTTTCACGGACATTGCCGCTCAGATACTCGTCTGCGGTTTCCCATGCATCGGTAAGAGGGTTCTGAAAGATCACACCACGCAGTTCCTCGGTCAAGGTATCTTTATCTTTTCCGGTCAGCCCCTCCATGTAGGCAAGGTCAACCTTTGCTTTTTCCCCAAGGGACACCGCAAGTGCTTCACTGGCTGTGTCCACGCTGGTCACAACCTCGGCTTTCTTAATGGTGCGCTTCGTGAACATATCTGCTTTTCCTTTGAAATTGCCCTCATCATCGAGCTTTTCCAAAGAACACAGCAGGCAGTAACTGGAATCCTGACTAAATGCCCGCTTATTGGTCTGCGAATTGATCAGACCATATTTCTTTGAGAAAGCATCATACAGGCTGTTAAGTTCTGCCTGTTTTTCTTTAATTGCCGTATCCCCATAGTCATTGAGCTGCATATCTATCAGTTCCTGCGTACAGTTGCGGATTGCCACCATGCCCTTGATACGTTCTTTTACCGTATCTGATACTTCCACAGGTTTCATGACGGAGTTTTCACGGTAATACACTTCCTTCTCTGCTACCGTATAACTGAAATTTTTCACATTCGGATCAGCAGGAATATTTTGCCTGCCCAGTTCATCCTCCAGCTCCTCATCCAGTTCCATCGTATCAATCTGCCCGGTAATACGTCCAACCGCCTCTTTTAGCTGTTCCTCAAAAGGTCGGCTCTCGTCCGGCTTGCAGGTACTCTCCATGCCATACGGACCGGATACCATTTCCATCTTTCCTACGATCTGCTCCGGATGTTCTGCAAAATAGGAGTTTAAGGCAATCCCGTCGGCATTTTCCGATAAATGCACCCAGTCCGGCTCACGCTCCACCATGCGGTCACGCTTCTGGAAGAATAAAATATCCGAAGTAACTTCCGTCCCCGCATTTGCCTTAAATGCCGTGTTTGGAAGTCGTACCGCTCCAAGCAGGTCTGCCCGCTGTGCAAGATAGCGTCTTACATCCGGACTCGCCTTGTCCATCGTTCCCTTGCTTGTGATAAAGGCTACCACCCCGCCGGGACGCACCTTGTCCAAGGTCTTTGCAAAGAAATAATCGTGAATCAGGAAATTATTTTTATCGTATGCCCGGTCTGCCACCTTGTATTGTCCGAAAGGCACGTTACCAATGGCAATATCAAAGAAATCATTCGGATAGTCGGTCTTTTCAAAGCCTTTGATCTGCACATCTGCCTGTGGATAGAGCTGCTTTGCGATACGTCCCGTGATACCGTCCAGCTCCATGCCATACAGCCTGCTTTCTTTCATGGAATCCGGCATCATCCCAAAGAAATTGCCGATACCCATCGAAGGTTCCAGGATGTTGCCTTTGGTAAATCCCATTTTTTCAATGGCATCATACATACTGCGGATAATGGCAGGACTGGTGTAATGCGCATTTAAGGTGCTTTCCCTTGCCATGCGGTATTCTTCCGGTGACAGCAGATTTTTTAATTCCTGATACTCTGCTGTCCAGTTCTGTTTGCCTTCATCAAAGGCATCGGCAAGTCCACCCCAGCCAACATACTGTGATAAAATCTCCTGCTCCTGCGGTGTGGCATACCGGTGTTCGCCCTCGATCTGCCCCAACAGCTTAATGGCTTCCACATTTCTGCGGAATTTTTCTTTTGGTGTGCCAACACCAAGGTCATCATTGCTGATATGGAAATTGACAGCATTCCTTTTATCCGGTATAGGTTTATTTTCTCCCTGTGAGGGAAGTGTAACCGGCTCCCATTCCCCGGTAAGCACCTGTGAGAGCATTTCCTCCGTCTGCCGGTCTGCTTCTCCATTCTCCAGTTTCTCACGGGCAGCCTGTGTATCAATGGAATCCAGTTCATCCGGCAACTGTGCTATCAGTTCATTATTTCGATGGATTTCTGTAATATTATCTGCCTTGAAGCGCATTCCTTCGCCATCAGAAGTATCATATCCAATCAGATCTACTGCATCAGAATTAAAATGAAGTTCCTGATTGCTTAAAATATCCACCGTATAACCGGAATCCAGTGCCACCCAGTCACCATCCTGTAATTCATGGATGTCCGTTACCTGTGCAATCTCAGAGGTCTGTCCTGCGTTCTGGGAAAGTTCATCTTCCATTTCCTTTCCGCTTTCAACCAGTTCTTCAACCCATTCCTTTGCCTGATCCAGTGTTTCAAAAGTTTCAAGCGGATTACTGCCCGTATCTGCTGTATCATAAATGGAGTAGCCATTTTCTTCCTTATCTATCCAGAGAAACTGACCTTCTGCAATGGTTGTACTCCACTCCGTCGGCTTGCCGTTTTCATCATCTGCTTCATGGATAATGTGCCACTCCAATTCCTGCTCATCCGTGGCATTTTCATTCTGTTCCTGTACGGATTTCTCTACGGTACTTTCCGCTTCCCTTTGCTTTTCACGCAGCACATTGATATATCTTCTCGCCTGATTGGTAAAACCATCCAACACTGCCGGATGTGTGCTTAAAAGCAGGTCATTGTTCTGCCATTCATTCTCTGCAACAATGCCTTTTGCCCATTCCTTGTTGTTCAAAGAAAAACGCCCGTCATAATCAAAATGCCTGATCGTATTGGCAAGGACAAATTCCACACACTCCATGCCATATTCATTGACGATTGCATCTGCCGTATTTCTCGGAAGTATAAAACCATCAAATGTCTCTGCAATGGTACTTTCTATCGCATTTTTACAGTTTAGCCGCACACCATGCTCAAGCCTGTCAAGTTCCCGCTGTCTTGCTGTCCTTGCCTGTTCTTCTTTATATTCCCGGTATTTTACTTTCCCCTCTGCGGAAAGATATTTGTCCTCGGTTATCAGTTCCCGTAGTCTTTTCTCCACAACATTCCAGTTCAGAAGCACTTTTGCATACGGATTGCCATAACTGCCTTTTTCCAGACGGATACCCTTGCCGTCATGGTCATGATGGGAATCATCATTCCCCGGCAGACCACCGGAACCTCCACCAATCCCATATTCATTTTTCAGAAATGCTACCGTTTCCTTTTTGTCATGCCCCTCTGTGAAATAATCATAAATACGGAACGCTCCATTGGAATATCCGCTTCCTCTTCCAAGGGCATAGTCAATCTCATCCTGTGTGATGAAATCCTCCTGCTTTACCTCCAGTGTATCCGACAGCGGGAACTCCAGTTTTTCCCTGTCAAGGTCTGCAATCTCTGACAAAAGATACTCCGGCGATTTCACATGACGCCATCTTAGTGTTGCTTCCCCGGATGCAAGACGCTCCCCCGCATCTTGGATAATCGCTCTGATTTTTTCTCTGCCTTCATGATCAGAAAGCAGATTCATAAGTGTTTCTTCACTGTCCGGATAATTACCTGCCTTGATTCCAATTTCTTCCGGTGCTTCATCCATCCCGTCACGCAGAAAGAAAAATATCTGATTGGCTACCCGTTTTCTCTCCTGCGTATCCACAAGAAAGGCTTCGCTGGCACTCATATACATTCCGTTTTCCACCATAGAGCGGATATGGCTTTCCACATCCTCCCAGTTCATGGTTGCAATCGGTGTTTCCTTTGCCTGCGTTCCATAACCGACACTCATGCCGTGTTCATCAAACCATACCGATACCGGATGACTGCCAATTTCAAAGCCTTTCCCAGTCTGTCCGTATTCATTTTTCAGAAACTTCGCAAACTCGTCATTGGTAGGGGAGTTATCCGAAATGTACTCTGTTATGCGAAATTTTCCTCCTGCTGAGTGATTTCCGTGCAGGATCTCATCTTCAAGCAGCTTCTGGGCATATTCACTTTTTGAGTCGATTTCTTCGGGTCTGTCTGAAAAAACAGAAATGGCATCTGTTTCATCAGATACCATCTCGTTATCTTCATTTAACTCTTCGTCATCATACTCAGACGAATATCCTTGATCTTCATCAGCTGTCCACGGCTCCTGACTTCCTCCGCCAGCCAGGTCACGCTCGTCCGAATCGAATCCCACGCTGCTTCCTGAGCCGCTATATCTATTTCCGTCCTCTGCTGTGCGCTCTCCGTGTAAGTCTGGCTGAGCTGCGCCTTCTTCATCAGAGTACGTGTTGTGCGGTTCCTGGCGCTCTCTGCTTTCCGTCCAATCTCCTTCCAGATTCTCAGATACAGCCCGCTCATGTTCACCAGGTCGAGCGCTGTCGGATCCATTTCGTTCATCATATCGACCGCCTTGCGCTCCAGCGGCGTCATGTCCTTCCTTCCATAATTCCGGAATTTCGGGTTCAGCAGTCCGTTCCTGTCTTCCTCGTAGGGGATATCGTAAATGTCTTCCGCATACTCCAGCTTCATAACGCTCATATTCTTTCCTCCTAACAGTCCGGTCAACGTCCCGCAGCACTTCCTGCGCCAGTGCGGTTGCAGCATTTCCGACTTCGACAATGGACAGGTCGCTGTTAAACTTTACAGCGTCCGAAAAGTCGTAATCAGCTTCTATGCCACATCTTGTCATGCAAATGCACTCCGCACTCAGGCGTATGAAATTTGCTATGCGAGGGTCGATTGCCATTGAATTATTTAGTTTGCTATCATAATTATACACTATATCTATGTTTTTGTCAAGGCTTTTCTTTAAAAAATCTTCAAAAGATACAGCATTTTCAGCATTTTCGGCGTTGAACTTTCCAACGATACCATCAGCCATACGTTCAGAAAGCTTCCATTTTGCATTGTAAGCCGTGCCATAGGTTTGGGTCACGTCAAAGAGGTACATCAGTTCTGTGTTATTGCGATCCATGAAAATAGCAGTAGAACGTTCACCGTGTCTGACATATCTTCCCACATTGTTCCACTGGGCAAGAGTACCGCACATAACTGCTTTTGGATTCTGCTCAGTAAGGAGCATAGCGGCGCAGAAGTTCAGACGCCAGAAGTTTGAAGTAAGCCGCAGAGTGTTCTGCCACACCTGCGGATCGCGAAGCTGAGATAATTTATAGTCATATATCTTGGCAATCTCGTTAAATCTTGACATCATGTTCCTCCGTGAAATATCTGCGTATAGCAGCAGACACTATTTCTGTAAGTTCTTCCGCTGTTTTTCCTTCCATAAATTCCGCCACGATCTCAGCCGGTATTGCTATTTTTATGGGTGGCTTGGGTTTGAGGATCTTGGTGATTACAGCAGGAGTTAAATTGGATTCGCCATGCAGCTCTTTTATGTTGGTGCCGGTGAGCTTCATCTCCGGGTGCTGAGCCAGAACATTTATGATCGCACCCTGCACGTCTGTGCTAAGGTCTGCAAGCATTTCAGCCGCAGCTATGTTAATTACGCCGTTATCAAGCATGACCAGAAAATCCTGCTTCAGTGCATTGAGATGTGCGTACTTCTGAGCCTGTTCATGTGACAAATGAAGTTCAGATTCCGCTTTATCTCCGAGAACTGCGGCGGTTCTTATCTGCTCCGAAAGTAGCAGCGTTGAATATCTGCTGCGATTGCTCTCGACTACAATGCGTTCTGAATATTCATCGGTTATCAGATCGTTGCTGCCAATTCGGCACGGAACTTTGGTCCACATGAGCTGTTCTGCAGCTGCTCTGCGCCGATTTCCGGACAAGATCTCATACTCGCCATTACCAGCTGACCGTACAAGCAGCGGCTCGGTAATGCCAATCCTTGATATGTCCGATTTAAGGTCAGTGAGATCGCCGGCATTGGTGAATATCGGGCGGCGGAAAGGAAGAAGCCGTTCCAGTTCAATATTGTACGCCTTTTCATCAGTAAAACACTTTTGGATTATTTCGTCGAGCGTTTCACCGTAACGTTCTTCTGCCATTTCTTCTTTCGGTTCATCTTCGGCAACTGAGGAGGAAACGGAGTAGCCGTCATCAGGCAACGGCAGCGGATCTACTACATCATCTTCAAGAGGAACATAAATTTCAGTGTCAGCAGTCGGTTCTTCAGCAGGAACAACACGCTTAACTGTGGCTTCCGGTGCGATGTTATCTTCCGCTTCCTCTGTTTCGCGCTGTTTCCTTGCCATTCTTCTAAGTGCATTCAGATCCATGTGATATCCTCCGTATCCGATAAGTATCCATATCTAATAAGTTCAGCCAGCCCGGCTGCGATAATTGATTGATCTACTACAAGAAATCCATCGTTAAGCACCAGGCAGCTAAATACATACTGTGCATTCAAGCTTAGTCTACTATCTTCAAGAGGACTGCACTGTATATCTATCATTTTTGAACTACCTCATATAATCGTATTGGAGCGCAGCAGCGGAGTTTACCGCCTATGCACATATTGTGGGGCATGGCGAACCATGCCCCAAAAGGAGAAGTATATATAAACCCCTGTGGCTGGGGAGAGTTATAAACTAAATAGCGAATGGAGTTATTATAGCTCCTGTTCTTCGTCCTCGTCCTCATCATCATTTAAAATATTATCGCTTGTTTCCTGCTGGGTTTCAAGATACATCTTACGCCATTCTGAAAGAAAATCAGATTTCTGCAGGCAGAAGTAGAAGAATTCAGATATCTCGTCATTGGTAAGCTCATCGCCGATTATCTCAGTGACTTCCTTACGCTGCAGCGTGATTTTCTTCGCATACTGATTAGGCGAGGATTTCTTCTTTTCGGTATTCTGCTTAACCGGCTCCTGCGTAGATTTTTTATCACTCTTTTCAGCAGGTTTAGGAGTTTCATCGTATAGTTCGATGATATCGCTTTCAGATACAAATTTGAGATATGCAAGCTCTTCTGCCTGCTCAGCGGTTATTTTCCGATCAGGAAATCGATTGAGATAGGACGCTATGCCTCTCTGACTTTCGTCAGGCATTCCCGAAAAAGAAACAGCCGGCAGGAGATTGATCCTGCCGGAATCCAGCAAATCCATAAGTTCCGGGACAAGCCTTGAGCAGGCTATGTACCGCTGAACTGTCGCACGCCCCTCGCCGTACTTCTCAGCAATGGCAGCCGTTGAACGTGGGCTTCCCAGTGCTATCAGCGCTTCGTGCTGTGCCTTGTAAGCATATGCACGTTCAGAGGGGAGCAGTTCAGTCCTCTGGCAGAGGTTCGTGTCAGCCATCATGAGTTTGGCGCGGTTCTCATCGACGTCCTTGATAACGCTTGGAATATTGGTTATGCCGGCAATTTTGCAGGCTTCAACGCGGTTGTGTCCGGCGATGATACGGTATTTTCCGTTGTCAAGCGGGCAAACAATGATAGGCGAAAGCAGTCCGTTTTCCTTTATGGACTCAGCCAGTTCATGCAGCTTGAATTCGCCGTACATCTTGAACGGCTGATTTTCCCATGGGACGAGCTGATTTATAGGTATTTCTTTTTCGGTATTCTGAACAGCATTGTCAGTTTTGAGGAAGTCTGTCATGTGAAGTTTGCCGGTGTTGCTTGATGTTCCTAAATTAAAGCCCATTATATAGCCTCCTTGCCGAGTATCTCAGTAACAAGCTCTCTGTATTGTCCGCCAAGTACGCTGTTTTTCTTGGATATAAGCGATTTCTGCTCAGCGGTGCTGTTTGCGGCTTCGATACGCTTGCTGATAGTAGTTTCGTAAACCAGACCTCCATAGCGTTCCTTTAAGGCTTTATCCACTGCCTGTGCCATCTGTGTGTTGTCGGTCATAGTTTCAAGTATGCCACATATTTCAAGGTTGGGATTTATGTTGTCCTTTACCAGATTGAAGATATCCTCAAACTGGACTATGCCGTTGAGCGCAAATTTCTGCACCTGCACCGGAATGATTACGCCGTCCGCTGCTGCAAGCGCATTCGTCACCAGTATTCCCAGCGAAGGGAGGCAGTCAATAAGTATGTAATCATACTCGGTCGTCTTTTCATCTGATAACAGAGCCTTGCGAAGTATCTGCTCCCGGCACATCGTCTGAGCCAGGAACATATCGGCAGTAGCAAGAGATATATCAGCCGGTATGTAATCTATGTTCTCGCTTTTCGCGGTCACAATGCACTCTGAGATTTTTGCCTGCCCCTTGAGTACGTCCACCATTGTCTTGGAGCCGGTGAAGTCATAGCCGAGATAGTCGCTCAGGTTGCCCTGCGGGTCGAGGTCGATACAGAGTACCTTTTTGCCCTGTTCAGCCAGTCCGGCGGCAATGTTTACAACGGTCGTGGTCTTACCTACGCCGCCTTTCTGGTTTGCGATTGCGATGATTTTTCTTGTCATAATGTAGTCCTCCTGCCATTTCGGCAACATTTTATTTCCGTCCTTGAATATATAAGGCATAGGCAGGGCGGAAGGACTTACCGCCCATCGGGGAGCTACCCCGCTATGCCCGTCAACTCCTTTCGGAGGTCAACGCTTGTTCATATCGTGATTGACCCGGGACTTCCAGTAGCTGTTGAGCGTCAGCCGGGAATTATACAGCGCCGTTATCAGGTAACTGCGGATATTCCGGACATCGCTGATGTTGTTGTCCATTGCTTCAAGGACATACTCAATGTGGCTGCTGTTGAGTTTCAGAAATGTGCTTTTCACAATGTCATGTGGTATGTCCTCGCCGTTTACCCGTATTGTTGGCTTTGCAGAGCACACTGTATCAACGATAATGTCTATCAATTCGAGAATGGTTTCTTTCTTTTCGGGATTCTGCTGAATAAGAAAATCACATTCAGTGTTATCACGGATAATCCGAGAGTAGTCCGAACGTTTGTCGATATCTTCGGATTGATTGATAGGATTGAT
>OGPP01002073.1_pt1 | contig 12839 bp, 9 predicted proteins | sample 1553021 | NCBI WGS metagenome assembly OGPP01 (sample SAMEA2580217, study PRJEB22360) | human gut metagenome | biome: human gut; feature: human-associated habitat; material: faeces | place: Denmark | collected 2008/2010
TATTAATATCCCAAAACATCATTAACAAGTATAACATGCATTCTTCCTGTATGACGTGAATATCTTGTAATCAGGAAATTACAGCATATTGTATCAGGTGACTTACAGTCAAAGCATTTACCTGTCGTCTTGCAAGGTGTCTTGACATCAAATCTCTGGGCATTAGCTGGAGCTGCTACATTTCTGGCACGCTTCATCGCCTCATCAATATCTGAACAGACTTTATTCATTCCTACTATAAACACAACCTTCTTTGGTCCTTGTGCTATGCAGGAAACACGGTTTGAATTACCATCAATATTTACAAGTATGCCGTCATTAGTCATCGCATTTACACTTGATAAAAATACGTCTGCATCATATGCATACATAAGGCTCTCACGAGGAGTCATATCAGCGCGGTCAGCATAATTATAATTGCCATCATTTAAAGCCTGAATAAGTCCAATCTCACCTGCACTCTGACAGCCACCCATAGCAACAGTACTGCCTTCACCAATTATCTCCAACGCCTGTTTTAATGCTTCTTCTTTATCTTTTTCATCACCTGTCTTGAAAGCTGCAAAAAGTTCTCTGGCATCACTAAGTAATGTAACTATACGGTCAGTTATATTTATTGAATCAAATGACATCTGTTCAAGATTCATCATTGTATTTTCCATTCTCTCCAATACAACTTCCGTAGTTTTTTCCGTTTCCTTCAACTCCATTTATATTTCCTCCAGCAATTCATATATACTCTTAACTCCTACAAGTTTCATCCCTTTTAACTGTGAACTGTCAATACTTAAACTTTCACAATTTACTTTAGGCATAATACATCTGTCAAAACCAAGTTTTGCGGCTTCAAGAACTCTCTGCTCTGCCTGGTTTACTGCTCTTACCTCGCCTACAAGTCCAACCTCGCCAAAGCATATCGTCTTACTGTCAATAGCTATATTTTTATAACTTGAAAGAACAGCAAGAACTATGCCCATGTCAAGTGCAGGCTCATTTATCCTCATACCTCCTGCGACATTTATATATGCGTCGCAGTCGCCCAGATGCAGCCCTATCCTTTTTTCCATTACTGCCAATAGAAGATTTACCCTGTTATAATCAGTACCCGCTGATGTTCTTCTAGGCATATTAAAATTAGTGCGGCACACAAGTGCCTGTACCTCAACAAGTATCGGTCTTGTCCCCTCTATAGAACACGCAACGACCGACCCGGCTTCATTTTCAGGCTTTCCCTGAAGCATATATTCAGATGGATTTAAAACTTCCCTAAGCCCATCTGCACGCATCTCAAATACACCGATCTCATTTGTCGAACCAAATCTGTTCTTTACTCCTCTTAAAAATCTGAACGATGCACCACCGTCTCCCTCAAAATAAAGCACCGTATCTACCATATGTTCGAGAACCCTCGGTCCTGCCACCACACCTTCTTTTGTAACATGACCGACGATAAATACCGTTATATGAAGCCCCTTTGCTATCCTCATAAGAATACTTGTAGCTTCTCTTACCTGGCTTACGCTTCCTGGTGCAGAGCCTACATCTTCCCTATACATAGTTTGTATCGAGTCTATTATGACAACATCAGGCATCATGTCAGTTATGCTGTTTGATATTATATCAAGATCAGTCTCACACAATATGGAAATGTCTCTAGAAAATGTTCCAAGTCTCTCTGCTCTCATTTTTATCTGGCGAAGTGATTCCTCACCTGATACATAGAGAACTTTTTTGCCCTCATCCGAAAGATTTCTGCACATCTGAAGCAAAAGTGTTGATTTTCCTATGCCGGGATCACCTCCCACGAGCACAAGCGAACCGACAACAATACCTCCTCCGAGAACTCTGTCCATCTCTGATATTTTTGTACTTATTCTGTTTTCATCATCTGTGGTAACATTAGAAAGCAGCGTCGGAACTGCATCCTTTTTAGTCGCAGAAACGGTACTCGAAACTCCCGGTACCGCTTTTGCAACTGGTTCTTCAACAAATGAATCCCACTCATGACATCCGGGACACTGTCCAAGCCACTTAGATGATTCATATCCGCACTGCTTACAGAAAAAAACTGTCTTTTTTTTAGATTTTGCCATACTTATCCTCATTATCGGCTGCTGTTCACACTTATGCGTGAACAGCTATGATTATTGTGTCTTATTACACTACTTGGCAAGTTTATAAATATTACAACTTAACAACCTGAATCTTATACTGCTTTTCAGGCTCCACCTCTATACTTACACTAATCTTTCCAGCAAGATTTGACTTCATTTTACCGATATTTGTACCATCTACAAATACTTTATATTCTGTATCAGGCTCAAGCTCAACCGTAATAGAACTGTCCTCCCAGCCCTCTACCATGAAACTCATTTCACTATCAGTATTCTTCATCTCAGTTACAACAGTTCCCGGTACTGATTCATAAACGAACAATCCGTTTTTCTCAAGTTTTGTTATCTCTTTAAAGGTCTTTACCTTATATAAATCTCCCTCATACTCAAAATCAGATTTCTTCTGTTTTGTGTCAAACTCAAAATTTCCAAAACTTAATGTTCCGTCGTTCTCCTTGCGAATCAATTCCTTTATAACAGCCATAATCTTTCCTCCTATGTCCTTTTATTTTGACGAAATAATTATGCGGAATGAATAAGAGTTTCACTCATATTTTCTTTCCGCTTATTGTATTTTGCTTTAAGTAACAATTCATCATTTCTTTTATGACTGAACCGTTACTGATTTACTCTTAGAATATCACATTTTGTTGCAATTTGCAAAAAAATATATCGGATTTTAGTCACTTTTTTGTAACAAGTTCAGCCATAAAAATATAATCGGTAATATCTGAGCTTGCTCATTGTATTGCTGATTATATTTTTATGGTAGAATAGCCTTTCATTTATTACATGAGGTAAACATAAGCTGCGTAGCAGCGACTGACATTTTACCGGCAGATTTATGAATGTAATAAATGGAAGGCTGAACTGTTATCACTTTTTTATAATTTTGATTTCCGTTGTCAAGTTGTCTAAAACAAATCGATTTGTTTAAAGCAGCAGCTATTTTCTACTGTCCCGCTGATATGATTATCTTTTTCTCTGTTTCATCATAATCAACATTTACTTTCTCTCCCGCCTTAACTTCTCCTGCAAGAAGTTTATCTGCAAGAAGATCTTCTATCTCTGTCTGTATCGCTCTTCTTATAGGTCTTGCACCATAATTTTTATCAAATCCTTTGTCTGCAATATGTTCTACTGCTTTCTCTGATACAGCAAGATTTATGCGCATCTGTGCATTGGTTCTGCTGCTAAGGTTTCTAAGTAGTATTCTTACTATCTCTTTGAGATTTTCTTTGGTGAGCATATGGAATACAAGTACTTCATCAATTCTGTTTATAAACTCAGGCTTGAAGATTTTCTTTACTTCATCCATAACGCCCTCTTTCATCTTTTTGTAATCGGCTTCCTCACTGTCGTCAGTACCAAAACCAAGGCGGCTAGGTGATACTATACGCTGTGCACCTGCATTTGAAGTCATAATGATGATAGTATTCTTAAAACTTACCTTTCTTCCCTGTGCATCCGTAACATGACCATCTTCGAGTATCTGAAGAAGAATGTTAAATACATCAGGATGAGCCTTTTCGATTTCGTCAAAGAGTACGACTGAATAAGGATGTCTCCTCACTTTTTCGCTTAACTGGCCGCCCTCTTCATATCCTACATATCCCGGAGGTGAACCAATCATTTTTGAAACACTGTGTTTCTCCATATATTCGGACATATCAACTCTTATTATCTCATTTTCTTTTCCGAATACAGCTTCGGCAAGTGCCTTTGAAAGTTCCGTTTTTCCTACACCTGTAGGTCCTAAGAAAAGGAATGAGCCTATCGGTCTGTTCGGATCCTTAAGCCCTACCCTTCCTCGTCTCACGGCTTTTGATACTGCTTCGATAGCTTCTTCCTGTCCGACTACTCTCTCATGAAGTATGCTCTCAAGTTTTTTTAGACGCTCTGTCTCTTCCTCCTGAAGCTTTTGAACCGGTATTTTTGTCCAGTCGGCGATAACCGCTGCCACATCATTTTCATCCACACATACTTCTTTTTTGTTTTTCTCTTTCTCTATGTCAGTGCGAAGTTTTTCAAGTCTTTTTTCAGCATCAGACTGCATTTTCTTTAGCTCTCCGGCATGGGCATAATCTTCATTTCTAATGGCATCCTCTTTTTCTTTTTCCCACCTTAATATATCTTCTTCAAGCTCACGGAGCTCAGGTGTTGAAAGGTATCTGCTAAGACTAACTCTAGCCCCCGCCTCGTCAATAACATCTATCGCCTTGTCAGGAAGAAATCTGTCATTTACATATCTCTCAGACATTTTTACTGCTGATACTATGGCACTATCACTTATCTTTACTCCGTGGTGCTCCTCATATCTCTCTTTAAGACCTGCAAGTATCGCAATAGTCTCCTCCGTGTCCGGCTCACTTACATCTACCGGCTGAAAACGGCGTTCTAAAGCTGCATCTTTTTCTATATACTTACGGTATTCGTCTAGCGTTGTTGCTCCGATAAGCTGAAGTTCACCTCTTGCAAGTGACGGTTTTAATATATTTGCCGCATCAAGTGCACCCTCTGCACCACCTGCTCCGATAATAGTGTGTATCTCATCTATAAATAAAAGAATATTTCCCGACTGTGTAACTTCTCTTACAGCCCTTTTTATCCTCTCCTCAAACTCTCCTCTGTATTTTGAACCTGCGACCATTCCTGAAAGATCAAGTGTGAGCACCTTTTTGTCCTTAATAATATCAGGCACATCACCTGCCGCAATCTTTTGTGCAAGTCCCTCAACTACTGCCGTCTTTCCGACACCCGGTTCTCCGACAAGACACGGATTGTTCTTTGTTCTTCTGCTGAGTATCTCTATAAGTCTTGTAATCTCTCTGTCCCTGCCTATGACCGGATCAAGTTTTCCGTCTTTTGCATACTCGGTAAGATTTCTGCTGTACTGGTCAAGCATCGGTGTTGCAGATTTATTCCTTCTGCTTTTCTGCATCATATACTCGTTTTTAGCACTGTTTACATCCTGCCCCGTCGCCGTAAGAAGATCCACATAGAGTTTCTGGACATTTATCCCTCTCGTATTGAGAAGTCTTACCCCAAGACACTCCGTCTCCTTAAGCATTGCGATAAGGATATGCTCTGTTCCCGCCTGAGCTGAGCCTAATCTCTCCGCCTCGGTTATGCTGTTTTCAATAATCTTTCTGGCTCTTGGTGTATATTGCGGTCTTTCTGCTACCGCTACTCCCTCGCCTGTTTCAATCATTTCCTCTATAAGAACTCTGAGTTTTTCTTCTTCCACTCCGTTCTCACGCATAACCTCTGCTGCAACACCCTTAGTTTTCACAAGTGCTATAAGCAGATGTTCAGTTCCAATATAACCGTGTCCAAATGATTTTGCGACACTCAACGAATTATCAAGTGCTTTTTGTGCACTTTTGGTAAATTTATTTCGCATACGCTCAAAACTCCTTCATTTTATTAATCTGCCTGCAACAGCTAAGTCTTTAATTTCTTATATCCATAAATCTGTAAACAGGCTGTCAACCGCTGCTATACGGCTTTCTTATTTCATAATTTTTACTCTCATTCTCTATGCCAATAATGCGTAATGTTGTTACTTTTTTCCTCAAACGAATCCAAATCTGTTTTTTCGTTATTATCTCCCAACATCTCGTTTTCTGATATATCTGCTCCTGATACATCTTTTTTTGACATACCATCTTTTAGACTGTCAAATTTCGGCATATTTTCACCATATGTGTGTTTTATCTTTCCCATATATTCTATTGTATCTGTGCTGTCAACAGTTCCGGCATTCTCAATGCCACCGGCACTGCCGTCTGAAATACTACCATATGCACTTATAATATTATTATTCTGCCGATAATGCAAATATATTGTTATCATTCCTATAAACATCAACAGACATATAATAACCATTATTCCCACAATATATTTCATTGTCTTTAATTTTGTTTCACTGACGGAATCTGAACCTACAACAGTATTTCCGATGCTTTCTTTGTACCATGCTTTTACTTTATCATAGGGCATAAAGCTGTCATTTTCCGTATCATACAGATAAAACTCCGGCTCCTGTCTTCCGCATTTACAATATATAAGTACAAATTTATGCTCAAGATTATCTTCGGTGGCATATGCCGTTATGACATGACCACTTAGAACTATCTCTGTTTTTCCAAACCCTGTCGGAATATCCTTGTCATTCTCTAACGAAACAACCTTATATTCTTCATTATAATGAATGGTTATAACGCTGTTCTGATATGTTGCGGTTACACTCTTAACCGCATCTTTTGTAGTATTTTTTTTATCATCAGCGTTTATTTTTTTCTTTTTCGTTTTAGTTTTCGGACTTTCACTTGGCTTTATATCATCTTTCGCAGACTCATCATTATTTTTTTTGCCATCGTAAGGTTTTTCTGTCCCTGCCGGTTCCTTACCGTCAGGCTCTTTATTGTCATTTTTTGGGGTTGCAGCCGCTTTTTTATCACTCTTATTCTTAACCATAATATTAAGTGTGTCGGAAGATACTGACATCTTTGAAGAATCTTCTGAATTATATACTGCATATGGCTGTTTTAATTCTATTGATGTACTGCCCTCTTTTCTCGCGACAAACTTAATGGAATATTTAAGACTGTTCACCCCGGTCTCCCTGCCTGTATCTTCTATTTGAAACCGGTTGTCATTGCCACTTGCAACACTTCCGCCTGTCATATACTGAAGGACCCTGCTGTCATAAGAAAAACTGCCCTCAAAGCCACTCATGGCATCAGAAGAATTTACCGTGATTATCACATAAACTATATCCCCTTTTGAAACCTGACCGGATGATGCCCTTACCGATACCTCAGCACTTGCTGCACTCACATCTACAGCTTTGGCATTTATGCATACCATTAAAAGAAATAATGCAAATGCAAACTTATAAAATATATTAGTTTTTCTTTCTTTTTTCATTCAAATCCCCCCTGCCACCACTAATACAATATCATCTACTTTCGTGTCACAACAATTTTGTATTTTCTTGTATTTCCGCTTTCAGATTTCACTTTTACATAGAAAGTATTTGTCCCGACTTCAAGGCTCTTTATTCCTGTGCCTGTCATTGTCGAATGTTTGCTTACCTTTGAAGCACATATGTTTACACTTGAAACACTGTTGTTTACAGTCAGTGTATATGTCTTTGTTCCGTTATCTCCAAGCACAAACTTACTGTCAAACGCATGATCTTTAATATAAAGCGTACTCAGATAATTGTTTGGATTCTTGCCACCGGATGGAACATCACATGCTTCCTCAGGCATATTATCATACACCGGTATTGAAAATACCATCGACATATTTTTATCTATCACACCATAAGCCGCAACTGTTTTTGTCGCCTCATTGTTTGGTGCTTCTATATTTCCCATATACTGATGATTATACCTGTTTTTAGCTGTGACATTAAATTTTTCAAGGTACAGAGTATTCTGTCCCATATTTATATAATTTTTTCCTATATACTGTGCACCGCCGACTAATGACTTGTATCTGTTATTCCACGGGCGAAGATAGGTCTTTCCCGTTTTCGCCCATTTCAATCCGTTTGCAACTGCACCTCCTGCAACAACACTGTTATTTGCACCGATATTATAAAAATTATATATTCCTTTATATCCGGATACAGTTCCAGATACCGAGCTGCTCATTTTATTCGCATTTATTACAACCTCCTGCTTCACTCGTGACGCAAGATGGTAAGGACTTACCTTAGATTTTTTTGCAGCCGTCATAAATGTTTTTGAATATTTGACACTCACATTTTTGCCACTGCTCTTATATGTATATTTTTTATTATACATAGGTGTATTTTTTAAGATATTTTCAACACCCGACTGTGTCTGACTTCCACTCTGATACTCAAGACTCTCAAACTGGAAAATTCCTCTTTCATCAAGGAAATTTCGCGGATCCATATAATATTTTACCGCTTTTTTTGATGCCGTAACCCAGGTACTTCCATCGTATGGTATATACCTGTCCTTTGTCCAGTCATAAGCCTTTGCTTCTGTCGATTTCCACGCATATGACTTATTTATACTCAAAAGATTAAGCCCTACCTTTGACTCATTATTTATGACCGTAGACCATTTTAAACCGGTCTTATAAGGCTTAAACTCCCAACATGGATATTTCTCATGAAGTTTTACAAGTTCCGTTATATAATCATCCGGAAATCCTGCCTTTTTCAGATTTTTCTTAAATTCAGCATTAGTTTCAGGTGCAGCTGTCGGCTTTTCCGTCACTTTAGGTGCTGCCGTTGCATCAGGTTTCTTTGAAGGTTTAGCTGTCACTGTCGGTTTCTTTGTCACTGCAGGTTTTTTTGTTGCACTTGCACTTTTCCCTTTGATTATCTGAAAATATACATTGTCAGCCAAAATATACCCTGTATGTGTTATCTTTGCCGATATGAATTTCACCTTAAAATATCTTTTTGATGCGACCGTCTTTTCCCCTAAAATAACAAACTGGTCACCATTTTTTACAACTATTTCTCTGCCTGATGAATTGGTAATAACAATAGCCTTTCCCGGTGTTTTTAACATATTAAGATTTCTACTGCTCTTTGATATTCCCGGAAGTCCTGTCCCATATGAAACATTCACATTTTCTGCTGCTATATATCCCTTATAAGATGTTCCCTCATATACAAATAAAGCATAATACCATCTTTTCACGCCGGATTTTTTTTCAATGTATATTCTAACTTTTCTTTTTGAAGGAAGTGTGATTTTTTTGCCGTCTTTTGTAAGATATTCCTTTTTTGCGTTAAGATTTTTTCTTACATTTGTCTCAGAAGACACATATCCTACTATTGAAGTATATGTTTTACCTGTTTTAAATTTTAAATATTTTTTATTTACATAACCGTTGAGATTTCTACTGTTTTGCGTAAATTTAATATGATACCAGTCTCCATTTTTTTCAATAACGATAACCTTCTGTCCATTTGACAGCACAACTGATGTTCCGCCCCCTGCCTGCACTTTGGCATAGTTTGTCCCCGGTCCTTTTCTTACATTTAGATACCCGTTTACATTTACGACACCTATCGCATCCGCCTTAAGCTCTTTGTCACTCTTACTTAAATTAAAAATGAGTATAAAGCAAATAAATGTAATTGCAAAAAGTATATATTTTTTATTCTTAAAAGGCTTTAAAGACATCTGAACATTATCTCCTTAATCTACGCTGTATATCCCTCAGTCGTTTCATGTATCTTATAATCATTCTTATCAACACTATTTTCTATGTTTTAAACCAGTTTTGTTAATATAACGATTTCGTTATAAACATTATCTGTTTAGTTATCACATTGCTTTATATATTTCTGTCATTTACTTAAAACAATACTTATATATTTCTGTTATTTTTTTATCCTAAGCAGTTATTTTATAAACTCTTTCAACTGCTCCGTATCAAATTTATAATGTGAGCCGCAGAACTGACAATTAACTTCAATAGGCTCACCGTCATCTATCATTTCCTGCAGTTCTTTTTTTCCCAGACTTGCTATAACCTTTGATACCCGCTCGAACGAACAGTCACATTTATACTGCGTAGGTACAGTTTCAAGTATCTCCACATCCATTCCCTCAAGTACATAATTCAAAATATCCTCAGGAGTCATGCCCTTATCAAGCATCTCTGTAACAGAATGAACTTCGCCAAGTCTTGCCTCCAGCTTGTCAATAACCTCATCATCTGTGTCCGGCATAACCTGAATGATAAAACCTCCTGCCTGACGCACATGATTATCCTTATCCATAAGAACTCCAAGACCCACCGAAGACGGAACCTGCTCGGATGTTGCAAAATAGTATGTCAGGTCTTCTGCTATCTCACCTGAGACAAGATGTGTCTGTCCATTGTAAGGTTCTCTAAGACCTATATCTTTTATAACATTTAAAAATCCCGGTCCGAGTGCACCCGAAACATCAAGCTTTCCCTGTGCATTTGGAGGAAGTATAACATTCGGATTGTTTACATATCCCTTTACATCTGCGTTTGAGTCAGCCGTAACAGTTATGCCGCCGATAGGACCACCACATTCTATCTGAAGTGTGAGTACATCTTTTTCACCTTTCATCATACTTCCCATCATTGAAGCTGCCGTAAGAAGTCTGCCGATAGCTGCTGTTGCAACCGGACTTGTGTTATGTATTTCCCTTGCTTTCTCAACAATATCCTTACTCGTAACCGCAAACGCTCTAAGCTGATGGTCTGCCGCTGTTGCTCTAACTATATAATCTTTATATTCACTCATTTTTAATCTCCGTTTCTGATGATATTTTTAGACTTTTTAATCAGTAGTATCAATTTATATTTATCTGTAACTGGTGAACCATAAAATGATATTTGTCAATACAATAAGCTTATTCATTGTATTATTAGTGTAACAGTTCAGCCTTTCGTTACTTATTAGTTCTCATTTTACGCTGGAATAGTCTTTCTTTCCTGGACGCTGTGCCACAAAATAAATCCTCTCGCTGTCCTCTTTCGCCGCATTTTCCGTGAAAGCGTCATAAACTTCAAGACATGAAAGCCCCGCATTCTCAAGACAATCTCTCACAAACTTAATATCATATGCCCTCTGGTGATGAATTTCTTCCGACCTCTCAAAAAGGTCGTTCTCATCATCAACAAGACTGTATATCGTAAGCAGATACTCATTGATACCTGTATCCTTATGAAATTCATTTTCCCATATAAAACTTGCATCCTCTCTGTTCTCTGCAATCGTCCTGCTACCAAGTATATTCTCATAAAAATGTCTCGTTTTCATGTCAAAAATAAAAATTCCCCCATAATCAAGAAAAATCTTTACTTTTTCAAAAACCTTAAGCAGATCATTTTTATCCGTTATATAATTCATACCGTCACAGACGCACACCATAGCGGCGGCAGTACCGTAAAGGTCCAGTTCACGCATATCCTGATTTAAAAACAGTATCTCATTTTTACTCTCGCCCGTTTCCTGCTCCTGTGCGGAATCCCCCATAGCATCCTGCGAACCATCGGACTTACTTTCACTTCCATCTGTCATTTCATCAAAATCCTGACAGCAATACTTCTGCCTTGCAACCTCAAGCATCTCATATGACATATCGACACCTATCATATCATAACCGTCATCCGCAAGCAATTTTGTCATTGTACCCGTGCCGCAGGCAAGGTCTGCCACGATTCCATCTTTAATGCCATATTTTATCAATAAACCATGAAGATAATCATGCCACTGTTCATAGGGAATGTTGTCCATGAACTCATCATAGACATAGGCAAAATCTCCATATATCTCGTCCTGTTCCATAATATACCTCATTTTCTGTGTTTTTCATAGGTTTTTTCTTACTTAATCATTAATCAAACGGCATTTCTTTTCATATTCTTCCAAAAATTCCTGTTTTCCAATAGTATGTATTTCTCTATATAAAAAGCCTTTGAATTTTTCAATTCCAAACAATATCCTTGTTTCTGTGTCTGCCTTTGCCAATTCTCCCATCTTATTTTTAAATTTTGAAAAGCCTTTACTCGGATTTTCTTTTCTTTCATCACTTATGGCATCGTCATTATAAACCACAAACAATACGGCTTTTTTCTTAATCTCGTTAATCGAATACTTTTCTTTCAGAAAAAAATAAGCCGTGTATATACTATCATACGCTTTAGGCGGTAAAGATTTTTTGGGTAATTGCGATTTTCTCGCATTTTTAAACTCAATAAACCAAAAGTCATCATCATCCGATAAGGCAAACGCATCTACTGAACTCAGACTTTTTTTACTTCTATATTCTTTACAGACATCTTCCGTATAAGCATCAAAATCATAAACTTTTACTTCACTTTCTATAAAGTCTATATTTTCATCACTTTTTGATGTTTCCTTTATTGTGCTTTCATATTGTTCCATAACATTTTTGTATTCTTTCATATATCGCCATGTCCCCATATTCTACAAGTAATCTAACGGTTTATACAACATTTCATAAATTTTATCAGTATTATTAGTAACATCTTCCGTAGAAAAATAACCGTTTGCATCTTCATTCATAACATAAAATCTACCCTTATCTTTAAGAGAATAGTTTGCTAACGAAACTTCGACAGCTCTCATAAAATACGGACTGTGTGAATTTATCACTATTTTTATATTTAATTCTTTATTTAGCAAAACTAATATTTCCGCAAATTTAACCTGCCATTCCGGATGTAAATTAGACTCCGGTTCATCAATAAGCAAAATACTGTTTCTATTTAGTGAACCGTTTTGCAATAATTTTTGAATTACAAGCATATTTTTCATTCCTGATGCAACATTTTTAACATCAAAACTTGTATTTGTTTTTTCATCTTTATACAACAGGCTGCTCCCTGACTCCCCAGCAATCAGTTCACCATGTAATATTTCTTTTAAGATATTAGCAAAAGCATCTGTATTTTCTTCAATATCACTAAATGTCTCAAATGAAACATCTATGCCAACTTCTTTATACAACGCTTTTCTAAGCTCACTGTAAAGTAACAATGATACTTTTTTGTCATTAATTATATCCGTAAAATGACAGGTATCAATATACCATATTGAATTTACAAAATTAGGATAACTTTTACATGAAATCATTTTATTATCCTTAAACTCCGCAAAAGTTTCATTTGTGTCAAACTCAATCTTTATATTTCCATTTTTCTTACAGCCAAACGAAT
>OGPP01002074.1_pt1 | contig 12833 bp, 15 predicted proteins | sample 1553021 | NCBI WGS metagenome assembly OGPP01 (sample SAMEA2580217, study PRJEB22360) | human gut metagenome | biome: human gut; feature: human-associated habitat; material: faeces | place: Denmark | collected 2008/2010
TCAACCGGAGCCATTACTAACGGATCAAAGATAGCGACCGTACCGGCCGGAAGATATTTAAGGCTTCTAATGCCCACTGTGCCAAGCGGAGTGAGTACGGTATCGATAGCAATACCATTTACAACTCTGCCCGCATTGACGATAGTCAGACCGTTCGCCGCAGCGTCAGCATTCAGCTGCATTCTGCTTGTGGCATCGAGACCGAGAATAAGTCCATCAAGAGAACCATTGCTGTCATCGATCAGCTTTAATGCCTCACAGAGAAGTAAAAAGCTAAGCGGCTTGCCATCAGCATCAATTGCGTTGGAAGTAATGGCATTCAAAAGTCCACGGGATCTGTTGGCTACGCTGTCACCGGTAGATTTCTGGTATACACCATTGATAAAGGTATACTCGATGTCCTGAGCGATTTTAGCCATCTTCGCGGCAATCTGGAAATCTTCCTCAGTCGGCGGGTTCGGCTGCTGTCCTGCAACATTGATTCCACCAAGTGTACCCATGTTGGACATCTTACCGTAAGAAATACCAACGCTCTCCTGAAAGATCTGTGTTACGTTTGTTTTCTGCTCCCTTGTCACAATACTGGAATCTGGAGCTGTCAGAGACTTGCTCTCAGAGATATCCGGCTGAGACCCCTGTGCTGTTTCAAACTCCTGTCCGGTCACGAACTCTGTATGGTTCGTTGATTTCCGTCTTGCACCGATCATAGTGGAAAACGGAGTCTTTGTATTACCCTTGTTAAACAGCATCCCACTGTAATTCGGGGTATTTCCACTCATTGCATATGTATCTGCCATATTTTCTACCTATCCTTTCTATCTTTTTGCATTCATTTCGCTCTGCTGGCGAACTAAAGAAGCGTAGGCAACCATATCGCCACGCTCCTGAGCTTCTGCGATCTGCTTGGAGAGGTCCACTTTTCCAGAACCATTGCCAGCCGGAGGATTTACCTGATACTCCTTCTCCCAAGCACTCTTGAGAGATGCTTCCCGCTTATCCGCAAAGATTTTTTCGTTACTGAGGACAGTTGCGTTGTCTCCGTCGTACATGGCTGTTGCGGTCTCTGTTGCAAAATCCTTATCAAAGCCTCTTTCCATGTAGGCACCAGCCAGTTCGGAAATCTTAAGAGTCCTCTCAAGATCCTGGTTCTTTTTCACCATTGCATCCCACTGTTCTTTGCGCTCCGCGTCCGCTTTCTCAGACTCTGACATCTGTTCTCTCTGCTTACGCTTATTCTCAGCAATCTGAGCAGTATACTGGTCGATGAGAGTCTTGCTTTTCTGGATCTCTCTGTCATGATCTGCCCTCGACACATAAAGCTCATTGAACTTCGCCTGCGCCTCTTCATCTGTCATTCCTTCGCTGTAAGCACTTCCTAAAATAGCTTTCCAATCCATAAATAACCTCCTGCGTTTTTTAAGGCTTCTCTGCCTGTTAAAATTTGCGCTTTTATACTTCTTCTCCGAAGTTGTCTGTTGCGAAATTTGTATGGCGGCTTCTCTGCCGCATAATAAAAGCACCCATCTCTGAGCGCTTGATTTTATAATTTCCCGGACAGAGGGCTGTTTTTGCTCTGATCCGAATTATCCTGCATGATTTTATCAGCATCCGGTTTTGTCGCGTCCGTTGCAGAACTGCCGCTCGTAGCATATGATTCTTGTATCTTTTTAATCATTTCCATTGAGTCAACGGTAAACTGCTGCGGATCTGTCGTGAATGAAGCAATCTCAGTTGCCCTGAGAGGGTCGGCGCCATTCTTAAGCATTGTTGCCCATGCGTTGACCTTGTCAGTCAGATTGTATGTCTTGTTGCGGGAGAATTTAATTCCTACATCAGATACTCTCAAGCTACCGATATCCGCATCATCTTTATTCTTATCATGACGAGCAATCGCAAGCATCATCTTAATTGCGCGACGTTCAGACTGTTCAAATTCCTGTTCGCTTGTCTGCGCCCTTGAATCTGCTTCAGAGTACCCATTTGACATACTTGTTGCTGTTCCCGTGGATCCGCCCGTAGAAATGCCAAACATCGGCACACCAGAGATTTCTTGCGTTTCTCCTTTTAAGTAGTCTACATAGGATTGAATCTCTGACTGATTTAACGTCTGCGTGAGATAAGTGATTTTCGCATCTCGTCCGTCTCCAGCACTCTTCGTTACAATCATGCCGTTTCCATCTACAATCTGCTTTTTCTGATCTTCATCCAGTTCACAGTTATGGAACCACAAGAGAGATTGGACAAACTGAGCAATATCATTCGCACGATCAGAGTTAACAGTGTTAAGTTCATCCAGAATTGGAATCACGGCCTCAAAGCATCCGAAACTATCACCAAGGATGTTTCTCTCGTTGGCATACTCAATGACTGGAATTTCTCCATATACCCACGGCTTGACAGTAAATCCTTCATTGCATGATGCATGCAGGCCAATAGGACGGGTAATCTCAAAATAGTTTTTCTTGCTCCATGCGCCAATTTTGTAGGTTCCGTTATCGGTGATTGCGAACGATACGCCAAGCATTGGCTCCCGGAACGCATCATTTTTGTAAACGACAAAGGCGCACATCGGATTGAGCGTCGTGATTTTGAAAAGTGATAACTCATCCTCATTGTCGTTCGGCATAATCAAACGATATCCAAGCCCACAAGTCTTAAAACTATCAGCCAGTAAAACATCTTTAGACGATTTGCTCTGCTCCCTCAGCATCTCATTCAGCGCTGTGATTCGGTAATCGTCCTTGATTGACTCATCCTTTTTAAAGATTTTGGAAAGTATCCTTTCGAGCTTGCCTTTTAATGCCTGAATTTCTCCGGCCTGAACATATGTAATCGGATTACTGAATTCATATCCGACCTTGAAGTTCTTTATCCGGCGTGCAACGTTGATTGCTACCCTCTCGTTAATGTCCTCTCTGATTTTCTTCTCACGATTAAGAATCGGCTGATCACCGGCAACATAGTCAAAAAGGTAAATTTCTTCCATGACATTCCATTCATGTTGAGAGAAAGCATTGTCCAGCACTGGCAGAATGTTTTGAGGAGTTATCTCATCAACATCGGTAAACAACATTTTTCTACCTTTGGTCAGCATTCTCTCCATCACCGTCACTTTCTACCTTCTCCGGCCAAAAAGTAAGGCCACTGGAAGTCTTTCTATCTTTCAGTGGCGTATGCTTTGTTTTCCATATGAAGTTCTTTTTCTCAGATTTATTTTGTTTTTCCATATTTCTCCATAGAAAAAGGCACTCAGAACGAATCTGAATGCCCACATAATATTGACTGATATCATTTTATCATTATACGTTGGTGAAATGCGTGACTTTAAGGAAGAAATAACAATTTGAGTAACAGCCGCAAAACGGTGCGAACTCCCATGAGCATTACGACAGGGACCAATATTTTAAAATTAGATCCCGGAATTTATAGTTATGAGGATAAAAATGCAAGTGATGAGCAAAAACTTGCTATGGGCTTTCCCAAAGGTATGTGGCATTCCGAGATCACAGTCACTGGGTACTGGGCTGACAATAATAAATCGACTGGTTACATCAATATTGTGGTTCGTGATTGCAATAGCGATACTCCGTGTATATATGAAAACCTTCACGCTTGGACTGAATGGAAAGGCTGGCAATCTTATGCTTTAAAGAGTGATTTGGAACCGGTCAAATCCAGGCAGATAAACACATATACATCAGCAAATAAAGACACCGATGCAATACTTTCGTCCTATGAAAGCAAAAACGAAAATTTTATATTGTTGTTTACATCCAATGATGCAACGGGAACTATCCCTACTCTAACAGGCTCGCACTTGTTTGTAATTGAGCATTTATTAGTCGGTGACGATTCTGCCAGTGCTATTGAACGAGCTTACAGCACAAAAGGAAAACTAATCGCTTGGCGTTTTAAACAATGGTGGGATAAAACATGGACAGCATGGGAAAATTAGTTTCGCATAATCATTAAATAGCATTGTCTTTCCAGCACATAAAAACAATTTGACCGCGCAACCAAGTGCCAGCAGTTAAAGCTGTATTTTCAACTTTTATGTATATTGTTTTATCACCACTATCTATTTCTAATGCATAACAAGTTCCATTCTCTTGATTAACAAGAACACTATGTGCTGCTGTCATATTACAATCAACAGTACATAGTGGGTATCTGGTCCATTGTACCATATTAACTTTGGTTTCTACAATAAAGTCAATAAATCCGATTGATGCTGTTTTGCCTGTACGCTTACCCCAAATGGTTCCGCCATTAATATTAGCGGAATTTTTTGTTACAACCAGTTCGATGTCCTCATTGCATTTGTTTTCAACATTTTCCAAATCACTCTTTGCTGCGTACTCGACCCAAGCGTTTCTACTTTTTGACCAGATCCACATTGTACTGTCATTTTTAACGAAACATACGACAGTCATATAACCTGCCCATGCACCATAACTAAACGCAAATCCTTCTGTACAGGACGTTAGTCCGGATTTAAATGGAGTGTTCTTTGTATTTCCGTTCCAATACACAAATGTTGGACGCTCTGTCGTAATAAAGATATCATCGGTATACACTGCCTTACTCAAATTGTTAATGTATAGCTTAAAATATAGGAATTTTCGGTTAGAAACGGCAGACATTAAAGAAGGGCGGATGACCCGCCCTATAATTCGATAGCTCCGCGGCTATTTGTATGAACCGTGAATGTTCCTTCTCTCATCGCTCCGTCACTTCCAAATGCAAATATTTCATTTTTAATTGCGAACAACTTATCCGTCACCATTGTGCCGCTATCAGAGAGATAATACCATTTTCCTTTATACTGAACCCACTGATTTGCAAACATGGTTCCATCAGCACCGAACCAATACCACTTTCCATTATCGCAGTACCAGTCATTTTTCACTTTCTGACCATTTGATAAGTAGAATGACCATTTACCATTTTCATTTTCCCACCCGGTCCTTTTCTCTGAAACCATAGGAGTTAAAAATAATGCCCGTTCAGCTTCACGACGTCTCGTCAATCCTGGGAAAACTTTTCCTCCGGCCTTATTGTATTGGAGAACCTTTTCTGCAATCATTGACCGGCTTCTGGTCCCGTTTGCGGTTAATTGGTCAATGGAACCGATATTATACGCAAAGCTTACGAGAGCATCAAATTCATTCTGGTTCCACCCATATGCGGCATTGTATTTTTCTACCTTCGGTCCGTACTTTTTATCGACAGACTGTCTCAGCCATTCATCCGCTATTTTCTGACTGATCTGCAATCCTGAGACAATATTTGTTCCAGTGATCGTCTTATCTGCATTTGTAGTGCCATATCCGATGGTCCAGACCCCGACACTGTCCTGATATGCTTTCAACCGGCATCCTTCAAATTTTTTAATAAGTTCTAATCCCTTTTGAGATATCTTCATAAGCGTCTTCCTTCCTATTATAATAAGAAAAGGCCCAGATTTCTCTGAGCCCTTGCAACGCCACATAACCCCGTGACCGGGAGAAAAAGGATCACCTCCTCTCTACTTACCGGATTTCTGGGCCTGTGTTCCAAAATAAAAGCCGACAATCATCGTAAAAATAGTAAGGAACTGGTCACCTGTGATTTCTCCGGCACATGTAAGACCAATAAATCCACCTGTCAGTGCCAGTGTCATGATGCTCTTAACATCAATCAGTTTCGATAATCTCTCCAACATATGTAACTCCTCCTATTTAATGTAATGAGCCATTAACAGAATAATCCCGACCGCTAATGCCCCAGATCCGGCACCAACCATAGTATTAAATATGGTTTTTGTCATGCCGCTCCAGCGTTCTCCGGGCTCAGATTCCAATTTGGCAAGCCGCTCTCCTTGGCTCTTCTGTTCCTCAATCATGGATTCCATAGACAGCGCCAACTTCTGCACTGACAGTGCAAGGCTGCTCAGCGATTTCCCTTGCTCCTCTTGTTCATCCATTCTGTGCTTGAGGGATTTGATCTGTTGATCATGATTCTCAAACTTTACGGCAACCTCTTCGTCTGTCATGTCCAGTACCTCCTACTATTTTTTCTTTTTGGCTGCAACAATTTCCTTTCGTTGTTCTTCAGTAATCCAGCCTTTAATAACGGCATTGGCTAATCCAGTATCGCTAAGTTTCCCTGTTACATATAATCTTTTCAATCTCTCGTACATAATTTAGCCCTCCAGTTCTCCAAGGATCAATGTGTCAATAGCCGCTGACTGTTCTGCAAGAGTTGCTTTCAGCTCATCCACTTCTTTACGAAGGTCGCCTGTACTCAGTTCGATGATAACGACTGTTCCCGTGACATCACGGTATTCTTTTTCTACCGGCACCTCGGTCTCTGTGGACTCGGAAACTTCCGTCGTTGCTGCATCAGCTGGTTCAATAACTACCTCTTCTCGGCCGATAACATAGTCCTTCTGCTTTTTGCAGCCGACTTCATAGCGATATCCCTTCTTAATGTCAATGGACTCACCTTCAGAATCGAGAACGATAATTTTTTCCACATTTCCAGATGTGTCAAATTCAGAGTCCACGTCAGCTAAGGTTTTATCACCTATAAGAGCAATAATTGTCAGAGATGTCTTGTCTGAACTCTCCCGGAGTCCACCAGGAACGATCTCATACTCACTCCCATTGGTTAATTTGATTTTTTCATATTTCATATAGAAAGAACTCCTTTCATAAAAAATAGAGCCCGCAAGGACTCTTTGTTTTTAAGGTTAAAAAATTTGATGAACAAACTTCATGTTTACCCAAATAACAATTTGAGTAATAAGGCAGACAAGACGTCCTTGTCAAGCTATGCCCAAAAGTCTGATTTGAAAACAACTATCATTGAAAAACAGTTCAAAGATACAATAGCAGTACCATCCGGAACGGCTTATAGCCTTTCAACATTCAAAATTCCATATACTGTGCCATCTGGTTACAATGTTCTTGCAATTTGTAGGGCATGGGTAGATGACCGCTCAAGTAATGTTAAAAATGCGTATTTAAGCGGAACCGAGTCAGAAAGAACGATAACCGTTGAAGTTTCAAATTTAAATGGAGTGGAAAAGAATGCTGTTGCATATGTCAATATCTTATTCATAAAATCATGATTATAATATTGCATATGGCATATTTTTCAACGACCCACCACGCAAAATAAATCCGTGAGTATTCGTCGAAATACAATCGATTGTTGTAACCAGACCAGAAGCAGATATGTTCACTCTATTACCTGTACTTTCAAATAATGTTGTAAAGTTCCCGTTTGCGCTATAAACACAGAGTATTCCCTGAGAGGTTACTGCAAAAATAATTCCATAATTGGTATTATTTTCATTGGCAGTTATCTTCACATAGCGCTTGTTACTTATGTTTATAAATGTTGATAGGAGCTGTGCGTTTGTAGCATATGCAGACAAATCCGACTTTGTTGCGATCGGGTAATAACTGTATATTCCATCACCGTTTCGATAAATGCTTAAAGCTATAGCGTCTCCAGCTATTACAAATATGCTTGCAGAGTTTCCGCTAACATAAGCATTGATAAGACACCACTTATGGCTTTTTATATATGGAGTTACTTCCGTAATGTTACTACCGTAATAAAATCCTGTTGTTGTTATCTGATTGAGACTTCCGTTGCTAATATCTTTTGCTGCAAATTTATTACTCAAATTGTTATTTACATGTAAACTAAAAAAGACGGCACCGAGGGAGATATTGTGGTGTCGCCTTTGAAAGGTTGCAGGGTATGGATCCTGCATCAATATAAACGTAAATAAAGTAGAATTGTGACCGTTAAATATAATTTGTAGAGAAAATGTCAACTCAATTTTAATTCATGTTCAGAATCACGCATTTCACCACACGTCTATGTTAGAATGTCATTGTGAAATAGAATGTTCAGATTTTGATTGTGGAGATAAAAATGATTGATATTTATTGCACCACAGTTCAACTATGTGGAATTCAGATCAGATATGATGTTATGGAAAAAATAATGGATGATGATTTCATATCAGAGAATGATTTTATTAAACTTACGTTCAAAGATGGCGTAAAATGTGCAGTACGAAAAAAGGATATTATCAGTTTTATAGAGTCAGATGACGATGAGTAGCACGCAGAAATGCGTGTTATTTTTATGCGCAAAAAGGAGGCGGGAATAGTAATGGCATTTGATGGATGGCTCTTAAAAATCAATGGAGAAATATTCCCGAATAACTTAATTGCGCTGGAATCATACAAGTGTACACCGGATCAGATAATGGATTTGGACCCATATCGTGACGGAAATGGATTGCTACATAGAAATGCACTGCCGCATACAGCAACGTCGATTGAATTTACCACACCGCCCATGCATTTACCGGATGTTGAACGACTCAATCAGTATATACAACATGGGGCAAGGGTGCAGTGTGAAATAGAGTATTGGAATACCAATACATCATCATACGCATCTGGAACCTTTTATATCTCAGACGTGCCGTATGAGATCATAAATGTGGATGAGGTAAAGAAAACCATTCTGTATAAGGGGATAAAAATAACAATTACAGAATATTAGCGAGGTGAGGATAGATGCTGGCGTTGCCAGAAGAAATAAAGAAAATATTTTGGCAGGACAATATAAACGAGAAGACGCGGCGGAAGTGGAAACTGCGTTTTTTTGATTCTGATATCCAGCTGCTCTATCCGGAAGACTCCTTGTTTCCGGCAGATGACTTATTCCCGGTGGAACAGGATCCGTTCTACACTATAGATAATGGACAGATGCAGACAGAATCGTTGAAGATTACGGAAAGCCTGTGCGAGTCTGATACGCTGGTGTACGGTGAATGCAATGCGGCACAATTTGAGGTTACAGTTGCCGATGTACTGCAGGATTTGACAGGGAAGGAATTCATGGTCAGCGTTGAAGTTGGAGACTATGAGATGTCCATGGGAATCTATACGGTGGAACAATTTACTCGTCAAGCGGACCGGCGAATGAAAAAGATTACGGCTTATGACCGGATGCGCAAATTCTCAACTGATGTTGCTACGTGGTATCAAGGACTTAAATTTCCAATGTCGCTTCGGGAGTTCCGGTGCAGCCTGTGTGAGTATGTCGGCATACAGCAGATAGATGTGAAATTGCCATTAGATGATATGCAAGTTGCAAAGACAATTGAGCCAGAGCAGCTGAATGGGCTTGATGTTATTCAAGCAATTTGTGAGATTAATGGGTGCTTCGGTCATATGGACAAGACAGGCCGATTGAAATACCAATTTTTAGATAAATCTGGACTTTATCCTTCAGAAACCTTGATGCCATCGGATGAACTTTTCCCCAGTGGTTTGTCAGATAGCGAAAATACAGAGCAAATTGCCTTTTATAAGCAGTCTGAGACAACGTATGAGGATTATGTTACGCAAACCATTAACCGTGTGCAGATACGTCAAGAGGAGGGCGATATCGGCGCATTATATCCCAATGATACCGGAGGGAACAATACATATGTGGTAGAAGGAAATTTTCTGGTTTACGGGAAATCAGCAGATGATTTGGCAACAATCGCATCATCTGTCTATGACCAGATATCAGGGATTTCTTATCGACCGTGTAAGATTGTGACGGCTGGGCTGCCTTGGGTAGAAGTTGGAGACGGGCTGGTGTGCTATACATCTGATGATGTGATTGAGACTTATTGCCTTAAACGCACAATATCTGGCATACAGGGCATGATGGACACGTTCGAAGCGTCCGGTAGCAGTGACTACGAGGAAAATTTCGATATCCAGAATCAGATAACTCAACTTGAGGGAAAAGCAGCTGTCATTAAAAAAAATGTCGAGGAAGTATCAGTTCGTGTGACAGACCTCAAGAATTACACAGAAGCCCAGTTCAAGGTGACGGCAGAAGCCATCACGGCGGAAGTTACCCGTGCCAAGAATGAGGAAGAAAAACTTTCTTCAAGGATAACACAAACAGCGAACGCTATTACGTTGGAGGTTTCTCGTGCGACGAAAGCAGAGGAAGCGCTATCAACGAAGATCACTCAAACGGCTGATGCGATTACTCTTGAGGTTAATAAAAAAGTTTCTAAGGGTCAAGTAACCGAAAATCTTAACTCTGAGCTGAAGATTACCGGGAATAAGATTGAGATGACGACAGGACATTTTGTCATCAACTCGAAGAACCTTAAAGTGACAGAACAGGGAGATCTCGAAGCATCTGGGAAAATCACAGCTCAGTCTGGAAGAATCGGAAACTGGACCATAGATGATAACGGCCTTGTTGGTGATGATGGATCAGATCGCAGTGCGACAATTAGTGGTGGCCACATTGAAGGCTCCACAATGAATGTTGCTGATGGAATCCTTAATGTGGAAGATGGTTATGGAAACTCATCCGCTATTGTTAGGATTGGTGATTTTGTGTGTTCGGATGAGTACGGTAGGAGCATTTTTCAATCATCCGATGAGATGACCGGAATGTCTGGAAATCCGTCAAACTCTAAAGGCTTGTATTTGTGGGCTGGATATCGTGGCAAAAGCGATTATGCCTTTGTTGTTAATGCTGACAAGGAAACTCACATCCGTGGATCATTGCACATAAGCGGTAATTTGTATCTGAACGGAACAAGCATCTCAGGTGGATCGTCAAGCATTTCTGGTAGTGTGTCATCATTAAAAGTAGGATACGACCTCGATGGATCATGGGGATCAGATTGGCTCGAAATCTACCCCAAAAACAAGCCGAATATCAATGATTATCCAGACTATGAAGGAATGGATTATCTATATGTATACCTTGAAAGGCATTATAAGAGTTAAGGAGAATATGTGGAATGGAAGAAAAGAGAACACTTGAATATGATTATGAGCTCATGAAACGTGCCGGGGCGCTCCTTAATTCGATTACAGTTAAAGGCGTTGAAAATATCCGTGCACTTGCTGAACTTGCTAACATCTTGGATTCCGGACATTTTGTCGAGGAGAATGATGAAGCAATCATAAAACACAAAAAAGGTGGTCCAGATGACGGGCCGAGGAAGAAAGAGGGTGAATCCTAATGGCGTATCAATCTTTCTATAACATCACAGATTGGCAGAATCTTCCGGCGCAAAAGACTGCTTTAAACAGGACAAATCTTTTGCACCTTGAAAATGGCGTTAAAGAAGCTGATAACAGAATCGTGCAGCTGGACGCTTTAAAGTTGTCCATGGAGATCGCCAACACACTTGTAAAATCTGTAAATGTAGACACAAAAACAGGTGTTATTACGGTTACTAAGCTGAACGGCGCTATCGAAACGTATGATTTAGACATTGAGCGTGTCGTTACTAACTTTGATGTGACGGATGAAGGTATCATCATTCTGACATTGGCTGATGGAACTGAAAAACAGGTTGATATTGGGAAATTCATCAATACTTTCAAAAGTTCAGCCACAGTTGCTTTTAGCATGACTGATCGAGAGGTAACAGCCACTATCATAGATGGTTCAGTGACGATGAATAAGCTGGATCCAACCATTCAGTCAGAGTTTCGGCAATATATGCTCGATTCGCAGAATGCCAGAGATGCAGCGTTGCAGTATCAGAAATTTGCTAAACGATATACCATTGGTGATGCTGAATTTGAGGGCAGTGATACCGATAATGCAAAATATTACTATGAAGGTACAAAACAGGCTGCGGAGACCACGGTAACTAATGCAAAATCAGCGGCGCAGGATGCAGAAACTGCAACAGCACAAGCAGCGATTGCGACTCAAAAAGCAACCAATGCAGCGGCGTCAGCCAATAGTGCATCAGCGGATGCACAGACAGCATCGGAACAATCGAAAATAGCAACGACACAAGCAGAAAATGCAACGCAGAGAGCACAAGAAGCGGCAAAGAGCGAACAGACAGCAACTAAAAAGGCAGAAGATGCAGTAAACAGTGCCAATGATGCTAAAAGGTATGCAGTAGGTGGCGTTACCGCTGAGGACGCACAAGATAATGCAAAATATTACTGCCAGCAGGCTCAGAAGTTGAAGGATCAGATAGATAATGCGGCAAGTCTGGTAATACCGCAATTTTTCATTGATCTGGAAACCGGCGCCCTTATGAGTGATAAGAAAGCACAGGGAATGAGATTCTGGCTTGATGACGGAGCATTCTACGGAGAAGCTGGATCAGAAGAAATGGAGGTAACGGCGTAATGGCTGTAAACTATGGACAAGTGGCAATTGTGCCTAAAGGCGTATGGAACGCTGAAACTCAGTATAAAGTAAATAACCTTGTAGAGTATGATGGAAGTAGCTATGTGGCAAAAGTACAGCCACCGGTTGGAACACTGCCGACAGACACATCTTATTGGCAGGTATCGGCAGCAGGAACGAAAAAAGCGACGGCTGATAGCCTTGGTACCGTGATGCCTGATGGAACTACCACGGAGATAAAGGAAGATGGCAAGCTGTCAGCAAAAACGGCTCAGCAGAATGCACTTGGAGTTGTTAAAGGCAGCGATGATATCATCGTGGGTGAAGACGGTAACCTGACCGTAAATACTACGTTTGAACAGGCCACGGAGATCGCAAATATTATTGCCGGTGAAGCAATCAAGTCCGTTTTAGGCAAGGTGTCCAAAGCCATTGCAACAACTATGAGTTTGGATGAAAATGCTTTGCTCAAGAATATGATTTCCGGGATTGATGTAAATGATGGGAACAAAGTGCCGAGTAGCGCATATATTCATTCTCTGGTTGAACGAATTGGAATGGGTACTGCGATTGAGGGGGGATTTGATAACTTAACGGCTGGGCTCAATTCAGTAAATAACAATTTGAGTAAT
>OGPP01002081.1_pt1 | contig 12771 bp, 7 predicted proteins | sample 1553021 | NCBI WGS metagenome assembly OGPP01 (sample SAMEA2580217, study PRJEB22360) | human gut metagenome | biome: human gut; feature: human-associated habitat; material: faeces | place: Denmark | collected 2008/2010
CAACTTTTCCTGCGATCGCTTTGATGAGGTTTCCTGCATGAGCGCCTTTCTTCATTGCCTCCTCTGTTGCCATAGCGACAAGATTTACTTTGCCGTCTGCCTCAGAAGCAAGCACTACAACGCCCTCTCCGAGTTTTCCTTTGAGCTGGTCACCAAGGTCTCTCAAGCCGTTCATGTCAACCCCTGCAACACTTGTTGCAAGAAGTTTTACACCTTTTACTTCTACAACCTGATCCATAACATCGCCAAGTGCCTCTTTGGCAGCTTTGCTCTTTAAGGACTCATTCTCTGCATTTAACGCCTTGATCTCAGCCATCATATGCTCGATCTTCTCAACCAAAGCAGCCGGAGTTGTCTTTGCAGCTTTTGCAGCTCTCTCTAATTCAGCTTCGATATTCTTATAATATGCGAATACATTATCACCTGTCAACGCCTCAATACGACGTACACCGGCAGCAACACCGCTCTCAGAAATGATCTTGAATGCAGCAATCTCGCCTGTGTGTTTTACATGTGTACCACCACAGAACTCCTTGGAAAATTCTCCCATGGATACGACACGTACTTTCTCACCATATTTCTCACCGAATAACGCCATAGCGCCTGTCTTTTTCGCTTCTTCTACGGTCATGACATCCGTACGCACCTCAAGGTCTGCAGCGATCTCATCATTTACGATCTTCTCAACTTTTGCGATCTCCTCTGCTGTCATAGCCTGGAAATGGCTGAAGTCAAAACGTGTTCTCTCTGCATCCTGATAAGAACCAGCCTGCTCTACGTGAGTACCTAATACTTCACGGAGTGCTTTCTGTAATAAGTGTGTTGCAGAATGATTCTTACAAGTCTTGCCACGAAGATCTGCGTCAACAGATAACGTAACTTTATCACCGGACTTGATCATGCCGCTTGTCATTTTGCCGACATGTCCCACTTTTCCACCTAATAACTTGATGGTATCTTCCACTTTGAATGTACCATCAGCAGTGTAGATCACACCTTTATCTCCCTGCTGTCCACCCATGGTAGCATAGAATGGTGTCTCCTCTACGATGATCGTTCCGATCTCACCATCGGATAATGCTTCCACGATCTCAGTCTCAGAAGTAAGCACTGTCACCGTAGATGCTGTCTCTAATTTATCATATCCGACAAACTCTGTTGTGACGGAAGGATCGATCTCATCATAAACAGTCGCATCTGCTCCCATATAGTTTGTAGTCTTACGATTCTTTCTTGCTGTTGTACGCTGTACTTCCATAGCCTTTTTGAAGCCGTCTTCGTCAATCGTGAAGCCTTTTTCTTCTAAGATCTCGGAAGTCAGATCCATCGGGAATCCATAAGTATCATAAAGCTTGAACGCATTGTCTCCGGATAATACTTTAGAACCGGATGCGATCATCTCTTTTTCCATATCCTCTAAGATTGCAAGACCCTGATCGATCGTCTTTGCAAACTTCTCTTCTTCCTGTGCAAGTACTTTTAAGATAAAATCTTTCTTTTCTTCTAATTCCGGATAACCGTCTTTGCTCTCGTTGATCACAGTCTTTGCAAGCTCTGCCATGAAAATGCCGTCGATTCCAAGCATTCTTCCATGACGTGCAGCACGGCGGATGATACGGCGGAGTACATAACCACGTCCTTCATTGGATGGCATAATACCATCGGAGATCATAAATGTTGAGGAACGGATATGGTCTGTGATCAGACGGATCGAAACATCATCCATTGCATCCACTTCATATTTCTTACCTGACAGCTCACATACTCTGTCACGGATTGCTTTCATTGTATCGATATCAAATACGGAATCTACATCCTGCATGACAACTGCAAGACGCTCAAGTCCCATACCTGTATCAATGTTCTTCTGGGAAAGTTCGGTGTAACCACCCTTTCCATCTCCCTCAAACTGGGTAAATACGTTGTTCCATACTTCCATGAAACGGTCACAGTCACATCCTACTTTACAGTCCGGTTTGCCACAGCCGTATTTTTCTCCGCGGTCATAGTAAATCTCAGAACATGGACCGCAAGGACCGGCACCGTGCTCCCAGAAGTTATCACACTCTCCGGTTTCCGGATCGCGGTAAAATCTTGTGATTCTCTCTGCCGGAACTCCGACTTCTTTTGTCCAGATATTGAATGCTTCATCATCCTCACCGTAAATGGATGGATACAGTCTGTCCTCCTCTAATCCGAGAACCTTTGTCAAAAACTCCCAGGACCATGCGATCGCTTCATGCTTAAAATAATCTCCGAAAGAGAAGTTACCAAGCATCTCAAAGAATGTAAGATGTCTTGCTGTCTTACCAACGTTCTCGATATCACCGGTACGGATACATTTCTGGCAGGTTGTCACTCTTCTGCGAGGTGGAATTTCCTGTCCTGTAAAATATGGCTTTAATGGTGCCATACCTGCATTGATCAGTAATAAGCTGTTATCATTGTGTGGTACCAATGAAAAGCTGTTCATTTTAAGATGTCCCTTGCTCTCGAAAAATTCAAGGTACATTCTTCGTAATTCGTTTTCACCGTAAAACTTCTTCACGACTAAGTTCCTCCAAAATCTTTTGTACAGGCACTTCTCTGCCGTACATTTTTTATTTAATAAAATTGTAATTACCAGCTGTTTCCTTCTAAGAAACTATCTATATAGTTACAAATTATTTAACCTCGTGTTCTGCTGCCGTATCAGCTTCCGCCGCTGCTTTTGCATCTTTGTTTTCCCGCAGCTTTTTGCCTGCAAAAAATCCCACCAGAGCGATCGCTGCCAAAATCACCATAATAATTGCATACTGTAAAAATGATCCTAAAAATGCCATTTCTTCTACCTGCCTTTCTGCTATGGCTGACACTTATGCACTGCAAAAATGAAAGCCGGCTCACAATTTAAATATTATAGCTCACTTATTTGTTTATCGTCAAGTATTCAACATCTTTTCTTCTAAAAGCTGTCATCTTTTATTAAAAAAAATGTCATCTTTTCCAGCAAAAACTACCATCTTTTATTCTTCCCGGATTTCAAATACCTGATTCTCATGGACGATCGGCACGATCCGGTCCGCCATCGCCTGATTGCTCAGTCTCCTGATAAAAGGCTGTATCCCGGAATAATCCTGCCACATATGCATTGGAAACACATACTCTGCATTCGTGTTCTCCAGAAAATATTCCATGCCAAGTGACTGATACATCCCAAGTTTTGGATCAAACGGCACAAATGCCAGGTTGATGTCTTTCTTTGCAAGTTTTTTAATCTGGTTCTTATAATTGACATCCATAATGCCATTGACAAGTTCCCCTGCTCCATCCCATTTCCAGTTGTTGAGATCCCCGGCATGATAAAAACTTGCCCCGTTTGTCTTCACATAAAAGGCAACGCCTGCATCCGTGGAGCGAAGCGTCTCAATCTCCAGATCATCCACCTGATATTTCTCGCACGGACTGACATATGTGATCAGTTCCCGGACAGACAGGTCAAACCCGTGTTTTTCCAGAAAATGAGGTGACATCCTGCAGTCTTTTGAGAAAATATAATGTATGTTGCTGTAACGCTCTGTCCAGTGGAGCACGTCCATGTCAAAGTGATCTCTGTGCTTGTGGCTTGCAAACACATAGATTGGAGTATCCGGCTCATACTCCGGGATTTGTCCGCGGAACGTATAACCGTTTACCCGGTCTCCCGCAAACCAGTCAAAAATCAAAACTTTCTCGTCCACTTCCACTAAGAAGCAGCTGTGATGTATAAATATTACCTGCATTCCTTCATCCTTCCAATTATCTCATTTGCTTTTGTATATATTTCTGCCGGATCAAATCCAATGAGAAATATTCCATCCTCGTAAAGTACTTTTCCGTTTACCATCGTCAGTTTCACATTCTGCTTGCTACCGCTGTAAACCAGATTTTTCACAAGGTTGTTCTCCGGCTGCATATTCGGCTGTCTCAGATCGATCATGACAAGGTCTGCCTTTTTCCCGACTGCAAGACAGTCACAATCCGGCAGTCCCATCGCATATGCGCCTCCGGCGGTCGCCATATAAAGCACCTCATCCGCCGGCATGCAGGAAGCGTCCCGTTCCCTGAGTTTTGCCAGTCCCGTCACAAGAAACATCTCCCGGAACATGTCCAGACAGTTGTTGCTTGCCGGTCCATCCGTACCGATCGCAAGATTGATCCCCTCATCCAGCAGTCTTTTGACCGGGCAGATACCGGAAGCAAGCTTTGTGTTCGAACCTGGGTTCGTCACTACCGACATGTGGTGTTTTTTCAATATCTCAATATCTTTCTCCTCCAGCCAGACACAGTGATAACCGCCGCCGCCATGTTCATACAGCCCCAGACTTTCCGTAAACTGCATTGGTGTCATTCCCCAGCGTGCCTTACACTCTGCCACCTCGCGCTCTGTCTCAGAATTGTGCGTCCAGACCGGTGCATGATACTTGTCCGCAATCTTGGCAACCCCTTCAAGCAGTGGACGCGATGTTGTGTATTCTGCATGAAATCCCGGCACATAGGAAGTGAGATCACTCAGCCCGTTGATTCTTAAATAATTCTCCTCCAGCACTTCCAGACTGTCGGTAAAATTGTTCAATCCACTGGTAAAAACAGTCCGGAAACCTATATCCACATAGGCATTGATATGATAGTCCTGCATAATGTACATATCAAAATTTGAGGTGATACCACTCGTCAGGTACTCCATAATTCCGAGGATTGCAAGCCAGTAAGTATCCTCCCCTTTCAGCCTTGCCTCGTTTGGGAACACTTTCTGCTGCAGCCATTCCTGCAGTGGAAGATCATCTGCAAAAGATCGTAAAAATGTCATCGGCGTATGCGTATGTGCATTCTTAAATCCCGGCATTAAAAGATTTCCCTTCGCATCGATCTCCCGGTCCCAGATAATGATATCATCTTCTTTGCAGACAGCAGAAGTATCTGTGCCATCCCCGATATAACAGATATGGTCTCCTCTTACCCAGAGTTCCCCCTCCGTCACCTCAAAGGTGTGATCTGCTTTCGTCAATAATATTTTTGCATGATAAAAACGAATGTTCATACCGATCCCCCACTTTTATCACTGCCTGTATCCTGCAGCAGAATGCCCCACTTTGGACATCCGATCGTCATAAATTGCAGTGTGCGCCGGAAAAATCTATGATTTTCCCGACGATAAACACTGCTCGTTATTCTTAAATCTTACCAAATTTCACAGGATAATGCAAACCATTCCACCGTTATTATCATTCACGATTTTCTGCATGGTATCCTGTAATTTCAGCTGGCATTCATCGTCCATCATGGCAATTTTATTCCGGATTCCATCCTCCATCAGCTCACCGATCGATTTACCGAAAATATTAGTTTTCCAGACACCCTCCTCACTCTGCTGTCCCTCCCGGATGTAACGGATCAGGTCATTCGCCTGATCTTCACTTCCCACGATTGGAGCGATTTCCGTCTCAATATTGGCACGGATCATATGGATGGATGGGGAAACTGCCTTAATTTTTACACCAAACTTGTTTCCATGGTGGATCAGTTCCGGCTCCGCAAGTTCAATGTCCTTTAACCCCGGATTCACAACACCATATCCTTTCATCTGCACTTCCTCAAAAGCCCCTGCGACTTTCTCATAAGATTCTTTCCTCGCCGCCATCTCGCGGATCATCGAGATCAGTTCATACTCACCATGGATAGGAACTCCTGCAAGTTCACTCATATTTTCATAGTAATACGGCTCTGCAACCTCCATCTGTATTTTCACACAGCCGCAGGCGAGATCCATCTCATCCATTTTAATCTTTGAAATGCAGTCTCCCGGTTCTGACTGCTGCTGGTAAACGTCTTTCGTGCGCTCCATCTGGCTTAAAATATCCGATGCCTGTGCAATGATCTCACTTTTTACCGGATGATCTGCGGAGAGCATTTCCGTCCATTTCGGGATAAAAAATTCCACCCGTTCAATCGGAAATTCATACAGCACACTCTCTAAAATTTTTAAGACATCCTCTCTGCGCAGCTGCTCACAGTTGACCGGCACAACCGTTGTCTGATAGTTTTCCTCCATCTCCGACGCAAGTTTTATTGTCTCCTGCGCATAAGGTTTTGCCGAATTTAACAGGATCACAAACGGCTTTCCGATATTTTTCAGTTCCTGAACGGTTCTCTCTTCTGCATTTATGTAATTTTCCCGTGCCAGTTCTCCGATTGTTCCGTCGGTCGTCACTACAATGCCGATCGTCGCATGGTCTCTGATGACCTTCTCGGTTCCGATCGATGCTGCCTCCGCAAATGGGATTTCCTGGTCTGACCACGGTGTCTTTACCATTCTGCTTCCATTTCCTTCCATATGTCCCACTGCCCCGTCCGCCAGAAAACCGACACAGTCGATCAGTCTTACACGCAGCTTTAATGGCTCTTCTTCCGTCTTAAAATCAGAGAGCCGGATCTCCGCCGCCTGCTGTGGAATGAATTTTGGTTCCGTCGTCATAATGGTTTTTCCGGCTGCCGCCTGCGGAAGTTCATCCATGGCTCTCTCTTTTTCTGCTTCTCCTTCCATAAAAGGAAGTACCATCAACTCCATAAACCGTTTGATGAAGGTGGATTTTCCAGTGCGCACCGGACCTACGATCCCGAGGTAAATCTCCCCGTTGGTACGGTTTCTGATATCCCTGTAAATGTTATACTCTTTATTTCCGCTATAATTGTCCATAAAAAATTCCCTCCATATGTTATCACATTGTATGAAGGGAATTTTTGTTTTATTCGTATTTATTCGATCACCACATCACATGCAGTTTTTTTGGCAGACATTGAAAGTGCATCTCTGTGACATCCCCACAGTACTCTCCGTCTGCATGAAGTACCATAGGTGTTTTCAGCTTCAGGTCATATTCCTTGCAGTTTGTCACCTCAAACCCTCTGATCCGCAGATGATTGGCTGTCACAAGCAATGGCAGACATAAAAAAGTACGCCATTTCGGGATTCCCCACGCCATACACACCGAAAGCTTTCCATCCTGCGCATCTGCCCCCGGTGCCATCGGCACACCGCCACCCTCTGCCCGGAAATTCATTGCTGCGGCAAAAATCATTTTCTTATGGTTTTTCTGTCCTTTTCCATCAAAAACTGCACCTGCATCTGTTGTCTGCATGGTAAATAACGACTGTACCGTCAGAAACAGATAGGTAAGCTTTCCGAGATGCAGCTTATTCAAAGCGTCTTTTACCTTGGACTTCAAAGCCTTCTTGCAGACTAATGCATCCAGTCCTGCCCCGGCACTGATTGCAAATAATCTCGGCTTCTCACAGCCGTTCCAGCTCACCTGCCCCAGATCCATCACATAATCTTCCCTGCAGTTTAAAATATGCCCGATCACCTCTGTAGGCGTTCCCGTAATCCCAAGTCCCCTTGCGAGGTCGTTGCCGGAACCGGTCGGGATCACACCAAAGCGTACCTTCTCAAAATGCGTCATTCCGTTGATGACTTCATTTGCAGTCCCATCACCACCTACCACGACAAGTTGAATGTCATCCGCCCCACATTCACAGATGTCATGTGCCAGTGAAAAGGCATGCCCCCCATATTGGGTGACGTATGATTCGTAAGCAATATTTTTCTTTTTTAAAACTGCTTCCGCTTCTTTCCAGATCTTTGCGCCTTTACCGCTTCTGGAATGCTCATTCACTATAAAACATAGCATATTCGCGGCTCTCCTTTCCTCTCTTCTTATCCTCATACATCCGTTCATCCGCGTCATGTACTATTTTTAAGATATCGATTCCGTTTCCCTCCGCTGTACCGGTTGCACTCGAAACCCTGAGACCGCCTTCTTCCCTGTGTCTTGCAAGTTTGTCCCTGACATTCTGGATGATCTGCTCTGCCTCCTGTTTCTCCGGATTTTCGATGAGCATGACAAACTCATCACCACCGATACGATATGCCTTTTTCCGCTTATCTGTCTGCGCATAGATCGCACCGGACAGTGTCTCGATCAGTTTATCTCCCATGCCATGTCCCATGCGGTCGTTGATTTCTTTCAGATTATTGATATCCCACAAAACCACGGCGACACGCTCCACCATCGTATAGTAATTGGCAAGCATATCTTCATATTTATTCTTATTATAAAGCCTTGTTGCAGAATCGACCTCCTTGCGGTAGGTAAGTTCCGCAATCCTGTAAGCATCCTCCCGCATGCTGCCAATGGTATGCTGGATGATCATCACGAACACAAATAGGATCAAAAGCTGCGGTAATATCTGGTAAACTATAATGACCACAACCGGCATCTTCGAAAAAGGGATCCTCGCAAATCCATCTGCCAGTTCAGACAAATACCATGTTCTGGTATGATTTCCCTGCAGCAACAGGTTCAGATCACAGATCCCATAATAAAATCCCACGATCATGCTGACCGGAAGCAGAAAAACTTCCAGTGCATATGACAGCCATAACACGGATTTCTCTTTATACTGAACTGCCACGATGAGTGGGAACACATACGCCAGAACCATATGGTAACTGAACATAAGGTTCATTGCTGCTGAAATTATGCAGATGCCGGTCACAAAAAAACACTTCATACGCTCATCCGATGGATCTGCTTTAAAAAATAAGATCACAGACGCAATAAAAAAACCTGTGGAAATTGCATACGTCACACTGAACACAATTGCGTTTGCTGTCGGAAAACGTCCAAACGCCAGTCCCCAGACCGCCGTCAAAACAATAAACGCTCCGACCATCTCCCACAGTGTCTTCTTATTGATCTCGATCTCCTGCTGCGCTAATTCCTCATTATAATGTTCCCCAAAATTAGTCATCTTCTGTCCCTCATACTCTCGTAATTATCCCATACCTGTCATTATCCGGTACTTCTGATCACTTTCTGTTCAACTATAAGTACCCCGATACCTTAATCTCCACTACATATAGTAAAGTATAACACAAAACGTTATATTTCTGTGAACTTTTTTTATATTTTTCTGTTTTTTAACATTTTATAGAGTTATCGTGGAATACTATTTGCCGTACACAGTGCTCCCCAGCCTAACACCGGATTCGGGTAAACTGTAAAACCCGGCAGTTTGCGCGCCCCACGGATCAGGTAAGCTTTCATTTTTTCCCCGTAAAGATAGGCATCGTTGCCGTTTACAATGCCCCACTGCATCAAAAGTGCTGCACTTCCGGTCACAAACGGTGTCGCCATGGATGTTCCGGTACGCACCTGATAGCCGCCGCCCGGTGCGCAGGACATGATCTCCACCCCCGGAGCCACAAGATCGGGCTTTACCTGATTGGTTGCCCTCGTATAACCTCTCCCGGAAAATGCAGCTGCCTGGTCAAATCTCGCATCGTATGCCCCGACAGTGATCACTTTCGTCGCTGTAGAGGGAATCGTGAGAGTTGTCTCCTCCACCGGATTTAAAAATCCCGTTCCGCTGTTTAACACATTTCCTGCCGGAAGCCACATGTCAAACGCGCCGTCTGTAATCCGGATGGGAGTGAGCCTGATCTTCCAGATTCCATCGTCAATGTAACTGCCCACTGGGATAAAATCCAGATAAATTTCCTGGTAGGGATTGTACGGACTTGGTTCTCCATAATACACCAGAAGGTTTGTTTCTCCTAACTGAAATCTCTGGGTTCCCTGTATCCGCTGCAATGGTCCGATCGCAGTTCCGCCCGGATGGATCACAGAGACACCGATCTCATCCACATAATTTTTCCAGATCTGCAAATTTAAGGATGCCTCATACGCGCTCACCGCGATCTCAACCTCCTGCTCCTCATTCAGCGTCAGTTTTCCCGCTGTATGGACTGCTGCGCTCCCTTCATTGCCACTGCCGATCACAATAGACGTTTTCCAGTAATTCGCCATGTCATCCAGATAGGTCTCTATCAGTGAATTCCCGGAATGGGAACCGTAATTATTGCCAAAGCTTAGGTTTAATGCAATTGGTTTTCCATACTGCCTTGCTCTCGCAATACAGAAATCCACAGCACTCATCAGTTCCGTTGTTTTCGGAAACGAAGTCTCTCTCGGCACACCAAGTTTCACAACGATCAGTTCACTCTCATATGCCACGCCACGGTACCGCCCATTGGAAGCCCTGCCATTTCCTGCCGCAATGCCTGCAACATGCGTACCATGCCCGGATGCATCCCTGCTCGGGCAGATTGCGTACCGCTCCTGCTCACTCTCCTGCCTTAACGCCAGATTAATCGTCTCACGCTCGTAGACCGTGTCAAGCGTCTGATCCCACAGCACAGCAATTCTTGTCGTTCCGTCACTGTTGCAAAAATCCGGATGCGCATAGTCAATTCCGGAGTCAATGACTGCCACAAGCACCTCTTTTCCTGTCAGATTACTTGTCGGACTTGTACCCTGCCCGGTCTGCAGCGGATTGATGCAGGAACTTCTTTTTCCGTTTTCCACCGAAAAAAAAAGTCGTTTTGGTTTCTCCATATATTCAATTTCAGGCATGGATGCGACAAGCTCTACCAACGGCTGCGGAATCCTTAAAATAGCATATTCATTTGTGAGGTTATAAATTCCAATCTGAGCCTGTTCCTCCGGGAAACGCTCCGACAGCTTCTGCCGCAGTTCCTCTGTCGTTCCAAAAAATTTTACGATCACCTCCCAGCTATCATCTGCAACATCATATCCTACATCCAGATTCAGGGACTTTTCCCGTTCCTCCCGCGTGGCATCCAATGCCAGATTTAGTATATTTTCTATCTTTCCACAGTTTTCCTTCATGCTCTTTTCCATTTTTTTCTCTATTCTATGCATGAATCCATCCCCTTAGCATAAACTAAACCAAAATAGAATGCGACCAGAATGTAAGGAAAAATATATGTGTGGAATTGCAGGTTTTTATAACGCAGAAGGAAATTATCAACAGCAGAAAGAAAAATGGACGTCTGTACTGGTTTCCATGCACGAATGTCTTGCGCACCGTGGAAATGATGAATCCGGGATCTATCTGTCAGATATGGCCGGTCTATCCCATGCGCGTTTAAGCATCCGCGACATTGTCACCGGGAAACAGCCGATTATACGCCAAAAGAACGAAAAGGAATACGCGATTGTATACAATGGCGAATTATATAACACCGAGGAACTCGCCCGTGACCTGCGGCAGGCCGGCTATGAATTTTCGACGACTACGGACACTGAAGTCATTCTTTACGCCTATATGCATTATGGTGTCGATTTTGTCCAGAAACTAAATGGAATTTTTGCCTTTGCCATCTGGGATGACAACAAAAAACAACTTCTCTTATACCGTGACCGCGTAGGAATCAAACCGCTTTTTTACTCGTTTGTATCCGGACAGCTCCTGTTTGCCTCTGAGCCAAAGGCACTTTTTTGTTTTCCGGGATTCACTCCGAGGGTTTCTATGGATGGCATGCGCGAAGTTCTCGCGATCGGACCTGCCCGGACCATGGGAAATGGAATTTTTGATGATGTAAACGAAGTGCTTCCCGGACATTATCTCATTTTTTCTGAAAATACGATGTCCGATCACACTTACTGGGATCTGTTCCGCGCCCCGCATACCGATTCCTATGAACAGACAGTGGAAACTGTCTCTTTTCTTCTACGCGATTCCGTGACCAGACAGATGGTATCCGATGTTCCGGTGTGCACGTTTTTGTCCGGCGGCATTGACTCAAGCATTGTCACCGCGATTGCCTGCCGTTACATGGAAAAACACGGTGAAACCTTAAATACTTTTTCCTTTGATTTTAAGGACAATGACATTTATTTTAAATCCAACGCCTTTCAACCGGAGCGTGATCTTCCTTATGTCAGGATCATGTTAGATCACTATCACACAAACCACACGTATCTGGAATGCGATGAAAACACGCTCTTTTCCGCACTCAGAGATGCCGTCGACGCAAAGGATTTTCCGGGTATGACAGACGTGGACTCCTCACTGCTCTACTTCTGTTCCCTTGTAAAAAAACACAATAAGGTCGCACTGACCGGTGAATGTGCCGATGAGATTTTCGGCGGATATCCGTGGTTTTACCGGGAAGATCTTTTATCCAGAGATGGCTTTCCGTGGTCCGCGGATATGTCTGTGCGAACGCTGTTTCTTAAAGACTCGTTCATAAACGATCTGGATCTGGCTGCTTACTCCCACGACCGTTACCAGACTTCTTTAAACCAGGCACCACACCTTTCAGACGAGACGGAAACCGAGCGGAAACGCTATAATATCGCTTATCTGAACATCAAATGGTTTATGCAGACACTGCTCGACCGCATGGACCGCACAAGCATGTACTCCGGTCTGGAAGCCCGTGTTCCATTTGCCGACCACCGCATCATTGAGTACGTTTTTAATGTTCCGTGGGAAATGAAATACCAGAACGGTGTCGAGAAAGCACTGCTCCGTGACGCATGTAAAGACCTGCTTCCAGAGGAGCTTTTGCACCGGAAAAAGAGCCCTTACCCGAAAACCTATCATCCCGGCTATGAGAAACTTCTGATTGCAGAAATGCAGCACATCCTTGACCAGCCGGATGCACCGGTCAAGACCTTCATCGACACAAAAAAACTCGAAACCTTCCTAGAGGCACCGACCGAATACGGAAAGCCGTGGTTTGGACAGCTGATGGCAGGTCCGCAGCTGCTCGCCTACTTCATCCAGATCAACTACTGGATGCAGAAATACCACCTGAATCTGTAATTTCCGGATGGGTGGAAGCGCAGCCCCGGCTGTCCGGTCTGGCAGTCTGCCGGGTTA
>OGPP01002082.1_pt1 | contig 12764 bp, 7 predicted proteins | sample 1553021 | NCBI WGS metagenome assembly OGPP01 (sample SAMEA2580217, study PRJEB22360) | human gut metagenome | biome: human gut; feature: human-associated habitat; material: faeces | place: Denmark | collected 2008/2010
CTTTATTGATTGGAATGGGTAGTGTTAACGCTTAAATAATGCAGTTTGCTCATATGCAACACTCAGTTAAGATGCTGTAAACATATGGTTGATGTATTCACTTTCTTACTCGACGGTCTGCCTTCACCATGTAAACAGACGAACCTCCTCACGCTGGGGAAGTCACCACGAAATGATCTCCATGCCGCCTCCAATAAATCGGGGCTATCACGACTGCGGCTGGAGCAATGCAGGCCTGAGGCGTTCACAATTTCTGCAAACGATTCTTCGAGGAGGCTTATCCTCCCGTCAGCAAAGCGGAAGTCATTGCCGATTTCCTGCTGCTCCGCTTCCCTGACCACCGGAAAACGAAAACACATTAGAGAACGGCGCGGCATTTAAGGTCAATTTGAGAGTCGTAGGGTTTCGAAGACTCCTGTTGCCGTTCGAGTCATCTCCTTTGCCGAGTCCCCAGCAAGGAAAGCGTTAGTTGAAAGCGTCAACTCAAATCAATCTGCCTACACAGAAATCGGTCAAAAATTTATTCGTCCTAACCGATCAGACCGAAGCGGCAGCGATCGCTTGCTGTCCGAACGCCGATTGCCTCGTTGAAGCTGGCGCTCTGTGCATTGAGAGCTTCATTTGCTTTTGGCGCATGACGCCGTCCTGCTGTCAACACTCATAGAGCGCTGAGATTGAGAGCTGCTTCACTGGCAGCAATGCCAAATAGATGTTTATCTTTTGGCAAGAATCTTTCCAGAAATGAGCAAGAAAGATATTTGAATAGTTCCGCTTTTTAAATATCCTTTATTGGATATCGCATTTTATTTATGCAAACGAGACATTACCCAGCCTTTGAAGAGCACCCTCTCCAAAGGCAGGCAGTAAACCCGCAAAATACGTGTTATTCCGCGGTATCGCGATAACCGATTTCCGCCGGCAAATTAGAGTCTGCCGCCCACTGCGACCAGGAGCCTGGGTAAAGCACTGCCTCAGCGATAGGCAAAATGCCGGCCGCATCGAGTGCTGCCGCATTCAGACATGCCGCCACACCCGAGCCGCACATCTGAACGATGCTTCGCGGATCTCTGCCGCCCATCACAGCGCCCCATTCACGACGAAGCGCTTCTCGGGACTTGAGAGAGCCGTCAAGATCGAGATTCTCTGTGGCCGGACGATTGACCGCACCCGGCACATGTCCAGGCCGAGCATCCAGATTTTCCGTTCGCCCGGCAAAGCGCTCCCTCGGCCGGCCATCAATCACCAGTCGATCATCCTGCTTTACAGCGTTGAAAAACATCGCTTTGTCGAGAATCTGAGGAACGGCGCCAGCGATCGTTTGCCGCAGAAAATCGTTCACCCTCTCGGCCGCAGGATGATCTGCAGCAGCCGGTGCGCCATCATTGAGCGGCAAGCCGCACCGCACCCAAGCCGAAAGACCGCCGTCGAGAATCTGGGCATTCTTGAAACCTGCCCAACGAGCGCAGAGCGCCGCCCGTGCGGCAAAATTCATGCCGCCGTCGTCATAAAAGATCACGCGATGATGAGCATTGCCCGTCGGCCCCAAAACACCGAGGAGATGTGCCGCAACGGTGCGGCGATCCGGCCAGGGATGGCGTCCGAGCTCAAAGATCGGGTCGCGAGCAAACACGCGGTCAAAAGCCAGAAACTGAGCTCCGGCAATATGCCCCTTGCTGTAAGCCCCGAGGGCATCCCATCCGTGAACCACGCGTGAGCGAACATCAATGAAACAACGGTTAGGAAGCGAAACCGCTTCACTGACGGAAATAAATAACGGCATGGCCGGCATAGCGACACCTTCCATCGAAAAAAGTACCGGCCTCAGAGAGGATATGGCTCTGTGAGGCATGTGCACGGTACAAAATCAAAAGCCTAATAAATTGATTTTGTCAGAGAACCCTTTTCTTTGAAATGACCCCATCAGCAAACTGACTCCAAGAAAAGAATCAAAAGAATAGGAGCAAAAGAAGAGACCGCGCCTTTGGGGAGTACCTTATCAGCGTGGTCTCCTCTTTTTAGTCTTTATCTACTGACCGTTGCCGACCTCAGTGCACCGCGTTGAGTGCGGCAATGCGCCCAAACACCAAAGCATCCGGCACAGCATTGCAGCCGACTCGATTTTTCCCATGCACGCCGCCCGTCACTTCGCCGGCAGCATAGAGTCCGGGAATAACCGTGCCTTTGGTATCGAGAACTTGTGCTTTGCCGTTAATCTGAACGCCCCCCATCGTGTGGTGCACGGAAGGCGTGAAGACGGTGGCATAGAACGGACCCTTGCCGTCAAGCCGCACGCCTGGGTCACAGGAAACACGGCCGAAAGGATCGTTGACCGGATTGCGGCAGAAAGCATTCCAATCGGCAATGGTCTTCTTCATGTTCTCTTTGTTGATGCCGGCCTTCTCAGCCAATTCATCCCAGGTGTTCGCCTCAAAGACTTTCTTTGATTTGATGAGATCAGCCACCTTAATGCCGTATTGATTCCGTCCTTCCTTATCGATCTTATTGGCATCGCTCGTTGCCAAAATGAAGAACTTGTGGCCGGGCTGAGCAAGCGCTGCGCGGGCGAGTTCGTCTCTGCGCCCGAGTTCATTGACGAAGCGTTTCCCGTCCGTATTGAGATAGATGCCCGTGGTAAGGGAAACCGCATGATTGGTAGCGCCGGTATAGGGATCCGTCGTCGGAAGGAGCTGGATGTAGCCCATATCAATCAGATTCGCCCCGACCTTCTGGGCCATTTTGATGCCGTCACCGGTAATCGACGGCACATTGGTCGTCATGACGCCCTTCCCAATTTTTTTATCCCAGATGGTGTCGTAATGGACGCGCATATCGATATTGGCGCTGAAGCCGCCCGTCGTGAGGATGACGCCGTCTTTGGCCAATACTTTAAAAGTCCTGCCGTTTTCTGCAGTGCCGACAACACCGGCCGCACGTCCATCCTTCATCAGGATGTCAGATGCTGCCGTATTCATGATGAAGGTGACGGGCAGATGTTTTGTTTTGATTTCATTTAAGAAGGTGTCGATATAACCCACGCCGGACTTATAGTTGCTCGCGCGGTTGGAGCGCGGCCACAAGGCGCCGACCACCTGCTCCGTACCCGAATTCCACTTGAATCCCATCTCGGCAAGCTCTTTTTGCATCTCCGGCGCCCCTTTGGCGAGCTCATAAACGAGGTCGAGATTCCCGGCGTAATCGCCTGCTTTCCAGGACTGAAGCGCATGGAGCTCTACCGAATCAAAAAGGTATTTCCCGCCTTTGGCGTCGTATTGAGCGAGCTGCGCCTTAACCTTCTGAATCAGTTCGCCGTGAAGCTTGCTGCGCACCGGTTCCGCGAGCAGTGCGTCAACCGATGCACGGCGCTGAGGAGACATTTCCTGCTTCGCTTCCAGAGCGGGATCCGCTGCGTTGTAGCACCCGCCCGCAACACTGGTGTTGCCGCCGGCGTAGTGTGTCTTTTCCATCACAATGACGCTCTTGCCGGCTTTAGCGGCCGTTACGGCTGCCGAAAGACCAGCACCCCCGGCGCCAATAATGACGATATCGGCCGTTTCCTCCACCGTGTCGGTTAATTTCGGCTGCGGAGCGATCTTCTTTGAGAAGTCAGCGGGATTGAGTCCCGCTTGTTTGAGCGCATCTCTCACGCCGTTGATGATGGCAAATGAAGTGAGCGTGGCGCCCGAAACGACATCAACGCCGAGGCTCTGATTTTTGACAATGTCGGCCGGCACCTTCACTCGCGGCAGATCGGCAATAGGATGCGTTTCCGACCAATCGAGCACCTTCACGTCCGCGATGCGTCCGTTCGTGATGGTCGTCTGGACCGTGACGTCACCATTGCGGCCCAAGGTTGTCGACGTGTACACGCCGTCCTTTGCAAAAGCCGAAGGTGCGGCGCCCGCAGCAAAAGCCAGTACCGCAGCGACAGAAAGCAGAGAAACTCGGATCATTTGACGCCCCTTTAAAAGTTACCTACACATCACTGAAGCGTAAGCGTCGAGCCCCGTTCCCTGCCAGAGGATTTGTTCTAATGCCTAGAGCGGCAGTCAAAGTGCTTATCTGCCGGTTAACAGACGGTTGACTGATTGGGATGTTGCTGACGATTTGTTTATCTCCCTCCGTCCCATGCCCTTGAGGTCGAGAAAACCACAAAAAAAGAGGGCTCTCGCGATCTGCTGATCCTAGAGAGCCCAAAGAGGAAGAATTTAAAAAATGCGGTGTTAAGCGGTTAGAACCCGCTCCCCCATCAAACCGTCGGCTGCCAGCGCATCAGGCGCTTTTCGGCTTCCGTCACGATGCGGTCGAGGATCAGCGCACAGGCCGTCAGCACCAAAATGCCGGCCATCACAGTATTCATGTCAAAGGTCGTTTCGGCCTGCAGAATCAGATAGCCCACGCCTTCTGCCGAACCCAAATATTCACCGATCACGGCTGCAACAAACGCCATGCCCACCGAGGTATGGAGGCTCGAAAAGACCCAGCTCATGGCGCTCGGCAGATAAACGTAGCGCAGAAGCTGCCGGCGCGTGGCGCCGAGCATCTTGGCGCTTGCGAGAACATTGGGATTCACTTCGCGCACGCCCTGATAGACATTGAAAAAGACAATGAAGAAGACGAGCGTGAAGCCGAGCGCAATCTTGGAGGCCGGCCCGAGTCCGAACCACACGGCGAAAATCGGCGCAAGGATGACGCGGGGCATGGAATTGAAACCCTTGATGAAGGGGTCCGCCACGGCTGCCGCCACCGGCGAGAGCGCGAGCCAAAGACCAACGGCGAGCCCTGCAACCGTGCCGATCACAAAGGCCATGACGGTTTCATAAAGCGTAACGCCGAGGTGGCTGTAGATTTCGCCGCCCGCAAACCACTCCCAAATACGCTGAAGAATGATCACCGGTTCGCCGAAAAAGAAAGCGGCTTGACTGTCGTCGGAGAAGAAAAACGCCGGAATTAATCCGGGTTTTGTCATCGCCCACCAAAAGACGAAGATCGCTGCGAGGAGCCCCCACTGCCAAATTCGAATCTGAAAACCTTTGCGCTGCATGATGTGTCTCCCTCTCTCTAATCAGCTCGCCATCGAGCCGACGTGCGCGCGGTGTTCGCGGTAGCTCTTCAGTACCTCTTCGCGGAGCACCTCCCAAATGGCCGAATAGCATTCGTTAAAGTCCGCTCGGGTACGGATTTCGGCAACGTTGCGCGGACGCGGAATGGCAATGGGAAAACTCCCCAAGGGGTGCGAAGCAGGACCTGCCGACATCACGACCACACGGTCGGACATCGCAATGGCCTCATCCAAATCGTGCGTAATAAAGAGCACGGCCTTTTTCTTCGCCTGCCAGAGTTCAAGCAGTTCGTTTTCCATGAGCTGCCGCGTCTGAATGTCGAGCGCTGAGAAGGATTCATCCATGAGGAGAATGTCCGGGTCGGCAATCATGGTCTGGGCCATGGCAACGCGCTTACGCATGCCGCCCGAAAGTTCATGCGGATAGCGGTCGGCAAAACGCTCGAGCCCCACGCGCTCGAGCCAGTCAAAGCCCGCTTCTCGCGCTTCATTTTCAGGGACGCCGCGAAATTTCAGACTCATCATGACGTTGTCAATTGCCGTCGCCCAGGGCATCAGGCTTTCGGCCTGAAACATGTAGCCGGCCCGATGGTTGATGCCGTTCAGGGCTTCGCCGTAAATCAGGACGCGCCCAGCCGCGGGCTTTAAAAGCCCGGCCGCAGCGTTAAGCAGCGTCGACTTTCCGCAGCCCGTCGGTCCGACGACGCTCACAAACTCGCCGTCGCCGATCGAAAAGGACACATCCTTCGTGGCGGTATAAACGCCCTCTGGCGTTTCAAAACTGCAGGTAACGTTTTCAAATGCAATGGCCGGCGCAGGGTTTCGAGCCGCACCAATCGGTTCATTTGTCTCGCTCGACATCAGACCGCTTCCTCTATGAATTTCTTTTTTGTTTTAGGGTTTTGCGCCTTTGCCGCATTTCATGAGAGCGGCTTTGAATTATGGGCGCGGCCCGGGGAGTTATTCCCCCGGGCGAAGTGTTGAAAGTGTTGATAATGGGTTAGAAATCAGGCCTTCTTCGCGGCATCCGCGAAGCGGTTGGTGTACGCAGCCGCGGCATCAAACTTGAAGTCAGCGAGTTCGGGCTTCACCGATGCGAGCGCTTTGGCGGCGGTCTCAACGCACCCCTCCGGGAACCGGCCGTCAATTGACATGGCCGGGCGATTACGCAGGAAACATTCGGCGTAGAGCTTCGGATTGCCGAGGAAGGCGGCCTTCGGCACGGACTTCATGAGCTCCTCGGGCGTAATCGCGGCGATGGTCTTCAATGAACGAATAACCGCATTCGTCATGCGCTGAACCGTTTCCGGATTGCGGTCAATGAAGGTCTGAGGCGCGTAGAGGCAGCCCGCGACCATCGGGCCGTTATAGAGTGCGTCGCCTTCTTCCACGCGGCGGGTGTCGACCACAATGTCAATGGCATCGGCTTCTTCGAGCTGCGTGACGACCGGATCGAGCCCGACGAAAGCATCCACCTGTCCGGAACGGACCGCGGCCACAGCGCCTGCGCCCGAACCAATGCCGATGGCCGAATATTCATTGGATTTCACGCCCGCACGCGCCATCACGAAGTTGGCCATCACGTGCGAATGCGACCCCGGCGCCGTCACGCCGATGCGGCGGCCTTTGAGCGCAGCGGGATCCTTGACTCCCTTCATGGTGCGGCGGTTGATGGCAAAAACACACTGCGGCGCACGATCCTGAAGCACAAAGGCCTGCATGGACTGGCGTTTGGTCTGCATCGAAAGCGTGTGCTCAAACGCCCCCGAAACCACATCCGCTGAGCCGCCTACTACAGCCTGAAGGGATTTCGATCCGCCCTGAAAGTCCACGACTTTGACGTCAAGTCCCTCGTCCTTATAAAAGCCCATCCAATCGGCGAGCGCCATCGGCAGGTAGTAGTAGAGGTTCTTACCGCCGACGGCAATGGTCACCGAGCGCTTTTCGGGCTCGGCGGCAAAAACGCCGCGGGGCGACGAGCAGACGATCCCGGCCGCGGCCATAGCGGCGGCAGCAATAAAGTCTCGGCGGGACATGAAGGCAAAAGACTGGAACATGACGGCATCCTCAGGAAAAAAAGCTGTAAATCGTTTGATGCGGTCTTTCAAAAGAAAGACGGCAGGCATCGGGATGCGCTCAGCGCAGACCGCCATAAATGCAGTCATGCAGTCAGGTCAACCCTCTGCGCGTTGGGGCGGGGCGGGAGGGCGGCCTCGAAAAGCTTGAAGCACAAAGCTTCAGCAGAAACCGTCCTCCACCCTAAGGTGCAGCGCCGACCGCGGCGGCAGTCGCAGCCCTAGGTGCAGGGGCGGAAGCCGGAGACTCTGCCCGCCTGCAGCAGATGCTGCCGAAGCGGCATCACTCATATGCAAGGCAGTGAATTTCATCGCAGAATCTCCAAAATAAAAGACGTAGTCGATTGAGCTTTAAGGAAACTTCTTTTCGTTTCCATCTCTAGTGCAGTAATAGTGCACTTTTCCTCGATGGTTTTGTTTGCCGCCTCTAAGCAGATCCGCTTAGGAGAACGGCATATTTCTCAAACCTCCCCGATATTCACTGCAATTTTTTAATAATTGCGTGCATATTTCTTTATTAATCAATTAGATATATTGTTTAAACCGAATTTTCGCAGACATATCCGTCAAATACCCCTGCACTAAAGGAGGCGCCCAACACAACATCGTCCCCATGGACGTACGCCGGCCCGGCGAATCGAAAGCAGCCGCCCGAAACCCCGAACTAAGCATTTAGTCTGTACGGCATATCTCCCAACACGTGCAGGAAAGGCGCAAAAGCCGTGCACGCCGGCGCAGATTTGGCGCAATGAGGGCCGCCAACAGCCAATGAGGCTGATAGGTTCAAAGCAAACAACTTCCGGTCCTTTTCGGACCTCCGCTTCATGATCCCAGCACCATTGCTTCAATCGACCGATCCGGCGTCTGCGCTCGGTGAACCTGATCCTGACGGCATTTACCGTATTGACGAAACGGATTCAGTTCTCACGCTCGCCCGCTCGCTCTATGCTGCAGACCGCCTGCCGGTCTATGGCTCGATCTTTGCAAACCAGCAGACAGCAGGTCGCGGACAGTACGGCCGCGCATGGGAGAGCGCCCGCGGGAATCTTCATGCGGGCGTCAGACTGCCGCTTGAAGGGGTTTATGCCACTCGGGCGTCCGCCGCAGCGACGGCGGCTTTGACCGCTGAAGCGCTTCGCAGTCTCGGCTTCCCGGTGCTCATGAAGTGGCCTAACGACATCATCTGTCTTTCGCCCAATGGGCCGGCCAAAGTGGGCGGCATTCTGCTCGAAGAAACCGACGGGCTCCTCACCGCAGGGATCGGCCTCAATGTCAACTGGTCGCCCGAAGCGTCGGCGCTCCGAGAGGGCGCTGCGCTCCCGCCCGGGCGCCTGGTGCCCCGCGGGGGAGCCGCAATGGATCCCTATGAACTTTGGCGGCGTATTCTGCGTCATCTGCGCGAAGCCGACCCCGTCCGGCTCACCGCCTCCTGGCGAGCGCTCGCGCAGGCTCACCTCCTTTGGCTCGGAAGCGACGTGGCGGTTGAGAGCGCTGAGGGCACCCTGACCGAGGGCCGACTCATTGGTCTCGCGCCCGACGGAGAGCTCCTCCTCGAGACGCCGTCGGGGGAGACAGTCACCATCGACCGCGGCAGTCTCATCAAAGCGGCGCCAGCGCCGCACGCCGCAGCAGCGGCACCGCGAAATTGAGTGCCCGGGCGCCGGAGACGCATTGAACGTCTCCCGCCCCGGGCGGCATGAATTCTTCTAAGGGGATTGAAAAGTCTCGGAAACTTGATCCCCAAAAGAGCCGCGCGTGAGACACGCTTTAAAAATAAAGTCTCATACGCAGCACAAAATCAACGCAAGCCTTTAAAACAACTCAAGGGAAGGAATTCCATCCATGCAGCAACGAACTTTTGAGGAAGTACGCGAGAGTCTGCGCGGCAAGGTGATTTTGGTCGCCAACCGCGGCATCCCCGCACGCCGCATCAGCCGCTCGATTCGCGAGCGATTTGAAGCGATTGCCGCCATTACCGCGACCGACATCGACAAAACCGAACCGGCAGCGGCCTCCGCACAGGAACTGATTCTGCTCGGAGCGGACCCGCGCGCCTATCTTGACCTTCCGCGCATCATCCGCCTCGCCCGCGAACGCGGCTGCGTCGCCATCCATCCGGGCTGGGGCTTTGCGAGCGAAGACAACAACTTTCCGAAGCTCTGCGCCGAAGCGGGCATCACCTTCATCGGCGCTACGGCCGAAGCGATGCACCTTCTCGGCAATAAGGTCGAAGCACGCCGCGTCGCACGCAGCCTCGGCATTCCGGTGGTCCCGGGTTCCGACAAATCCGTCGACGTTCCGGGCGCGCGAAAGATCGTTCATGAAATTGGTCTCCCGATCATGCTCAAAGCCGAGGGCGGCGGCGGCGGACGCGGCATTTTCCTCGTGACCAACGAGGATGAGCTCGAAGACGCCTTTGAAAAAGCTTCAGCCATGGCGGAGGCCTCCTTTGGCAACCCTCGGCTCTTCGTTGAAAAATACCTCCCCAAGGTTCACCACATCGAAATTCAGGTGATCGCTGACCGCTGGGGCAATGTGTTTGCCTTTGACGAACGCGACTGCACGGTTCAGCGCAACAACCAGAAGCTCCTCGAAGTCACGCCGTCGCCGTGGCGCGGCATGACGCCAAAACTGCGCGCAGAGCTCAAAGACTATGCCCGCCGGCTCGTGCTGGCTGTGGGGTATCACTCGGTTGCCACCGTGGAGTTCCTCGTGACCGAAGCGGGCGAAGCCTACATGATCGAGGTGAACACGCGTCTGCAGGTCGAGCACGGCATTACCGAAAGCCGCTACGGCGTCGACTTGGTCGAAGAAATGATCGCCATCGCCTTCGGGAGCACCCTGCGCTTTACCGAGGAAAATACGCGGGCCTCCTTCCATGCCCTTCAGGTCCGCGTGAATCTGGAGGATCCCCAGGAAGGCTTCACCCCCAATTCCGGCCTCATCACCCGCTACGTCTCTCCGGGCGGACCGGGCGTGCGCCTCGACTCGAACCTCTCCGCCGGCTATGAATTCCCCTCCAACTATGATTCCGCCGGCGCGCTCCTCATCACCTATGCCCGTGACTGGCAAAAGACGCTCGGGATCATGGACCGAGCGCTGCAGGAATACGTGATCGGCGGCCCGAAGACCACCATTCCTTTCCTGCGCCGAGTCGTGGCCCATCCGAGCTTCCGCGCGGGTGAAGTGACCACCACCTTCATCAAAGAGCACCCGGAGATTCTGCGCTACACGGATTTGGAGCCCGAAAGCGAACGGCTCGCCAAGCTCGTCGCGGAAATTTCTGCGCGCGGCTTCAACCCCTACGTTTCGCTCGGCGAATACCGCTCGAAGACCACGCCCAAGCTCGCCCACTTTCAGCCCTTCTCGCCCGAGCTCTCTGAAGCGGCGCGAAGCCGCCCCTCGCCCTATCCGCAGGGAGACCGAGAAGACCTCCTCGCCTTCATCCGCGACACGGGCCGCATCCACTTTACGGATACGACCACGCGCGACATGACCCAGTCCAACCACGGCAACCGCATGCGTCTTGCTGAGGACCGGCTGGTCGGCCCCTATCTGGACAGCGCAGGGCTCTTTTCCATCGAAAACGGCGGCGGGGCGCACTTTCATGTGGCAATGCTCGCCAACATGACCTATCCCTTCGAGGAAGCCCGCGAGTGGAACGCTTTTGCCCCGAAGACTTTGAAGCAGCTCCTCGTGCGCTCGACCAATGTGCTGGGTTATACCCCGCAGCCGCGCAATCTCATGCAGCTCACGGGCGAAATGATCTGCGAGCACTACGACGTCGTGCGGTGCTTTGACTTCCTTAATGAAGCCGACAATATGGCGCCGATCGCCGAAGTCGTCCTCAGCCGTCCCGATAAGCTCTTTGAGCCCGCCATTGCGCTTTCGCGCGCGCCGTGGTTTGACGTCAACTACTGCCTGCAGTCCGCCGAAGCCGTGGTCGACATGACCGCAAAGATCATGGGCGTGCCCGAACAGACCGCCGTCCGCCGCATCACGCTCGGCCTCAAAGATATGGCGGGCGTCTGTTCGCCCGCCTTCATGACGGCCTTGGTGACGGCGCTCAAAAAACGCTGGCCCGAACTCGTTCTTCACTACCACCGTCATGCCGTCGACGGTCTCTTCCTGCCGGCCTGTGCTGCCGCGGCCGCTGCGGGCTGCGAAATTCTTGACGCCGGGCTCGGCGCCTCGGTGCGCAGCTACGGTCAGGGCGACCTCTTGTCGCTCGCTGCCTATCTTGAAGACGAACTCGGCATGAAGACGCTCTTAGACCGCGAGGCCGTCGCCAAAGCCAACTTTGCCGCCAAGCAGGTGATGCCGTGGTTTGACCGCTACTGCTCGCCCTTTTTCCAGGGCGTCGACTATGACGTCACGCGCTACCAAATGCCCGGCGGAGCCACCTCTTCTTCGCAGGAAGGCGCTGTCAAGCAGGGCTACATTCAGCTGCTGCCCTTCATGCTTGAATTCCTCGAGTGCTCACGCCGCATCGTGCGCTACCACGACGTCACGCCGGGCTCGCAAATCACCTGGAACACCGCTTTCCTGGCCGTTACCGGGGCCTGGAAGCGCGGCGGAATGCCTGAAGTGGAGCGGCTCCTCAACGCCGTGCGCACGGCGGGGAGCAAGCGCACGAACCTCACTCAGGCCGAGCGCGATGAGCGCCTCATCATCTACATGGACTGCAACGAAGCGTTCCGCAATCTGCTGCTAGGCAAATTCGGCCGGCTTCCGCTCGGCTTCCCCGAGGATTGGGTCTATGAAAGCGCCTTCGGGGCAAAGTGGCGCGAAGCCCTGCGCGACCGCCGTGCAGAGTCGCCGCTCCTCACGCTCGCGCCCGCCGACCTTGCCGGCGAGCGCGTGAAGCTCGAAAGTCTGATCAAACGTCCGGCCACCGAAGAAGAATTCGTGATGTACATGAATCATCCGGCCGACGCGCTCAAGACCATCGAATTCCGCCGCCGTTTCGGCGACCCCAACGCGCTGCCGCTTGACGTGTGGTTTGAGGGGCTCCGGTCGGGCGAAACGCTCAACTTTTCGAGCTCAGACGGCAAACCCCACCAGATGCACATTTTGTCGATTGATCCGGTGACCGAAGAGGGTTTCTCCACGGTGCGCTATGTGCTCGACAGCGAAATCCTCACCTGTGCCGTGAAGGTGAAGGAAGGCACGGGACCGAAGTCGACCGTGCTACGCGCAGGGCCCGGCAACGTTTATCAGGTGGCCAGCCCGCGCAAGGCCGACCTTTGGATCGTTCACGTGTCCGAAGGCGACATTGTCAAAGCCGGTCAGGAGCTTTTCAATGTCTCAATCATGAAGCAGGAAAAGGCTGTCTGCGCAGCCGTCGACGGGATCGTCAAGCGCGTGCTTAAGCGCGCCGACTTCGCTCAGACCCGCCGCATGGTCCCGGTAGAGGAAGGCGAACTGATTGTCGAACTCGCCCCGGTGCCTAAGCGCTGCACGGCCTGCGGCACACCAGCGGTCTCGCGCGATTCGCTCTTCTGTTCAGTATGCGGCGCCAGACTGCCTGATGAAGCTGAGGCGAAATAAAGTCACATTGACTTAATAAGCTTCTATCGGGTAGAGAGTGCCCTTGCGGACACTCCCTCCCACACCGCAGTGCTCAATCA
>OGPP01002088.1_pt1 | contig 12723 bp, 10 predicted proteins | sample 1553021 | NCBI WGS metagenome assembly OGPP01 (sample SAMEA2580217, study PRJEB22360) | human gut metagenome | biome: human gut; feature: human-associated habitat; material: faeces | place: Denmark | collected 2008/2010
AGCGGGAGAACGAAAAATTTTATCCCCCAGCGGGGCACCCCCCAGCCATTGCAAAGCATCCTCGTACTCACGGGCTCGTGCGCCTTCCTTGACCACCTTATAGATAAACTTCTTGTTCTCCCTAGCCAGTTGAGAAGGAACAGACTTCCAAATCATTGAGATTTTCGGGAACTCGCTGAGATTAGGATGCTTGGCAAAATCACGCTCATAGGCTCCAAGGATTCCGGACAATGCCTCCTGCATGGCAGAAACATCCCGTGCCTCCGTCCACATCAATACCGACTCCGGCATACCACCGGTGACATAGTACATCTTCAGCTTCTCATACAGCGGATTAAAAAAGGCGTCAGGAATAGGTTCAAGGGTATCCACCTGTTCCAGATACTGCGCCAGATTTTCATCACCGTTGGCAAGTAGAAACTCAGCGAAGGTCATTGGGTCAATCTGCATGAAGTTGACCTTGCCTACTGGAAAAGAGGAAGGCTTCGCCAAGGCGATACCTAACAGAGAACCGGCACAGGCAACATGGTACTGCGGTGCATTCTCGCAGAAATATTTCATGGAGTTAATGACTTTCGGGCAGTCCTGTACCTCGTCAAAGATGATGAGTGTCTTTTCTGGCAAGATCTTTTGACCGCTTGCCAGCATAAGGTTTTGTAGAATCCGGTCCACATCCTTGGTTGTTTCAAAAAATTGTTTATATTCTTCGTTTTCGTCGAAGTTAAAGTAGGCTGTATTTTCATAACAGCGTCTGCCGAACTCTTTCAGAATCCAAGTCTTACCCACCTGACGTACGCCCTTCAAGATTAAAGGCTTGCGGTAGGGAGAATTCTGCCAATCCAGCAACTTTTTTAAGATAAATCGTTCCATCGAATCACTCCTCACATTTTTATTGGAGTTTTATGCTTTATAATCACACTTTTATTATATGCGAAATCTATGAAAATCACAACCGGAATCACAAAATTATTAAGATTTAATGCTTATCAATCACACTTTTATATGAGATAGTGAGAAATTTTTTCTACAAAAAGCAATAGAGGAACTAAGAGAAAAATACATTAAAGATCCACCTGAAGGAATGACTGCACAGCTTGTAAAAAACATGAGTGATTCAGATTTACTTGACATGCATTATTTCCTTACTGAAGATGAATATTTTGACGGCGAAGAAGAAGATTTTTATATCGACCTTTTCTAAATATTTACCGTCTTTTTGTTGAGCCCTCTCTTATACGGGCTTTTATATTAGTGTTTTCTCCGAAGGGAGAAATTTCCTAATATTAAAAATAGCCGCTAAGTTATCCCTAACGGCTGTAAATACTATCTGATTATAATTCTCTTTTTCCATTTACTCTTCTTTCCAGAGTAAATATCATATCCTTACCCATAAGCCTTAATCCTCAATCTGCGGAATATTGACCAACTGCTGCAGCTTCTTCTCAAGAATAGTCTTATCCGGTAACTGTAACTGATACTGAGATACCAGCATCGGTGACATCGTTCTGCTCATAGCATATTCTACCACCTCATCATTCTTAGATGCACAAAGAAGCAAGCCAACACTCGGGTTTTCATTCTCTTTCTTTACCTGTCTGTCCAATGCCTCAAGATAAAAATCCAACTTAGAAATATACTCTGGTTTAAACTTACCTATTTTGAGTTCTATTGCAACAAGGCACTGTAATCCCCGATGATAAAACAACAAATCAATACGAAAATCGTCTCCTCCAACCTGAACTTTGTACTCTTCATCAATAAATGTGAAATCTTTTCCTAATTCCAGAATAAAATCCTTCATGTTTCTAATTAACGCTTTTCGTAAGTCATTCTCATGAAACTCATTTGGCAAATCCAGAAATTCCATAACATATGAATCCAAAAATGGATTTTCTCCTAGCTTCTTAACCGACTCTGGTAATAAAGTTTCCTTTGATAACATATACCTTTCATAATATCCGCTATCTAACTGTCTCTCCAACTGACGCTTTGAATAGTTTTCTTTGATACATAGGCGTATATAAAATTCTCTTTCCTCATCAGTCTTACAGCCTGACATTATCAACAAGTGATTCGTCCAACTAATTTGTGTCACCAGTGGTGTCACAATCTCATTATCCTTATAGGTTTCATAAAATTTTTTCATTCTATAAAGACCTCTTCGATTGAATCCCTTTATTCCGGGAAACGCCTCCTGTATTTCCCTTGAAATTTCATCGATATATGCATCACCATACGAAGCCCGTTCCGTTTCCTTACTTAAAAACTCACCAACTTTCCAATACATTTTGATAAGCTCTTCATTCACTTTCTTCAATGCACTTTGTCGTGATTCTTCAATTATATGAATTAATCCAGCTGCTGATATCAAATCATTACCCATACAAATATTCCACCTTCCGAATTGTGACACCAGTGGTGTCACAATTCCATTTTTGCCATTTTAACAAGACTTTATAAATCTTTTTCAAAATTAATACATTTTAATTATATCAAGACATAGCAATCCTCTCAATGACTTTTTACTGATGTTTTTCCTTTTTCATCATCTCGATCTTCTCATGCAGGTTGGTGTTATACAGCTTGTAAAGGTCTGTATTTGCCTGCTTGCGGAATTTTACTCCATACGACATTTCTGGTATGATAATGATTTCTCATTGAATCTGTAATTGATATATTTTGATTTTTACCTCACAATCCCAAAGCTATCCATACTTATATCTAATATGAATAAAAGGTGATTTTTAGCCGAAACGCAAAAAGCTGTAAAACTCAATGCGAATTTTACAGCTTATAAATAAATGTGTGCTGATTACAGAGATAAAAGTGTGCAGGATTTTTGAATTACATTATGTAAAGATATGCGAAGCAACCATTCTTCCATTACTCCGCATATCTGAAAAAAACTAGTTGATGTAGTTAGCTGCTGCTCCCATATAAGCGATTGCTTCATCAGCTGTCAAATACTGACCTTCCATAACAAGGGAAAAATCTGAATTTGCAATTGCAACGGAACCATCATCTGCTTCTACAAATACTGCTGAGAAATCATCACCTGTATAAACATCTGTTGTGCTGATCTCAGTCCAGTCAATGTTATCTTCATCTGTAACATTTGTTACATTAGAATCATCATATGCTCCACAAAGGACATCTCCCTGTCCATCCTGTGGAACGATCATTAATGAAACATAGCTATATCCATCCGGATCTCTAAAGAGTGTGATCACATACTCTGTATTATCATCATCCACTGCATATAATGCTGCATCAACAAGATCTGCTGTTACATCAAGAAGGGAAAAGCCTTCTTCCTCTGTTGTGTCTGCTGCTTCTGCTGCATCTTCCACATCCACTGCATCCTCTTCTGTATCTGCTGCATCATCAGCTGCTGTGTCTGTTGTAGTTGTCTGCTGGTCATTGTCAGCTGGTGCTGCTGCATCTGATGAACCACCACATGCTGTAATATTAAGAGCCATTGCTCCAACAAGTAATGCTGTTAATAACTTTTTCTTCATTTGAATCTCCTCTTTCTATTATTCATTTTTTTGATAAAAATAGAATTTTTTTGTAAATTTCCTGCCCACTTTTATCTCTGTAATCAGCTTATTTTTTCATTTTAAAAATTATTTATGCAATGCCTTATCTGACAAGGTTTCTTTTTCTTTTCGCAAAAATTCCTGCAAGTCCTGCGCATGAAACCATCAGAAGTGCTGTGCAAAGTGCCATGCTGAAATCTTCGCCTGTCTTTGGAGATTTTACACTCTGGTCAGTGTTTTCGGCTACCGTAAAGTTTGTTGCCGCTGTTCCATCTGTCCAAATAAGTTCAAAGGAATGATTTCCTGCTGACAGACTCTTAAGGTATTCCGGTTTGAAGGTAATGATGGTAGATCCTTCTGTGACCGTATAGTTGACCGGATCAACCGTAACTCCATCCACCTTGACCTCACGGAGTTTTGAAATCTCACCGCTTCCTCTGATTGCAAGGCTTCCATCTGTATTCTGTGTCCATGAACTGCCCGCTCCATCCAAAATATCATACGTTACCTGTGCCGGTGCCGCAGCTGCCGGAGCTGTTGTAGTTGGTGCAGCCGGTGTTGATGTCGCCGGTGCCGGATCCGGTGTCGTGGTGGTTGCTTCCGGTGTAGGATTTGGAGCCGGCGTTGGGGTTGGGGTTGGAGTCGGCGCTGGATTTGAGCCCGCATTGATTTCGCCGTATGGTGCGTTACAAATGCTGCAAATGGCTCTGTCTTTATCGGTAGCTGTACCGCCGGAACATTTTTCCGTCTGCTTGTGACTGCTGTTCGATGCGCAGATACGGGTATGCGTTCCGTCGCCGTTGGAAGTCCATGCTCCCCAATCGTGGGTGTGTGTCGTCCATTTTATTGTATTATTTGCTGCGTCAAAGTCAGCTACAAAATTTGCGTTATCGCAGTAGAAAATGTTTTTTGCATCAAATGAAGATACGCTTGGATCAACAGTTGCCAAAGTCTGATCTTGCGTAGAAGTATCTTTCATATAAACATAAATTTTTGCGTCACTGTTTAATGTATCAGTGATTTTAGTCTTATTCATATAACTAACAAGATTGTTACTTTCACCAGTTGTCAACTTATTTCCTTCGATTACCGGTGAGCCGGAAAGTTCCAGACTGCCCCTGCAATATACACCGCCACCATTAGCTTTATTATAATCATAATTATAGGGATAGGCGGTGTTGCCTGTGATGCTTCCTCCTTTCATGCAAAATGTACCGGTTGTGTGCACCCATACTCCGCCGCCACCGTGCGACTGCATCGTTGCACTTGTCACCTTATTGCCGCTAATCGTACCATCGAACATATTAAATGTCCCCTTATACACAGATACACCGCCACCGAAATATTGTGCAGTATTGCCGGTAATACTGCCACCATACATATTAAAAGTGTCCAGACTAGAAACTGCTCCACCCATGCTTGAAACTTCGTTTCCACTAATCTCGCCACCATGCATATTAAAAGTGCCTTTATCAACCTCCACGCCTGCGCCGTTTGCTTGATACTTGCTTGCACATTTATTATTACAAATCTTACTACCATACATATTAAAAGTGCCGTTAGAAACCAACACGCCTCTTCCCCATTCCACATCCGAATGAGAAATAGAACTGCTGCCTTTACAATCCGTCAGAGTCAGTGTACCGCCTTTATCAACTTCAAAAACATTTCCTGCACTCTTCATATTAATATTGTGACCATTTAGGCAAATTTTAACATCACCTTTTACAATGATACTATAGCTTGGTTCAAAGCTATCTGATAAATAATAGCAGCCCGCCGGTAACTCTAAATTATTATCAGTGCTTTGTATAGTTGTTTCACCTATTTTCAGTGTGTCCTCTGAACCTGTCAGTTTCGCAAATTCCAAGTTAGTGTGGGAGCTGTCGTCAGTACAGCTACTACCACAGACCGGATGGCTATGTTCATTTGCCGCCTGCACCTGCAATGTACCGTGCGGTACTGCCGGAACAACACCTGCTACCATTCCGAATACCAGTAAACCGGAAAGTATTTTTGCAATTCCTTTGCTCATTCTCTTTTTTCTTATCATGTGTATTCTCCTCCTGCATTTGTTTGTTTTTTCACAATATGTCACTTTACCATTTTTTTCATTTTATCACAGCGTTCATCCAAAACCCGGATTTCGGCGTGAGTTGTAATTATATGGCGTGAATTGTAAGATGCAGGCTTGCTTTGGTTTTCCGAATTTTTTATAATGGATGTATCATAACTGTGAAACAAGGAGGACTGCCACATGCTGCTTCAGATTTTAACTTATACACACCACTTAACGACAATGCTGTTTGGCATTTTTCTGTCCGCCTTTTTTCTCGGGGTAAAACAGAATAAGAAAAATGTCTGCATTCTTCTTGGCGGTGGAGCAGTATCCGGACTTTTCTTTCTGATCTGTAATACGGTATTCGGTTCGTTGTTCACGGAAGCCGTCTATCCGATTTTCGTGCATCTGCCGCTTTTTCTGCTGCTGGTGTTTTATTACCGTTTCCGCTGGCTGCCTTCCATAATCTCTATTATGACCGCCTATCTGTGCTGCCAGTTCAGCAACTGGGCAGGTATTTTTGCCTTATCCCTGAGCGGATTGGAATGGGTTTATTATCTGGTAAGGATTATCGTGACTGTTGCCGTTTTCGCTTTCTTAAGCCGGTATCTGTGCCAGACTACCGCACTGCTTTTTGCAAAATCTGACCGGGAACTGTATATCCTCGGGGCAATGCCATTTGTCTATTATGTGTTTGATTACTCTACCACAAAGTTCTCCATGCTTCTCTACTCCGGAAATAAGGTGGTCGTGGAATTTCTCGCATTTGCCATGTGTATTTCCTATGTCATTTTCCTGTTCGTCTATTTTCAGGAATATGAGTTGAAAAACAGCGCTGAACAATATGGTCAGCTTACCAATATGCAGTTGAACTCCCTGCACTCGGAGATCGAGCAGGTCCGCAGCAGCGAACACCGCATGAAGATCCTGCGGCACGACATGCGCCATCATCTTGCCGCCATCCAGACTTTTATCTCCCAGCAGGAACCGGAGCGCGCGCTTGATTATATTCAGGAGATCAATAAGCAATATGACGACACTGTCATCCACTCTTTCTGCAGAAATGAGCTGCTGAATTCGGTTCTTTCCATTTACCAGACACGGTTTGCGGAAAATCAGATCGTTTTTGACGTACAGATCCAGACTTCGCAGACACTCTGCTGCTCTGAGATGACTTTCTGTGCGATTCTTTCCAATCTTCTGGAAAATGCCATGCATGCGGTCACGAAGCTCCCTGAGGAAAAACGTATCGTGCATCTGAGCATTTTTGAAAAGGGAAACCACCTTCTGATCCTGCAGAAGAATCCGGCTTCAGAGACACCTGTTTTTTCAAACGGCATCCCGGTTACAACGGCAAAGAATCACGGTATCGGTGTCCAAAGCGTCATTTATTATGTTGAGAAGGAACATGGACAGTACCAGTTTTACATGGAAGGTGAGGACTTTGTAGTCCGCATTATTCTTTAAGCGAGGAAATTTATTATGGTAAAGATTGCGATTTGTGATGATGAAACTGAATTTTTAGATATACTTTCGGAAAGTCTTTCTTCCTGGTGCCGGGCGCATCAGCTGACACTGCAGCTCTACCGGTTCACAAACGGTGACGAACTGATCTCCGCACACAGGGCTTATGGTATGGATCTGATCCTGCTTGATATGATCATGCCCCTTTTGAGCGGCATGGATACCGCACGCGAACTGCGCCAGCATGACCCGCACGTTCCGATCATTTTTCTGACTTCCTCACCGGAATTTGCGCTGGAATCTTATGAAGTCCGCACTTTCTGGTATCTGTTGAAACCTCTTGACGAAGTGCGTTTCCATGCGGTCCTTGACAGCTGGTACGAAGTCCACAAGGCTTCCATGGCTCATTTCGCGGCAAGAACAGATTCCGGCTACCAGTCGATTTATTTTCAGGATGTCGAATATCTGGAAGCGCAAAATAAGAATGTGTTAGTCACATTGAAAGACGGCTCGGTGATCTCCATAAAAGAACCCTTTCACCAGTGTGAAACAATTTTCACAGTGGAAAAAGGGTTTTATAAATGCCACCGCAGCTATATTGCAGCGTTAAGCTGCGTGGAAAAGTTCGGTAAAACCTCTCTCTTCACAAAATCCGGCGCACAGATTCCGATTTCAAGAGACAATTACGCTAATTTTAAGGATGTTTATTTTTCCTATATGTTTCCGCAGGAATGATCCGGCTATTGGATCCCGAAGGACGCAAGCTTCATGTCCTCGTTGAACGCCAGTGTGTAATGCACCTCGATGTTTTTATATTCTGCGGTCACGTAAACGGCTGCGATATGCGCACCTCTCTGTATGATCTCCACATCCTGCATTGTTTCAATGGAAACAAAATCTCCCCAGTCTTCCGAGATCCGCGCCTTGCCCTCGTCCATGCGCTCTTTGTTCATGATCTCCTGCATGTCCGGGACAACAAGGCTTTGCAGGCTGTCAAAATCCTCTGCATTTAAAAGCCCTATGATTTTTTCCGCCTGTGCCTTCACTTCCTCTTCGCTGAACACTTCACTCTCTGCCAGCGCTTTGTTCTGCGGCTGTATCCAGTAAGTTGCAACGGATGCTGCCACAAGGATCACTGCGACAATGATGATGTTGCGGATGCGCTTTTTCTTCTGCTCCGGTGTCAGCACTTTTTTTGTTTTTATCTTACTCATTTTTCTCTCTGCACTTTCTTTTTTCTACATATTAGTCCCTGATCGCATCCAACGCATTCGAAATATCTGCGATCAGATCTTCCTTATCCTCTAAACCGAGACTTATCCGGATCAGCTCTGCCGGAACACCTGCCTCTTTCAGCTGTTCATCTGTCATCTGTCTGTGCGTGGAGGTCGCCGGATTCAGACAGCAGGTTCTTGCATCTGCCACATGTGTCTCGATCGCTCCAAGCTTTAAGTTCTGCATAAAAGCAGACGCAGCCTCCCTGCCGCCCTTTAATCCGAATGAAACGACACCGCATCCGCCGTGTGGCAGGTATTTTCTGGCACGTTCATAGTATTTGCTGGAAGGCAGGCCCGGATAGTTTACATAGGCTACCTTTGGATGTTTTTCCAGAAATTCTGCAACTGCCTGTCCGTTTTCCACATGCTTAGGCATACGCACGTGCAGCGACTCCAGTCCAAGGTTTAACAGGAATGCGTTCTGTGGCGACTGGATGCATCCAAGATCACGCATAAGCTGTGTTGTACATTTTGTGATGAATGCGCCCTCATTGCCAAATTTTTCTGCATAGGTCACGCCATGGTAGCTCTCATCCGGTGTACAAAGTCCCGGATATTTGTCTGCGTGTGCCATCCAGTCGAATTTTCCGCTGTCAACGATCGCACCGCCCACTGCCGCACCATGTCCATCCATGTATTTGGTGGTGGAGTGTGTCACAATATCCGCACCCCACTCAAATGGCCTGCAGTTGACCGGAGTTGGAAATGTATTGTCTATGATAAGAGGTACGCCGTGCGCATGTGCTGTTTTTGCAAAGAGCTCAATATCTAATACTGTCAATGCCGGATTGGCGATCGTCTCGCCAAACATCAGCTTTGTGTTCGGACGGAACGCAGCGTTTAACTCCTCCTCCGATGCGTCAGGAGACACGAAGGTTGCCGTGATCCCCATTTTGGCAAGCGTAACTGCAATGAGGTTGAAGGTTCCGCCGTAGATCGAGGATGATGCCACGATATGGTCTCCACTCTCACATATGTTGAATATGGCAAAAAAGTTCGCTGCCTGTCCGCTTGAGGTCAGCATTGCGGCTGTGCCGCCTTCCATTGCTGCGATCTTGGCTGCGACATGATCATTCGTCGGATTCTGCAGCCGTGTATAGAAATATCCGGATGCCTCAAGATCAAACAGTTTTCCCATGTCCTCACTGGTGCTGTATTTGAAAGTGGTAGACTGGATGATCGGAATCTGCCGCGGCTGTCCATTCTCCGGGGTATATCCTGCCTGTACACATTTTGTGCCTATTTTATAATCGTTCATTTCATTTTCCATGCCTTTCCGCAATCTGCCCTTCGTATCCGGCAGTCACATTATTATCAAACTGACCTGCGCCATGACCTCTGCTGCAGATCATCAGTATTATTACTGTAGCATTATAAGCGCCGTTTTTCAAGAATTGTTTTTCCTGTCTGCCCGGAAGTAAAACACTTGCAGAAGTATGTTATTTTCGATAGTATATAAGTATCAGATGTACGGATACAGGTTGAGTCAGAACAGGTAGTTGTCTGATCGATCCTGAAGATAAAAGGAGGCATCCTCATGACCGAACAGGAGATCAAGGATATTTTACAACAACAGAACCACTTTTTTTCCAGTGGCAAAACGATTCAGGCGGAATTCCGTCTGAAACAGTTAGAAAGTTTGAAGGAGGCTATGATCCGCCATGAGGCCGACCTCGCTGCGGCACTGAAGGAGGATCTTGGAAAGAGCCGGATGGAGAGCTATATGTGTGAGATCGGGCTGACGCTGTCAGAGCTTACCTGGATGCAGAAGCATCTCCGCAGCCTTATGCGCAGCAAACGTGTTTCCACCCCGGCCGCCCAGTTTGCAGCAAAGAGCTTCCGCTCCCCTTCCCCTTACGGAACCGTGCTGATCATGAGCCCATGGAATTACCCGGTGTTACTGACGCTCGATCCGCTGATCGATGCCATAGCAGCCGGAAATACTGCGGTCGTAAAACCAAGCGCCTACGCCCCTTGCACGTTCAATGTCATGAAGACCATGATCGAAGAATGTTTTCCGGCACATTATGTTGCAGTGGTCGATGGCGGCCGCGCAGAAAATCAGGCACTCTTACAGCAGCGTTTTGACATGATCTTTTTCACCGGCGGAAAGACCGTCGGACGGGAGGTGCTGCGCCATGCGGCTGAATATTTAACCCCTGTCACATTAGAGCTTGGCGGAAAGAGCCCATGTATCGTTGACTCCACCGCTAAGATCCGGCTTGCCGCAAAGCGTATTGTCTTCGGCAAGTATTTGAACTGTGGACAGACCTGTGTTGCGCCGGATTATATTCTCTGTGACAAACGCATCCGTGATGAGCTTATCACTGCGATCTTAGCTGAGATTGAAAAGCAGTTTGGGAAAGAACCTCTGAAAAATCCGAATTACGGAAAGATCATCAACGAAAAGCATTTTGAACGCATTCTCGGGCTGATCAATGGGGAAAAGCTTGTGTATGGGGGACAGTCAGAGCCTGAATCGCTCCGCATTGCGCCTACCGTTCTCAATAATATTACGTGGGACGACGCTGTGATGGGCGAAGAGATCTTCGGTCCACTGCTTCCGATCCTCACGTTCGACACATTAGACGAAGCGCTTGATACCGTGGAATCCCACCCTCATCCGCTTGCGCTTTATTTTTTCAGTGAGGACAAGGCTGCACAGAAGAAAGTGTTAGATACCTGTCGTTTTGGCGGCGGCTGTATCAATGACACGATCATTCATCTTGCAACGAGCGATATGCCATTCGGCGGTGTCGGCGAGAGCGGCATGGGCAGCTACCACGGCAGGGGTGGTTTTGAAACCTTCAGCCATTACCGCAGTATTGTCGATAAGAAAACGTGGATGGATCTGCCGATCCGGTATCAGAAATATACCGGATTGAAAGAAAAGATGATGCGGATGTTTTTGAAATAAGGGGGATTATACTCCCCTTTTATTTCCCTGTCTGCTGTGCTTTAGTTATTATATCTTTAATGTCCTCGACTCCTTCTAATCTGTTTATGCCAAAACATTTCTTACCGGCATCCTTTAGAGAAGCTCCAATATGATATCCTTCTTTACCATCTATAATCAGAAACCTATCATGAAAAGATGCTGTTTTTTTTACGGTAAGTGTTGGATACTGTGCATTAAAATTTGCTATATCCTGAGCCGATAACTTTGTATTAGGCAACGTGTATGTATAAACATTCACCCCTATATTCTTCTTAGCCAAAATGTTCAAAGTAATAATATCAATATATCCGTCAATAAGAATTATCTCCTTTTGGGCATGAGTAATAATATTTGTGAGTAAACTGAAAGCATCAAATATCTGTCCGTCAAAAAAAATCTTCTGACATTCCTCTTCATGATTGGATATATATTCAAATATTTTTGTAAAATTTTCCTCCGCATCTTTTTGTAATTCCAGTTGTTTCAGTTCAACAGCATTAATCCTTTCAAACAAAAGAGCATTGCTTGAAATAAAATGCCGCATTTCGCGAAATGCACGCATTATAAAAATACTTTGTTTTTCTGCAATTTCACCACTTAACACTGTCGCCAACATATAAATTCCCTGTTCGGTAAAAACATGGGGTAAATATCTGCTTTTGGGATTTATATTTGCGGTCGGAAATTTCGACCGCAAATCGTTTACTTCCTCCCTCGTCATTTGAAACATAAAATCTTCCGGAAATCTATTTTTATTATTCTTTACTTGTTCATTTAGTCTTTTCACTGTATAACCATACAGTATAGCCAGATCACAATCTAACATTATCTGTTTTCCGCGAATCGTATATATTAATTTTGATAGTTCAATATCCTGCTTCAGTAATGTTGGTTTCTCAACTATATTGGTAATTTCGTTCATCAAATTTCCTCTCTGGTTATTTTGAAGTTCCAAAACCTCAAATCCGAATCACAATATACAAATTCATTTTATATTTCTTCAAGACTTTGTATCTTCTTTAAAGCCTCCATATAAGCCATCAGACGCTTCTGCTGTTCTTCCTTAAGTCCATGATAATCTTGAACCAATTGAATATCATAAGGCGTAAAACAACTCTCACGACTTGTAACAGTAATGTTTTCTTCATCCTCGATACCTTTTCCAGTAAGAAGTTGTTCTGGTGTTATCTGCAATACATTACAAATATCCATGATCTTATCCGCAGTAGGATTTGTCTTTCTTTTTTTCCATTCGCTGATGGTACTGGTCGCAATCCCAACCTGTTTTGCAAATTCAGCCTGTGTCATATTTCTGTCTTTCAATACTTTTAATATTCTCTCGCTGATCGTCATTTTATTTTCCTCTCGTTTTTTATTCATATATATAAATTTCATATCTATGGATATATCTTATCACATTATATTCTTGTACTCAATATGAAAACA